>Ga0114906_1000473_pt1 | contig 22581 bp, 6 predicted proteins | sample MalvirDeepMed_M9_FD_89687 | JGI IMG/M metagenome (GOLD analysis project Ga0114906, IMG submission 89687) | Marine viral communities from the Global Malaspina Expedition - Malaspina viral metaG DeepMed_M9 | ecosystem: Environmental > Aquatic > Marine > Oceanic | place: Mediterranean Sea...
AACTTCAATGTCAAAATTTTCTTTTAAAAAATCAGTATTTTCTTCTAATACATCCACAAACAAAAAATCTGGCACAATTTGAAACAATGAAGAGTCATCAAAATCTATTTCATCTTCGTCGTCTATTTGCCCACGAAATCTCTCCGGAATGTAATCTTTAACTAAGTCTCCTTCATCGTTAAAAAATGTCACATAAGTTTTATAGTTTATATCACTATCTAATTGAGGTATTTTAACAATTGAATAATTTGAACCAGATATAAACTGAGATGAACCTGTTAATGTCCCATTAATATAATCAATGTTCCAAGCTGGGGCATACTTATTTGATAAACTCGATTCTCCTATAGGCAGAGATAACGAATAATTTTTTTCTGGACCATGTTGTGCAATTCCAAAATCCAACCAATCATTACTTGGCCCTGTAAACGGTTCGTCTGTGCTTTCAAACTTTCCTTTTAATGTTTGAAATTGTGTTTCGATACCACTAAAAACGTATTGTGTTTTAACTCTAGGAGTGTTAAACTTAATCCTTGAAGCTGAATTATTCTGTTCTTCTGAACCACGTGCATAGCCAACATCATATAATATATCATCATCAAAAAAAGCATAACCATCTGGCTTAAACTCACCTATAGATAATAAATATTTACCATATTGCGTAAGCTGAATGTCAATAACATCTTCTTTTTTATTAAAAAATTCCATTATTCATAACTCTCATTCATAAATAGTTCAACCTCTAAAATCCATAGCCGCCGCCTCCGCCGCCGCTGCCTCCGCCGGAGAAGTCGTCACCCATATCTGATGTATCCTTCAGTTTTGCTTTCGGCGGTTTGGTTTTGGTCTCCGTCTTTTTTCTGGATCTTTTTTCTTGCTTGTCTTCCCCCGGGATGACAATGACTACGCCCGCTGCTTTCGCTTTCTTCACCGCAGCCTCCTCTCTCTCTTTTCTATCAGCCGGGCTCGTTTCAGAAGGATCCTCAAACTCCCATTGGGCTTGCTGCTGTCCTGCGAGTTCAGATTTTTTATATGTAAATTCTCCTCTCTTTCGCGCCGATTCAGCAAGGCCTGCAGCCAGGTTCAAACCAGCTTCTTTTTCTTGAGCATCCAGCGCTGCTAAAGAGAGATTAGTTATTCTAGCTAGTTCAAGCGCAAGAGACTCGGGCGGAAGACCGCTTTGCCAAATGCCCTTCTCTGCTGCTTTTTGTGCCTCTGCAATATATTCTTCTTGTAGGTTGTCAGGAATTTCGGGACCTTCCCTTATAAGAGTTGGATCAATATACTCAACACGAGCATCAATTTTTGCCAATTCTATAAGTGAGAAATAATCATATGGCCAATTAAAACTATAATTAGGCCTTTCCCCTTGAACGTTAAACTTCGCTTGATCAACCGAATCACTTTGAGGATCATTGGGAGTTAATAACCTTGCGCCATATGAATCTTCTAACATTCTAAAATAACTGCTTTCCGCTCTTTGCTTCACTTTGAATACCATCCATCGCAAGTTATCCGGTAAACCATCCAAATTAAAGAAATCACCAAATAAGCCCAAAGGATGTTCAACAACTGCCTCAACTAGCTCTGCTTTTCTCGCAACTTTTGGCATTAAATTCTGCCATATATCTGAAAGATCATCTTGATCAAAGGTGTGATTGAATTCAAAAACGTACATTACAATTGGTTTTACATCTCTATTCGTAACAAAGTCCAAGTGCGGCGGAAATACATATTTTTTCTGCGCTTCTACCAATTTCCTTATTGAAGTAGCACCTTTTCCAGCCAAAGCGAAACTAACTTGTGATTGCAAGAAATGATAATATGGATCTGCTGAGCCTTGCTTTATTGGTATTGCAACAATGGCTTCAGAAACTGTTTTTCGATTAGCAACTTCTCCTAATTTTCTAAATGGAGCTTTGGCGCCTTGTACTTGATCAAATCCAAGTTTTTTCAAAAGAGAGCCAGATCTATGAGGCGTGGGCCAGCCATGCGGGCTTCGCAAAGATTCATTTCCGGTTCCAATTCCATCAATGACGGCTGCCTTGGCTTGGCCAGTAAGGTTTTTCGGTGGCGGAAACGATTCTTTAAGCTTCATAAAAATTCCATCTTTAATAGATGGAGGATGCCCATATTGCATCCACATAACGCGTGGATATCTATGATCGTGAGGACTGTTCGCCCCATCAGACCCTTTCTTAAGACTGCCTGTAAAATTTAACGCTGGGCATTCAAATTTTGTTCCAATTGACCACAAGTCAACAACATCTGAAACCGAATCTTTTAATCGAGTTACTTCAAATTGACCATTATTTGGGTTTTTCTCAAATTCAGCTTCTGGAAGTCTTATTTTGTTAAACATATTTATGCTTGCCGCTACCTGCATAGAAGCCGTGTGCGCAAACATTCTATGATCCGGACAATAAGGTGCGCTAGAAAAGCTTGCAGTTGCGCGTAATTGTTCAAACCTGTCTCTAAAATCAACGCCGTGGACGTGATTATGCAGACTTGTTTCTTTTTGGGAGAATTGAATAATTTCGCTAATTGAAAATTGTTCGATATCTCCTATATCCATTACTCTATGTTTGTCTGGGCTAAATCTAATTCTTTCTGTTTTCTCTCCATAAAAATATGGTGGAGTAAAGGCTGCCCAAGCAGGATCTTGCATACTAACATAAGTGCCTCGTGACGGGGCATTGAAAGTCTCCGTGCCCGCTTCTTTTACCGCCAAGGTTGCGTTAAATTTAACTTGTCCTGATGGTCCATAATATATGCCTCTAGCTCCACCTGTTAAGTTAACATTAACCCCTGGTATATAATAGCCGCGTAAGTCAGGCCCTTCAGAAATAATCATATCATCCGACTTTGCCAACGCCACATCCATAAAATATGTTGTGCCAGAAAGCATCCAAAACGGGCCTGGTTTGGAAGCAAACGACTTAAGTCTTTCATCTTTAAGGAAAAATTTTGGAACTTCGCCTAAGAAATTATTCATGGCTAGTTCGTATTTTTTATGATCCCCTTTGCCATCCCACGCCATGGCATGTCCTTCATGATTTTGGTAAGACCCCATTGACATATCTAATAGTAGCCTCCAAGCAGCTCCTTCCTCCGCATCTTCAAGATCCCCAGACGGGAGGAGGGCATTTGGCAAATAACTAGTCGGCTGAACTAACCCTTCAATAGGCAGCCTTATATTAGGCAATACTGGATCTTGCATTGAAGTTACAGTATAGTCGTGAGTGACGTGGGGTGAGTTGGTGGGAGAAAATGGGAATCTAACAGGAGCAATGTTACTCCAAACGCTTTTTTGGCCACTATTCCCTACAGCCCCTGTGGTTAAATAACCAGATATTGCCAAAGGACTGCCAGTAAACTGTCTATAAGATGGTATATATGAACCTGTATATATAGGCCAATCAACTGCAATGCCCGCCTTTATTGTATTAAACAACACACCAGGCGCCATCATCGGCTGCAACATTGCTTGCAACCTGGACGCATCAGAAGTCTTAATTGGTCCATATTCAGATCCATCCGTGGCGACATCAATAAATCTTTGGTGTTGAGCTGTGTTCGTTTTATCAACCAAATGAGGACCAAAGGATTCTGATAACAGGTTCCCGAGCTGAATTGTTCTCAAAACAGGATAGAACCCATTATAAGGAAGAAGTTTTTTAATTCCTTTACATTTTAGAACAAATCTACCCTGTTTTCCTCGTGAGTAACTTCCCTCGGGCCCAGCGGACTCATAATCTTCTTTGACAACGTCAATGAATTTTATAAAATCGGAATGTGAATAAAGATTATAAAATTTTCCATTTCTATATGCCGGGCGGCCTCGACCTGGATAACGAGTCGAACTAGATGTAACTTCTACCGCTCCGTCTATAGTCATAAATTTTGTATTTACACTTTTTGGTGAAAAATCATTCTGCAAATAAAAATCCATATGTTCAGAAATTCTAAATTCCGGAATAATTGAATAATCTTTTGCTATATAACGAATGTCTTTTGAGAACTCTTCATATGAATCATACCAAGGAGCATTGTTCGAGAATTCACTAGCACTATATGCCGGCCTAAAATGGTGCATTCCAGATGCAGTAGCATAACTATGTTTTGCAGAGCCAGATGCGGTTTCAAGGCCGTAAATGTTGTTTGTAGTTACTCTTTCCGCTCCATCGACAGTTTGGTCACCGTACCCAATAGTACTATTGTAACTACCATAAAAATTGAACCATGTATATTTTAAAGAAGCTGTATGTTGCCACCAACCACTATTATAAAGCTCAGTTAAATCTGCAAAATTATAGTCATCACCTTGTTGAAAACAAAAATCTGTAGAAAAAAGTTCGCCACCTATATGCGGATTCCCTTCAGAATTATCGTTAATGTTAGAGTCTAACGGCCACATGCTTAAGCATATTGGATTAACTTGAAAAGCAAATCTCTTATTAAAGATACCTGAATCTCTAGCTGAAAAAAGAGGAAAACCTTGTGAATTTCGTGCATTATTAAATGGGTTGGGGTAACCTGGCTCCCACGCATCTGGTGTACGAATTACTAAACTTTGGTCGCTTCTTAAGCGATTAACATTTTCATCTTTCCAAAAAGTTCTATGTTTGCCATGAATTCTATCAAGCCCATTAACTCCTCTTCCTAGAACTTCTGTATAATTTATTCTTCCGCGAGTTCCACTGAGATAAGTATTTTCCTCTTTTGGCCAAATTGTTTCTTGATAACCGAAATTTATAAGAGAAAATCCTTCGGTTGCTACATATAATGACGTTGGATCGGGGTTATTCCATTTAGTGGTATTAACAGCAGGATGTCTAATAAGATTCGTAATATTATCATAAATTTGTTGCTGGTTTCTTATTTGTTCAACCTTATCTGGAATCATTTTTAAATCTAAGGTTGTTGTTCCGGCAAGTTCTGAGCCATGAGGATTTTTTGGAAAAAAACTTTTTATATTTCCATAAGAATGTCTAAGTGAATATTCTTTGCTATTTTCATCTGAAACCACATAACGAAGCTTGTGATGCATTGGTTTGAATTTACTTGTTACGGGCGGCATTCTAAAAGAGTTGATTATTCTATCTTTATCTGAAAAGACTTCGAAAGGCGATTCAGGGTCCCGCCCGCCGCCTTGCACAAATCTATATGGTTCCTTTCTTACATGAACATATTTATCTCCACGTATAGTTTTATAATTGTCAACTAACTGCAGTATATTAGATTTCCTAAGATGTCTGGCAACTGCATGTTCTGATGTTCTGACTTGTTTCCAAATTGGCCAGCCATATACTCCGCCGCGATTTATGAGTAAGGCGTTTAAAAAACCTATTGAGCCAGGAATTGAGCCCTGTGAATAGGCGGTGTTAGCAGCCAAAGAAGATGAATTAACAAATAATTTATTTAGCCCTCGATATGCGGTTGATTGGCCGGTCGGCGTGTCCGTTGTACAAGAGGTGGCCGCATCCTTGTCCATCACCCTGGAGTGCCCTGTGCCGTCAAAATAAAAATCTCTATTTACAGCTTTTGAGCCCATATCTTGACCATACCCCAAAAGATTACCAGTGATAGGTTCAATAATAACAGTATTTAATCCAACAAAATCAACAAACGTTTGATCATGGGTTCCAACATCTCCAAATGTTGCCATACGTTTGCCTCCTTTTTTTCCGAAAGCGTATGTGATGAGTCCGGGACCGTTATAAACAACAATATCTGATGCACTTACAAATTGTAAATCTGTTGAAGGGCTGCCTTTGATTCCATGATTCGGCTGAGCATATCCAAACGGTAAGCTTTTAACCCATGTTTCTCCATCGAAACCATAGTGGCCTAAATTCTTATAAAGAAAGGTGCCAACTGTTCCGCCGGCCGTACCATATAGATAACCACACTGACTAGTCCAATACTCTTTAGCCTGGCCAGGGACGGCCCAGCCTAGACCTGTTCCCTCATCAATTGATCCAGTGATACCTCCAAAATTTTCATCGGTTCCCCAAAAGCCCAGCAAAGTTCCGCCACGTATATGAGATTTTGGCATCATTGAACTAGAAATACCAACAAGAGAATCTCTAATCCATTTATATTGAAGATCGCTTTGTGGAATTGGTCGTGTTATAAATGCATTATCATAACGAACTGAAGCTGTTAGAAGACTAGTACCTTGACCATGAAGATGTTGTACATGATAATGGCTGTTACCTTTGAAGAATCTTTGTGGATTTCTATTAACTTTATGAAACGATGCCGAGACCGTATAATGGCCAGGAGATGCAACGTTCCCACTAAAGAGGCCAAACTTTGCGGATGGGGTGTTTAAAAATCTATGAAGCGGTTCTCTAACAGTCGAATTTCTATAATTCATAGAATTGTAAGCCGAATATTCTTCTGAGGAGATGTCTAAGAATCCGCGAGACATAACTTCTGGGCCGCCGGGGGCAGAAAATCTTTCTACAAAAACATATTCATGCCTATCACGAGTAGGTAATGTCCATTCTGAAATGCCGTGAAGAAGCGAGGCAGTGCCTTCATTAGTTACTATATTTCCATCTTTCTCGACAAAATACCTATTGTTATGTTTTCTTCCAGAAGTTTGCACAAATTGATATCTTTTATCAAAATTACCAATCTTTGTGAATCCTAGTCCATCGCCCGCGTAGACGACGTCGGCGGTGGCGTGGGCGCCCGGGATTGTTCCAGTTGTATGATGTATGTTTGCAATATTAACCGGTCTTTTTGCAACACCGTCACGGAAGAACTGAGATCGAGCCTGATGAATTGTTCTAGGCTGAATCAGTATCTTTCTTGGCTTATCTGTTCTCCCATCTAATTGATCGCCAAGTTCAATATTCCAAGCTTCAATACGATCTTCTGAGCCAGTTGTGAATAGAATTGCATGCCTGTATGCCGATCCTCCAACATGTTTCTCTGTGAATGGGCCCTGCATTGGTACTTCACCGTTAAGATTGTATGTGTCATGATGAATATTTGTAACGACTGCAATTGGTTCATTATCATTATAGATGCTGCCGGCTCCCTCAACAGATGCACTATAAAAACTAAACGGTGCTAATAAATCTCCTTTTCCAACAGCATAATCTCCAGCAAGTGTGCCGCCGGCCAATGGATAAAATGTACTGTCAGTGGTTCTTGCAACATCATATGCGTCAACTTTGAAAGAATATTGAAAATTCTTCGATGGTTCCATTTCTGGAGCGTCATGATTCCATGTTTCTTCTCTAACCATATCACTAGAAGTGATTTGGAAATATCTTTGATTTCCAATTCTTAATGCTTGTTTTAGAAGATCTCGATTTTTGTTTCCTTTTCTATTTGGTCCGCCATGTATATCAAGAGGAGGACTGTTACCGACATCTACTTTAAATGAATATTGTCGACTTCTATTGAAATATTGAGGATTTCGACCAAGCCCATCTGTTTCATTCTGTATAGCTTTCAGTAATCGATCTCTGTTGTCATCAACATATTGGTTTGTCCCAATTGCAGACCCAGATCTTACCGCTCTTTCCTTCCACCATAGAGAGTTTTTGTAAAGAAGATCGATTTCGCGTGGTGCTTCTGACTGCCCTTGGCCGCCAGTGAAGGCGTCTTCAAGAATTTTAGTTCCCGAAAACCCATTTGTCCCTGCAAGCACATTCTCATGTCCATTTCCTTGCGCTCCCTTGTTCGCGAATTCCAGATCGATAGTTGCACCGCCACCAGTTCCCGGGACCTTCGCGAGGAGTCTGAGGTCGACAGTATTAACAGAATTCACATTTCCATCACTGAAAGCAGCATTCGTATTTGCAACTCCATTAATGGCATCGGCGCAGACAGCAGCGCGTTGGGCGTCAGTGAGGCCATCACGAGCAATATAGTATACATTTCCAGCCGCTCCAGCATCGACAGTAGTTGTGTTGTGCACGAATTTGAATGTATAGGTAACGCCATCCCCTCCCATCGCAGTAGGAGATGTTAGCGTAAATGTGTGATCGTTTTGCACGCTGGCACAGTTAATCGCGTTGGCCAATGATGCCGCAATTGACTTAACCTCTGTTATTGGTGGATGACCGAATTTCCAATTATACATCATTTCTCTGCGGCCTCGAATAGACGCAATTGGATCCCCTTGTTTCATTTCAAGAGTGGGAAATTTAGTCCAATATTTGTTTCTCTCGAGAACATGACTCTCTATAATCGTGTTTATATCTCCAGATGCGTTAGCGGATATTGGCATTAATTGCATCAATAATTTGTTTATCGAAGAATCAACCCACTTATAATAATCTACATATCTGTCCAGATCTGGAGTATTTCCAATTCTGTCGAAAAATAATTGTCTAAGTTTTGCTAGAGCTTTATATTCCTGTCTATATCTGTTGACAGGTTCTCCAATTAAATTGTTAAAATCTTTAATTGTGGCAAATAAATTAAGAATTTCCTCTGAAATTGTCTGATACATACTCTTTTCAATGGAAATAAAATGGGTTATTGGTCGACTTTCTTTTGTAAAATTAATGTCATCCTGAGTTCTAATTTTAACCATATCAGAACTACCGATCATCTCCGGAAGCTTTTGTTTGGCTGCCGCCAGATAATTTTTGTCTACCGCCTTATTAAATGGTCTTCCTTTGGGAAAAAAATGTCCTTTACCAGTGTGCTGCGCCGAAAGTCTTCTCGTAAGCCATCCATATTTATTAGTCGATTCTGCAAGGGACCCAGAAGATAAATCCTCGACGTCAAATGTGCCGTTCTCATTTGAGCCGGTTACATTACCAAAGTCCCAATGTAAAACAAGTGTGGCCGCTTGTGGGACATAAAGATTTTTAAGATTTCTTGCCGGCTTTGATGTCGGTAACAAAAACGCATTTCTGGAAGGGTGTAATGTGCCATAATTTGTAGGATCTTTGGCATGTATATTAACTTCTTCATTTGAAATATTTCCATACCAAAATCTAACAGAAGATATCTTTGCATCACATCTTGCTATAACGGATCCAGTAAAGTTTGTTCGATGTGCACCGATATACAATCTTTTTGAACCGCTTAGCCAAGGACTTAACTTATCTGGTCCGATAGCTCCCGTTAATTTAAAAACAGTTTTTATAATTCCCTGTTCTGTGTTAACGCCATAAAAGTCAACCATACCAGGACTGCTATGTGAGCCACTTACGGCAGGTGCCCATGGATATGCTTTTGGGCGAACTCGTACAGCAAAATTCCATCTATTATCATCGTAAACACTATCATAAACGGATGTTGTCAAGTTTAGCTGCAAGGCGCTAGAAGTTAATTTAAAATAAGCACTGGCGTCGCCATGGCCTATACCTTTAATAGCGTAAACTTGGAAATCTGATGTTTCGTGATCGAATGCCCAACTAAGTTCGTCTACTTCATCTCTATGTTGCCAATCTTCAATTGCATCATGAGCGCCAAAAAGTGAAACAGTGTCAAAATTTGCATATGCATAATTATCTGAATCTATATTTAATGTTTTTGGAAATATAACTTCCGCTTCAATAGTTTGAGCGTCTCCGGCGTCAAACAAATTTGAACTTCCGGAGACAAAAGAAACTGTTTCGGAGTTATTGCTTCCGGTCATTTGATATACAGTGGCTTCAAAACTACCGGTGTGATTAAAAGCTGCATAATTCTTTTTTATAACTCGATAATTATAATTTTCTTTGAAATCGTAAACTGTATCACTAGCAAAAATATTAATTTTTATCAATTCATCATCAATGCCAAAACAACGAATTGCGTTTCTAAAAGCTTTTTCTGTACCCTTTGATTTGTAAATATATGAAAGATTGTTATAAATGTTTTGATAAATTAAATTTTTAACATCTTGAAGGTCTTCTTTAAATTCTCTGTTTTCACTTCTTTCTAATATTTTTTCAATTATATCTGCATCAACAAATAGTTCCGGAACATTAAGCCCTCGCATCTCCAAAAGTCTATTTGCAAATGGGATCGGCTTGTGAGTCCCACTTACATAAGCTGTGTTTTTAAGCTTTTGGAACATGCTAATTTGTAATGCAAGTTGATCAAAATAGCTTGACATAACTTGTGTAAGTTTTTTAAGATTTTTGGCGCCATCTTGATCTTCAGAAGTTATCCATTCCGGTATTGATTTATAAATCGCGGCATTATTTCTATAATCATATGTTCTTCCGAAATCTTTTTTTTGCGTAAGAACATTGCTGACATCTGGATGTTTAGAATAAATAATTGGATCTTTAAATTCAAATTTTGCAGCTCTAGCCTCAACCATGGCGGAGCCTGTTTGGCGAGATTTTTGAGCATAACCTTGCCACTCACCATTAGAAACTCTTCCAGAATAATCTAGAACTTTCGCATCTATACTTGAACTCCCAACTATGCCTTCATTAAATTTATAATAAACGCCTAATTGCGTATTTGCTGTATCTGTATTTGTGCCGCCGCCTACTTGTGCAAACCAATATCTGCCGATGTCTCGGGCGCTTCGCGCTGTTTTCCAGAATCTAAACTCATCCATAGAAGCAGATAATTTGCCCCAGCCTCTTTTGGGTATTGTGTCTGCTATATGATCTGTGGCAGTGCCGCCGCCCATGGAATTGTCAATCAAATACAACGTACCGGATGGTCTTGCTGCCAAAGCTCCAATTGTTGCCACAAGTGCACCGCTAACGTACCCAACGGTCGAGCCTGTCATCAAGACTTGATTTCTTATTCCGTCAACATACAACGTAGTTCTAATATGGCTACCAGAATTAATAAAAGAAAATGCATAATGGTGCCAATGATTGTCTGCTATCAACGATGGTGTCAAATTGGTGCCGATGGCTGTAGGTCCAAAGCCTTTACTTCCAGATTGGTATGTTGCATAAAAAGGTGTTCCGCTAACTCCTCCACTCATTTCAATTCTTAATCTGGCATAATCTGCACTAGCAGATAAACTTTCGGTCATATGTAAATCAAAAATTACTTCTTTTTGAGTTTTTGATGTATCAAATGCATCTTTCTTCAACCAAAATTCAACCGTGTTTCCGTCAGTGCCGCCTATTTTAAGATTGGACTCTCTATTCTGCGCAAAACTGAATACATTGGATTTTCCATCGGATGATGGAAACATTTTGGGTAAAGTGGCGACGTCCGGATCTCTATGGGGACCACCTTTAATTAAGATGTATTCATAAGATGCGGTGGCTGTAGCTCCATATCCCTGAAAATCTGCCACTTGCGTTCCCCATGAACCATGAGAAAAAACAATATATCCATTTGTTCGAGGATAAATATTTTCAAAAATATGCTCATCTAAATACGATGAACTGTTGTGCCAGGTTATTTTTTCGTATTTTGAACCATCATATGGATAAGTTCGATATATCCTTTTAATTGACTGTTCATAATATTCTTCAGCTGAGCCAAATCTTACAAACGTATTTGGGTCATCATAATTTGCATATGGAATAATTTTTTGGTCATCGTGAACTTTTGCTTCAAGAACTTTATAAGATTCTATTTCTTTGCCAAGTTCTTCAATTGAAGTATTTGATAATACCTTTTCTTTCTTATTTTTATTAAATAAATCTTTAATTGGCATGATTACTCAACCCTAAATTTAAATATCTCTGGCTGTTCACGATATGAATTATTGACACGATAAACAAATTTTACTCCATAGGCATAGTCTTTTTCCAACATATCCATATCTAAATCAAAATAATTTCCAGAAACATCAAAAGATAATTTTGTATGCTGGTCGCTCCCAGTGCCATAATTAATAATTGTTTTATTATCAATAGTTCTTGTTAACTTGTAATAAGCATCTTCAATAATTTTATTTTCTGGTTCGGTATTAACAACTGTGTAGGCACTTGGGTTCCAATTTTTATCTCTTATAAACAATCTAAACGTTGGAACTTCGTCCTTTGAATAATTTGATTTTAAATTTGTTATTTTAGTAACATATTTTGGGCTTGGATTATAAGTCGCAGCATTCATCGCCTTGATCGTGACAGCTGATCCGGTGTGAAGACTCCCACTAGCGCCGGTATACCATCTGTCGTAAAACGCGCTAGCCGTAGTGTTTAAGGCAAATGATGCAGTATACACCCCCTTGGAGCTATATCCACCAGTTACAGTAGTACCTGCGGTGCTTAAATAAGACAAAGCGGTAAACGTGCCGCTGCCGGCAGGGGCAAAAATATCACCAGCGGATGCAGAATTATAGAGCCTAACATAAATTTTTCCCGTATGACCGGTCCCCGTAGTACCAACGTTGGGAATGTTTTTAAGTTGCCCTCTTACGAAATTGTACAAATATAGTGTATTAAGATTATCATTTGCATCTGCCAAAGAACTACTTCTAAAAAAGTTTCCTCGGTCATCTTTCGTGGCAGAATCCCATCTCGCTTCAATCATAGGCCGTTTAAAATAGTATTCAGAACTTCTTGCGAAAAACTTTTTAGTATAATATGACCTTCTAGAGCCAGTTATATTCTGCATCCAGGAGGCGCTATTAATGCCAGTCAAAGTTTTAAAATATGCTTCTTGAGAACCTGAAAGGTATAAGCCAATGCCATAATTACTTTTTGTGCCGGCAATCCATTGTTCAACTATAGTTGTCACATCAGCTTCAAGATCTTCGTCGCCTTCATGAAATCCAACAGAAACCGCCGGGTTTCCCGCAACGTCTGGTGGGTGAAAGTCTCCGCCGAAATTACTCCATTTTGATAATTGGCCACCAGAACTACTCATGGCATTGACCCAATTGGCCCCTTCACCATCTTTTGTTATATCTTTATACTGTTCCATATCGAAGCCGTGACCTTCTTGCCACTCTTTTGATACTGGAACAATTGTCAAAGTGTAGTTCGAAGGTAGCGTGAAGGCGTGACGTGCATTAAACATACGAAGATGAAATTTTACATTATCTTTTGCAGGAATATCACCAGCATTTCTATCAGAAGTTATCGCTTCAATTGGAAATTTGATCAATACTCTAGAAAGTTCTGCAGAATATCCTAGCGATGAAGATGCTTGTCCATAAATAGAAAACACCTCTAAAACATCAGACTGACCCATAGAAGAGCCGGTTCCTCTATTACTGGTCATTAAGCTTGCATCAAAAGCATTAGTAATGGTTGTGTCTGCGTCAGCTATGTATCTTTTTATCGACATTACCTAATTGTACCTCTAATATCATCTGTTGGAAATTTAATTTCAAATATATGATCTTCTGGGATGTCTAATCTTCTACCATCAGCTGATAAATAAAAATTTATTGGGAACACCACTTCCGAATGACTGCCACCATTTTTGTTAACAATATTAACATTTATAGTGTCCACTACCCCTTCAATAAGATTTAAAGTTTTATAAATTTCTGTTATATATATTGGTTCTGAAATATTGTATGATTTATTATATTTTGTTTTTAATGCACTTGTTGCTCTTTCCAGTATCGAGTATCTATTGGCTTCAGAATCAACAATTATCTCAAAATTGATACCAAAGTTGACAATTCTAGCGTCTAATATGTCAATGGTGTCATTTATCATTTTATGACGATTTAGCCAAATTTTTAAATTTTCTTTGATAGAATTGTTAGTTTGGGTCAATTTCCCTGCCTTGGTTTGAGAAATGACAAAAATATTTATATTTCTTTTAAAAGAATCATTATCTTGTATTATATTGGCTTTCTTTACCGCGCCAAATTGAGAAGGCATATTATAAATTACTGAAAGGTAATCCTGTCTTGTGACAGCTCTATTTTGAGCAGCGTAGTGATCTTTAATTCTAATTTTTAACTCTTCTTGACCCGGCCGTGTTATATCGCCCACGATTTTATTTTCATTAGATACCTCTAAACTATCTCTTACGTCCTGCATCTTTGTTGAGTCTAGTTGTGCACGATTAGGAAATTCAAAAAAACTTCTAACAACGTTATTGATAGAATTAATTGTTGCATTTGAATCTGATGCCGTGTTCCTTCTATAAGTCACAACCAAGGATGTGTCTGATGGAGCAATTCCAAACTTATCCGTTGAGATCAAATTAGAAGGATCGAAAGAATCGTCTGTTATGAAATCTTTACCATGCATATTCATAATAATTTTGCTTGGGTCTACGACAGAGTCGTTAAATATTTCAGAATCTGAGCCGTAACCGAATTGCAAAAAAGTCTGATATTGTGCTTGTTCAACTGTAAAACGTCTTGCAACCGGCACTGGTTTCAAAAGCCTTGGTGCATATTCTCTTTCTTTGGCATTCTGATTTGTCACCGGCATATAAATAACATTTTGAGATAAAAAATCAACTTCATAATATCTATGGCCTTCGGTGTCATAAACTGATACGATCTCAGTTACACTTGATTCCCCTAAACCAATTCTCAAAAACCTCTGAAACGGACCAACATCTATAACTTCTCTTTCAAGTCTACCAGATACCACTTGGCCGTGTGTTTTTACTGCATAATATGTGGGGACGCCCGTGGTTGTATTAACGGCTGCAACAACAACTTCATTATCTGGATTTGAAAAATCAATATTTTCGTTTAATACGTAAACCCCGCCATCAGCAGAAGCAAATTCAGTTCCCTGTTTCAACAAAGGCATATAAGATTTATCTGGGCCAATTCCAGACGTAACCGATGGCACCATTAAATACATATCTATAACTCCAAAAGACGCTGCACTTTGTTTAAATTTGTAACCGACTTGATGACCATGTCGTATTATGTTATTATATTCAATTGAACTATCTAAAAATGACTCATTTACTTGATAATCTAAATAAAAAGACAAAATATCCCCAACATAGGCGACAGTGTCAAGCATTAACGATCCAAAAGAAGCCTCATTAAAGTCTTTAAAAGTATTTGAATAATATCTTCTAGTATAGTCAACTAGATCATTTTTAATTGATTCAAAGTCTCTATTAGTATACCTTATTAATGGTTTTTTTGGCATCGCATATTATCCCTTTTTTATAAATAGTATTTCTATAAAGTTATATTCAATATATCTGATATATTAAGTTGTGCAACGCTATATTCAATTTTAACATTAAGGGCGTTTCTATCTGTCTCAACATTCTCTCTTGTCCCTGTAAACTTTATTGATTTCAATTTTATAAAAGGCATATATAATTTTGCTTGTTCATGAATCTTTGCTGAAATATTTTGTCTTAAAGCAGGATTATTATTTTCAAACAAGAAACGCAAAATTCCGACACCAAAATTTGTATCCATAATTCTTTCACCAGGATTTGTTAAAATTAAATTTTTAAAATTTTGTTTGATTGCTTCTCTAAGAGTTTTGTTTAATTTGTATGGCCCTAGTTCTTTATCAAGAGACAAAGGTAATTTTACTGAAATTCCTGACATTTTTTTGTACTCCTATCACTAAATAAATATGATCCTTCTTTAAGATTTGTCCTTATTTTTTTATTATAATATTCTTAAAGGTTTTAAATAAGAATGCCCTTCATTCTCTTTCTTTGTTTAAGTGTCGGATATGTTATTTTCATAACACATTAAGGCGAGGGTGAAGTGATTCATAGGCTAAAACGAAAATGCATCTTTCAGCTTCTTCGCTACTTTCGCCGCGGCAGCCGCGATTTGCTCCGCATCGGCGTCTGCGAGCGGTGGCAAAGGAGGCGGCCATGGAGGCGGCAATGGAGGCGGCAAAGGAGGCGGCAAGGGTTCAGGCTCGGGTTGATATTCGCCCTTATCATAATATTCTTCAAGATTGTGACTATGCGCGCCTATTCCAGCGCTACTGGCATCTACCACATTATAATTTGTAATATTATGATAATGAAATATATATTCGTTGTTAGGAGAATATGCATTTATTGCAACACCATTTCCATTACGATCAATAATAAATTGATGTGTATGTTTTCCTTTCTCAGTCTTGATGCCATCAGAATCTAAAACCTGTGCACCATCACATGAAGTTACACCAAGACTATAATCAGCCTCATCATATAAAGTTGTAAATGTGTTATTAAACACGTTACTAGTGTTGGCGAACAAGTCATCTATGCTGTCTATATCTTTTATAACTTTTCCTCCACCAATCGCTTGATCAAAAGTTAAAAAATTATAAAAAGCAAAAAGCATTGCATAATTATGCCTGGGTACAATATTTTCAAATATAAGTTTATATTCACTACTATCTATCAGTTTCTTCTTTAGGTCGGAAAATTGGGTAGAGCGCTCGTCATAATATGGAAGGTCACCGGTGTTGAGAGTAGGATAAAGAAGCAGCCTCTCCGTGCTCGGCGCGTTCCCGGCTTGCCCCTGCTTGAGCGCCGCCCACTCGGCATCGTAGCGCTCGTAGAATTCCTCTTCGGTTTCTACTTGGTTCCACCGGACGCGGTCTATGAGTTCCGCGGGTTCTTCCACTTGCAGAATTGGAAGAATAGCGACATCGGCACCAGGTGGCGGAGTTTTGTCCCCGAAACTTCCAAAGTCTTCATATGTTGCATAGCCCGGAATTTCTCTTATACTAAATGATTTAAACATTTTATTTTTTAAAAATCTTCCATCATGCGCATGCGGTGGGTAAGCACCATGTTCATCACGCATTCTGTCAAACTGATCATGAATTTTATCTGCAAAGCCTTCAAGAGACATTCCAACTTGTTTCTCAAGGTCGGACATACTATCTTTCTCTCCTGGTTTGAGATATTTTCCGGACGGGAGAACATAAGAAAGTCTTAATCCAAATTGAATAGCATCAAAATAATCATGGACATTCGGGGGTGATCCGCCCAACGGGGTGAACAGCTCCGGAACATGTTTGAAAATGATTGGCCAATCTTTAACAGAAATATATGTGGACTTGGTGCCTGGGACTCCTTTCCACTCAACTGGCATCTTATTATTAAATGTTTCTGTGTCAAGACCTTTGGGAAGATGTCCGATGCTTTTGAACAACACTCTTACATATTTTTCCAAAATAAAAGCGCCCGTGCCGGGGGCAATAGAGGCCCCTGGTGGCGGAGTGCTCCGGTTGGCTTCGAAGTTCATGGTCCACCCTCCGGATGGGGGTTTGATGTTGGAGGTGGCATTTGAAGGCGTACTGTCGACGAGGGATTTGGCAATTGCCAGTCCCATCTCCGCCGTGGTGTCTGAAGCAAATGATACAAAGCGGTTGTTACTATAGGTCCTAGATATAGCATCGCTTATATGTTGTGGTTGTAAGAGCGACCAATCTTCCTCTTTTATTGTAAAATCTACGTCTTCGCAGTTGACCTTTTTTCCACCGTGAATAGATGTGCACCTCTCATTCTGATAGACTGTCGATGTCATGGTCTCGCGAGGAGAAAAAACAACAACATCATAATGTCTAGGGAGTTGTTCGACTTCATCCGAATGTTGGTGTTCGAAGGTAAACATATCGTCGCCTCCGGGATGAGCGTAAATGTTGTCTGGCTTAAACAATCCATTGTATCCGGTGAATACCGAATATGAAGGCAGGTCATAAATTGGAAAATTCTCTAAATTTAGTTGTTGAATACCTGTTATATCTTGATATGTATCACTCAATTCTCTCGTAACGTCGCGAAACAATTGTTTTCTAAACTGTTCCGGGTCTGGCCATAAATTAATTTTTTTAAAAACATCTTTATATTCGAAAGATTTACTTATATAATCGTAAATGACGGGATTTGCAAACATATCACTTACTTTAAAAATCGACGAAGCATAAAACATTCTAAGCATATTTTTAACTATATCAAATTTCATATATGCTCTAGCTATCCCTGCGGACGGAGCCAAAAATAAGGCGTTTTGTAAAAACGGCATTGTACTTTGTTCCTCGTTCAAGTCAACCGCATCCAACGCTTCTACATGTTGGTTAATCGCTACTTTTAATAAACCTCTGCCTGGATTAGGAGGATCCGCATTAAGATCTGGAGCTTCTCCGACATCAAAAAGCCCTTCTAAATTTAATTCTCCTTCTGTAGCCAGAGTTACTAAATCTGATAACTGTGTATCAATCATATTTTTTGCGGCATCAACAAAAGATCTTAAATCTTTTTGCATAAGATTTACATAAAATAAATCTGGTCTCTGCTCAGCATGCTTCCCAGAATGTAATATTTTATACAACATATCTTTAATCCTATTGTCAGAGAGCGTGAATTCTTTATGAGTGTCGTTATATTGAGCTTGGCCGTCGCCCCCGATTTGCATTTCGTAGTGGGGTTTGATGTGATCTGAGCCGGGGATGCCGGCGCCGGAATCGTCTTGTTCATAGTAGACCCCCTCCGCTCTCTCACTATAATTTTCGTCAATTAATTTTTTAATAGCTAAATAAATCATGCTTATTTCTGGTTCAGCAGGGACTGTATGAATATCGGCAACAATGTCCAAATCATTAAAGTACGACGGGAGGACAGAAGATGTAGAGGCAGAGTATAAAGTTTCGCCGCCGACGCTAACATTAAAATGATATGGAATTGAGTTTTTTCCCTCAACTTGGGTTATCTTCCCCACCTCCAAATTCGCTAAGTATTCAATATCATTTCCGTGTATATCTTTAGCAGACTTTTTAAGAGAATATGCCACATTATTATTTGGCAGCATATGTATCCCAACATTAAGATTACTAAACATAGATGCTCCAGTTGCATTTTCGTCAGAGCCAACTGGGTTTTCCATTTCGTTAATCAAAAACAAAAACTGCTGCATATCAGAATTAAAAGAAACTTGCATAGCGTCGAACATTGACTTAATTGCCGTTTCCGCAGGTTTTTTAAGCTGCTCAACGAGAAAAGTTGTATCAATAGTTGGCGTGGGCGCGAAGAATGCGTCAAACAATTCATTCAATTTTAGTTTCTTTTGTGCTTTATTAAGCTTAACTTGTTCATGAACAGTCTTTTCTGGTATCCCGAGTCCAGAAAGAGATACCATTAAAGGGCCTTCATCAAATCCTTTTGCTTCGCACAAATCTACAATAGAAGGCTTTTCTTCTGGAATTTCTTCGCAAGCCTCTGTATTTAAATTTGATGCAATTGAAACAAAAAATGAAGATATTTTTGAATTAGTTGATAATCCTTTCGAAAGCTGTGGATAGCTAAACTTTATAAACTTTTTTACTGCATTTAAGACAGTTTGTGGCGCGGTGCCGACTAATAAAGAACAATATTCTGGTTTAGTTAGCATATTAGACACATTAGATAAAAATTCATTTATATCTACAGGTGGAAGTTGTCCTCCACCCGGTGGAGCCGCGTCTTCAGAAGTTAATGACCCCAAATTTCGATTCATATTATCTTGGGCGGCGATGGATGTTGGTTCTGGGCTGAACGTACCAAAAGATTTAGAGTCGTCGCCGCCTTCTTGATCATAACAACTTTCAATGAGGTACGCTAAACTATGGCGAAGTGGAGCTACAACAAGCTCTTCTAAGGCCTCCATCATCTGTTTGTCAATTTCTTCTTTTACATTTTTTAACAAAAAATCTAATCCAGGAATGTCATCGCGGATATTCCAACCGGTATCACATCTTTGAAACGGGGGAATATCGTCGTTGGGAGACCTATAATCTGTAGAAATACTAGGAGGTAATGCGCCGGCTTGGATTGCTCGAACAATTAACATCATTGCTCCGAATCCTCCAGCTACAATGGCTCGACACAAAAGCTTTTTTGCAGACAATGTCATAAAATCTTGCGATATCATCTCGTCGACTACTTCAACCCGGGTTGGTTTGCCTTCTTTAGTTTTTTTAGCTAAGAACGCTCGAGTTTCATTAATAAGAAGCACGCTATCGACTTCAAGAAATTCGGGCCCAAAATATACAGGATCTTTTCCTTCAAGAAAGTTCAAAAGACTTTCAAGTTCTCCATCGGTAAATATTTTTTTTAGCAGAGCATCACAAGCCGCGGACTCGATGTCATCAAGAGAAACATCCGCCCCTAAACACGCTAAAGCTTCCGAAACTACAGTAGGAAAGTCAGCCCTGTTCAGAACGTAATCATATGCATCTTTTATCCCTCTAATTTTTTTTGGCTTGTCTGGTAGATTAGCAAAAACTTCATCACCTACAAAATCAGAAGCTTTTTTGTTTCGACGGTGAATGGCTTTTCTGAAAACATCCTCTCTAAGAATTCTGTTTTCTTCTTCTACTTCATCAGCTGTTTTTGCTTTTTTGTTATCTTTGGCTAATTGTTCAAGTTTTTCAGCCGGAGGGGTTGCCGGCAGTACGAAAATCTTTTCTGGTCTAGGCAAAACATATTTATCAACAAAATCTGTTAAAGACATTTTTGATTCCGGAGGCGGAGTTGCACCGCATCTTTCAAAGGCGCCGGTGATGCCGGGCTCATTACTAATCAAATCCATTTGTGCTATAATCCAATTTGTCCTAGGATCCAACAAATCATCATCTTTAAAGAGGCCCGGGGATGTAGTAGCTTTTTTAAGCCTAACCAATTGTATTAAGTCTGGATTATATATAATAGTTCCGTTTGGTGTTTTTTCTGGAGGAAATCTAACAACTTTTGCCACATATAAAATAGAAGGAGGCGACATAGTGAGAGCCGCATTTCCTGTGGGTGGCTGTCCCAACGGAGGACCACCACTATTAAATCTTATTTGTATACCATCGGTTGACTTTACTTCGTTAACCTCTAAAAATTTTAAAAATTTATCCCAAAACTCTCTTAGTTTTCTAGCCTCTTCTTTAAAACTAAAATCAAAATAACCTCGTTCCCAAGGCCCACTATATACAAATTTCTCCGCAGCATATTGATCTTCATATTCTTCCATAGCTAAAGCAATTGTTTCAAGCTTTTTATAAAAATCATTTACTTTCTCTGCTGTTACCTGAACACCAGTTTTTTCAGTTGCACTAATTGGGCTGGGTGCAATATCTACCATTGCGTTAATGTAGCTTTCTCTTGTTTCAACAAGATACAAAACGTGTATAGTTTCACCAGAAACGTCATACTGTCTTGGTAAAATATAAGGTCCTCCTATTACTTCAAATTGTCCCTTATGTAACACACTCGTGGTGTTGATTGGTACTTTGTTATAATGAGATTCTATAAGATTTATTCCAGACAAGAGGGCCGCTTCCTTCTCGGCGGTCCCGGGGGGACCAGGCTGCATCTCTACTTCCACGGTAACTTGTATCACGTTATTTGAGGTTGGCTTACCTTCTATAGTAGTTGATTGCTTTATCACATAAGGATCACCTACTGGTTCTTCTACCCAATTTACTGTAACTGCCATTTATATAATTCCTTAATTCGTATTATTGTGTCTACTAAGTATATATGTTTCACTTGCTGGATTTCTTAAATAATTGAAAGTGAAAGAAACCAAATTTGCAAATAACAACGCGGCGCCAGGTATCGAATTCCCTCCAAACTTTGTAATAGCAGAAGTTGCCGCGGCGACGACTTCAGCATTTACTAACGTTACTCCACCAGCAGTTGTTCCAGATATGGGGCCTCCGGAGGCAGAACCGCCCGTGACAGCCGACGGGGGTATGCCATGCACATGATTTTGAAGGGCCACATTAAGGGCTAGCTGTGAAGTTACAACTCCTTGTACAACTTCTGTTAAATCTTGAATATAGCCTATAATTTTGTCTAAAGCTTCAACCATATTGTCGCCTTTGACGAACGGCTGCAGACCTACATCATTGTTGCCGGCAATTAAATCAATGCCGGTAATGGTTTTAATTCTTCCGCCTTGAGAATTTAATCTATCGGTGGTTGTAATTAATTTTATACCTTCGCGAGATATTACTCTAATTCCATCAGCTTTTAAAGCAATTGCTGATCTGGCTTTGGATTTTCCAACTCTCCCTCTAGCTAGACCAAAATTTTTATCAACGTCCGTCTTCTGACTTATATAAATTCTAGCCGCATCAATTTTTAAATCCGGCTCTACCAATAATTTTTCACCTGCAGAATTTACTTGTTTAGGGTAGGCGCCCATCCGTCCGACAACAATGTCGATTGCCGCGGCTTGAGTGTCTCCGGGGCCGCCGTATCCACTAAATCTGTTTCCGGGACGATCTCTACCGAGGACAATAAACGCACCATTTTTATTTGACCATACCTCTTCAGATTCTGTTTGCAAATACGTTGGAACAGGTTCAAGCAAATAACTTCCACCAATTCCGTTATTATAACGAACCTTGGATTCTTCAGATAGTTGATTTATTCGAGTTACTGTTTCCGGATGGAGGCCATCCGTATCTATCGCTTTTTTTTCGTTTGGGTTTGGCATTATGTTTTATCGCCTTTGCTGGGTGCCTGAGCCACCATTTGTGCTGAAGGTTTCAGCCTATTTTTAAACATCTTGGCCCATTTTATGGCACTAGGCTGGGCTCTTTTTTTATGCCAAACCCATTTTGTGGACCAATATCTTATTGAACTAATCGTTGGGTATTCAAGAGATGCTAGAGCTGCAAGCTCCAATCCTTTAATGGCCTGAGCTAATCCTGCTTCAGTTCCATCACCTGGGCCGGGCCCAATGTCGTCCAATTGACCATCGAGTGGCCAGTGTTGACTATAATTGGCTAAAATTACTCCATCCATATC
>Ga0114906_1000484_pt1 | contig 22341 bp, 5 predicted proteins | sample MalvirDeepMed_M9_FD_89687 | JGI IMG/M metagenome (GOLD analysis project Ga0114906, IMG submission 89687) | Marine viral communities from the Global Malaspina Expedition - Malaspina viral metaG DeepMed_M9 | ecosystem: Environmental > Aquatic > Marine > Oceanic | place: Mediterranean Sea...
CTGTTCACCCTGGTGTCGCTAAATATTTATTTGAGTTACAAAAGTTGACATATCAAGGTCCAGATAATATGAACGACCGAACTCCGCCGGGCCCGCTTCATGGCATGCCACAGACAATTAGAAAAACCGCGGCCCGCCTAATAAAGAGAACGCGCCAACGCTTATATTTTACAGACGTTCCAGTATTTAACCCTGAGCAGCGCGCTGCGGCAACAATTCTTAATTCTCCTATATCATCGCTGAGAGGTACCGAAGCAAATGGCTCAAAAGCAGATTGTTTTTTCGCCATGCAAGAAGCGCTGACACATACAGAAACTGTGGCGCCTAGATACTATGTTGTACCAATAGACGGAAACGATTTCATAACCGCTGGAAGTTATGATGAAGAAGACAGATTTCATCCTAACGTTGAAAGGTCTTTTCATCAAATGTACCCACTAGAGCCAAACATTATGAAAACGATTGAACCTCAAGCTTCTAGCTACGCCAGTAGGCCCTATAGCTTTGAACACTTCACGTCTGGTACCTGGGAACCGCATCGGTCCCAAGGTCGCGACTACGGCAATGCCGATAGACATGCGGCCATGCAAGAAGCACGCCCGAGACGATATAGTGTTCGCGGCATTAAACAAAAAGCATCTCCTTTTGACGTCAGCGCGCCATATCTTAATTCTAACAAGGATCCCGCGTTGGACCAGGTTACTTGGTCCTCTGGCCGCGGCGGAGGGGAACGAGAGCTTTTTCACAATATTTATGGCCAATGTACACAATCCGAAGCAGAATATGTTGAAAGAAACACTGACTTGAAGATGGAGGAGTGGGTAGAGACAGTTATTGATTTGAAACTCTCATCAGCAGTTTTATTTGATGTTCCTGGGGAAAGTTTCGACCGCGGTATTTTTGATTGGGACCATAACACTGGTGATATTGAATTTCCGTATTCTTTGCAGGTAGCAACCAGTACTCTTTTTGAATACCAGCCGGATTTGTATATGGATATTTTATCTCAGTATGAGGGCATAACAGCGGAAACATATAATCCGGCTGAATATGTGTTTAACCTTCCCTCCCATGGCCATCGCCCGGATGACCGGAACTGGTCATTAAAGAGGCCGACTTTATCGCGACCGTTTGGTTATGCTCCCCACACTGATTTTGATTATGATACAATCTATACCCGGGTCCGCCCACACGCCATACGCCAGATTGACCAAAAAAGTCAGGATCTTCCGGATGGTACCTGGGAGATTGTGAATAGTAAAACTTTTCAAAGGAATGAGTATAAGATCCCTATAAGGATATTAATAACACAGGTTTTTATAAACGATGAAGTAACTGAATGCTATGCTAAGGTCGTTCTTCCAAAATTTTTAGAAGATATGAAAGACGATAATTTGGTTAATTCTTTCAGTAGAAAACAAAAGATTAAAAGTACTTTGGAAAAAATTATTGTGGAATACACAAATGATATAAAGACAGTCACAGATATAATATGGCCTGATGGGTTATTCGTCCCTGCGAACGAGCCCCGGCCAGAACAGGCACCAGGCTGGGCTGATGATATTTTTAATGAACTTTTTAGCGGCCACGATGGAGATTCGGACTCTACTGAACCAAACTTGCCTGTTCCGGCGACCCCAGATCAAATAATGCGACACATCCGGGCCGCGGCCCCGCAGTTTCCACATTTTATTAAGCAACGGAATCATAATAAAGATAGCTCAGCGCCATCTTACTGTTCTATTGAGAGAATTTATAGTGAGTTGTGTGCGGAGGAAGCGAATTCTTCGACTGGAAATTTTTCCAACGAAGAGAGTGTTTTGGATGGCCTTTTTAGCGACCCCGGATTACTTATGAAAGATAACAGTGAAATAATCGACCCTCCGCAAATAGCCGGACGTAATGATATAACTAGAGAGCTCCTTGTAAACGAAATTTACTCTAGAAATTTTTTGTATAATATTAATTTACATACTTTTTTTGATGACTTGACTGCTAATGGAGCATATTCTGGGGGTTTAGCTGGGCAAGTATTCTCTTCTATAACGAATATAATTACTTGGTTCAAGCAGCGCCGACTCGAATCTTTTTGGGGTAGAACCATGAACGAAGAGAGTGTTCGAGCTTATTATCGCAAAGATAGTGTGCTTGGTTTTCCCACTAAGACATTTGAAACAAGCCAAGATGCTGTGGAACGGGATTATGAGTATAATCGCACTCACCCCCCACAATATTTTATGGTTGAAAACTCGCCTTTTTATTATGCCCCTTCCCAGCCAGCAACTGAGCAACATGGTATTTTATGTGGCAAATCACCATTTATAGGGGATCAGCGTTTCGGATTTGTGGAAATATTGGAATATATTTACAAATTAAGAGTTCAAAATCCTGGAGAGACTCTCATCCTCCGCAGAAGTACATGGAAACTGGTTTCCGATGAATTAAAAAACTATTCAGTACGATTTTCACCCAAGGAGAATAATGGTTTTGGCGCTATCGAAAAATATAATAATATATACGAAGAAAACTTTGTGGATTTTAAAGCTAGATACTTCATGCCAGGCTATGGAGAGGAGAGGTTAAATGCTGCTGTTACTACAGCGGATTCTATTTTTACAGAAATAGAAGAGTATATTGCAGCGGAGGAAGCGGCCCATAGAATTGGCCAATCAGAGACTGATTACCGCGGCGATGTCCACACGCAGACCTGGCGCTTGCAGTCATCGTGGAACCCTGACACTATCTCTCGTATGGGGGTAATTAATTATCGTGGCCATGACATCCAAGCTTGGGCAACCATACCCCCCGGACAGCTGGCTTTTAAAAGAATTATTGAAAGTGGTGGACAGCAATTTATAGATGTCAACGGCATCCTCGATATGGCATTCGGCTTTTATGATAGAGAGGGTGTTGGTGTCATCGGCTATCCAATCTCCGATATGGTGGGCATACAAGCAGATCACGCCTACCCCGGTCACGAGCTTGATCCGAATAAGGTGTTTGATCACCCCGCCACGACGGCCAGCCAACCGATGGTGAGCACTCACTGGGCGCTAGGAAGTGTTTTAAAAACTCTTAAGCCCAAATATGAACGAAGAGAATATCATAATCGCCGCGCCATACAATATGATATAATAACATCAGTTTACCACCTTAGCGATACTTGGCATGCAGCCATGCGAGAACTCGGGATTAGAGAGGCAGCAACGGAAATAATTACAGCTTATAGTGACTCTTCTGGCGCCGAGGGGACAATTATTAGGAGCATATTTGATGAATCTAATGTAAATATTGGGATTAGACTAATTCATGCTTGCCCGCCACTTGGCAGTGTCGAGGATGAGCCCGACAGGAATAGGAACGAGGGAAGAGCAGATACCCCATTCCCGCGCCGACTACACGTGCACGATCCCGACCGTTATGAAGAGATGAAGATATATTCAGCAGAGGAGAGAACCGGGTTTATGACCTGGCCCGGACCAGGGGGTGGTACCGTATTTTGTAACCCGGTTGCGGATTTCGAGCAAGAAGTAGAATTGGGTGACTGCTGGGACATTCAGAGTTTTGATCAAACTTATAACGCTTTCAAAGAATATATGTTGCGACAATTACAAGATCAGGAAGATTTCAAGATATATTTAGAATATATTTTTCCTGTAAAAAGATACATGGCTTTGTCTACAATATTTAGTACTTCTGTATTGGCCGGATACAGCACTATGCCAAATTTGATGGAAGGCCCTAAACTATCTTTGGGAAATGTATTTGCTATTATGTGTAATCGAAACGATTTTGGTCGCAAGGGTCATCCCTTGGATAATGTAGGTCTTCATAACTTATCAAATAGCGAGATGATGAATCAACAACTACGACAAATGGACCAAAAAGCATCAGGAATCCCATGCCTTGAGGGCCCGGGCCTCCCAGATTTTAAAGAAATGATGAAGTTAATTTGGGAATTAATCAAATACACTCCATCATTAATTTTTAGAGGCACCGCGGACGCTCTAGATCCAGCATACCAAGAAATGAAGCATCATTGGGTAAATTGTGAGATGAACGACTTTACGTGGGTATCTTTTGAATTAGACAGAGAATATCGCGGCAGCGTAATGGACTGGGGATCTGAGCATTTCAACGAGGGTTGGGAGGACAAAACTAAAGCGGAAAATTCTGTACCGCTGGGGGTGACATCTAATGGTCAATACGTACCAGTCGTTCCTGGCTTCCCGGTTGATTTAATCGGAAAACTGATTCAATGGTTTGCTGAAATGCCGGACGGGCACATGATGGAAGCCGGCGAGGGGATGGGGCGCGCCATTGATAAATTTGTTACATATGTCTTTACGGGGAATTTGCCGATGTTCGATCCAAATTTTGCATTTGCAGTACCTTGTTTAGACTTAGACGCGGCGACAGATTGGGGCAAGTATGAAGCAGGCGCCTGGGGAAGATACGGACACCCCCTTTCGCCCCTCACCGCCTTGGCTCTACTCACCCCTATTTTGCCCGGCGAGGTCATAATGCGAGAAAGTGCAGCATGCGCTATACCCGAAGATCCCCCGGCAGTGTGTATTGAAGACGAATAAATACGCGACAATCCTATTTAATACAGGGAGGTAATTATAGTGTATCAGCCAGTTTTCCCTTTACAATATTCTGAACGCGATGGCGCCTACAAAAATATTGAGGAGCTAAATGTGACCATAAAACAAAATTTTCTTTTTTTATTAAACACCTCACCCGGCGAATGGCCTGGAAATCCAGATTTGGGTATTGGTGTTCGTAGTTTTCTTTTTGAAAATTATCAAAGTACAAGTTTTGATGGGCTTCATCAACGAATACAAGATCAAGTTAGCAAATATATGCCATTTTTAGATGTGCGTAGTGAAATAATAACAAAAGATATGCACGGTAACGATCTTATAGATTATAATACTGTCAAGTTAAAAATTTATTATGCAGTGGCCAGCTTGACAATCAATGAGGTGATGCAATTAAACTTAACAGAGAATGCTGTGTCCGAAATATAAAATTATTATTTTAATTAGTGAAAACTAATTATCTTAGAAATGAGGATCATTAATAAATGGTGAAGCGAATAGTGCCAGTAGATTATACTAGTCGTGATTTTGATAGTATTAGAAATGACTTGATTAATTATGTTAAAAGGTATTATCCCAAAACTTATAAAGATTTCAATCAAGCTTCTTTCGGTTCCCTAACCGTGGATCTGGTATCTTATATCGGAGACATATTATCTTTTTATTTAGATTATAACGCTAACGAGTCTTTTTTGAATACTAGTTTGGAATATGAAAATGTTTTACAACATGCTAAACAGCTTGGGTATAAATATAACCCGAATAGAAGTTCCGTCGGCAATATAGATATATACCTACCGGTCCCGGCCAAAGAGGGATATCAAGTCGGGCCCGACATTAGTTATTTACCAAAAATAATAAAAGGGAGTACATTTTCTACCGAGGGTGGTAATGTTTTTACTCTTAACGAGAATCTTAATTTTTTCGCCACAGAAATAGAAGTTGTAGGAGATGAAGTTTCAGAAGCTGATGGTAGTTTCACAACTTATTATATTTTGAAAGGCTCAGCTCAAGTCATTTCCGGCGCCGAACGGCAAGTTGAAGTGGAGATAGAAGAATATAAAAGGTTTTTAAAGATAGAGGTACCTAATAAGAATATAACTGAAATCGTTCGAGTTATCGACACAGAAGGGAACGAATACTTTGAAGTAGATTATTTAAGTCAGAACACTGTTTTTAAGCCAATAATTAATTTATCGGATGGTGACAAATATACGCCCTCTATAATGAAAGCTTTTCCCGTTCCGCGGAGATTTATAGTAGACAGAGAAGGTGATCGGACGTTTATTATATTTGGGTATGGTTCTGAGCAAGAGATAAAAGAAAATAAAATTTCGGATTCGTCCCAAGTGGCGTTGAAAATTTCAGGAAAAAATTATGTTTCTGATGTCTTGTTTGACCCGGCAACTCTTTTGACCACAGATAAATTTGGGGTAACACCTGTTAACACATCTTTATTCATAACTTTTAGATCTAATACAATAGATAATGTGAATACCGCGGTCGGCACTATAACTACGGCTCTTGATATTCAAATGGATTTTGATAATGAACATAACTTGGATCAATCAAAAATAAATTATATTAGATCTAACTTGCAAGCTTATAACGAGGAACCTATTAATGGGGATATATCGGTGCCGACTACTGAAGAGATTAAAAAAAGATCGGCGGCCCTGTTTGCTACACAGGGGCGCGCTGTCACTTTAAGAGACTATGTAAGTTCTGTTTATGCTATGCCATCAGAATTTGGGTCTATAAAACGCTGCGCTATTTATCGTGACAACGATGATTTTAGAAGAAATTTAAACATGTATATTATTTCTGAAAACTCTTTCAATAAACTGGAAAAATCTACATCCGCGCTGAAAAATAATCTTAAGACATGGTTAAATTCGATCAGGATGATATCGGACAGTATAGATATATTAGACACGATCATTATAAATTTAGGGGTTGAATTTGAGGTCATTGCACAGGATAACATAAACAAAAATAATGTATACAGCATGGTGAAACAAAAATTGTTTGAAGAGTTAACAGAAATACCTCCAGAAATAGGGGAACCTTTTTATATTTCGGAAGTGTTTAAAATCATTAAAAACATAGACGAAGTATTGGATGTCGTGAATGTAAGCATAACGTCCATATCGGGAACAAATTATACAGATTTTCAATATGATGTAGATGGAAATATTTCTCCCGAGGGGCGTATGATCCACATACCACAAAACTGTATATGGGAGTTAAAATTTATTAATGATATAACAGGAACAGTTCGATAATGGCAATTAAAAAATATATTTCTTCAAAAGACAACACTATATCTTCCGCTTTTAAATTTAATTTGTCAGATAGGGCCACGAAATCCAATATGGGCAGCTCTGATGTTATGGAACTTTATTCTATTTATGCGCAGGCTCATTCTTCTTCTTTAGAGAGAAATAGAGTAATTATAAAATTTCCGATAGATGAAGTAGAGAAAGACCGAGCATCTGGAGCGATTCCTTCTTCCGGAAGTGTAACATTCAAGTTACGAATTTTTAATGCGGTGCATGCCCAAACAACACCGGAAAAATATTATATTTCAGCATTTCCTCTAGTGCGGGATTGGGATGAGGGCTACGGCTTGGATATGGAGAGTTTCTTGGATTTAGATTCAAGTAATTGGCTTTCTGCTAGTAAAGACTCGCCATGGTACGCAACTGGTTCGGATTATGCTGATCCAAAAACAGTTGCTGTAAGCTCAGCCCCATTAGAATATACACAATATTTAGAAAACGGAACGGAAAATTTAGATATTGACATTACTAGTTTGGTGGAAGAATGGATAAAGACAGAAAAAAAGAGTTATAGCTACTCTACTTCATCATTTATTTTCCCCCCTTTTATTGGGTCCAATGCTGGGTTTGACGTCGGCAGTTTAATAAAATTATATGCTCACGATGGCCAACACAAGACATTTGAATTTACGACGTCTAAGACAGGCTTCTCCGGAAATACAGTATATGTACCAACTGGTTCTAGTGTTGGGGCTTTAATAAAAAATTTGTATGACAATATAACTACTTCTTTCGGGAATAAGTTTTCTGGCTCACTGAGGACGTTTGGTACCGGCGGCCCCGCCGGTTATGGTAGAATGACACTGACCGCATCAGCACCTAGTTTTTATGGAAATCGGATTGTATCCTCATCACTACCAGCCACAGATTCAGCAGAAAATGATATAACTATCCCAACAAGATTCGCCGGCGCCACAGCAGCGATGAACTATGGCCTACTTGTTAAATTAAGTGATGATTATGAAAACGGCACAATGAAAAGATCTTTTTATACTAAGAAATTTTTCGCTAGGGGTTCCCAATATTTTTTCAAGAGGCCGTGCATCGAAGCGCGCTGGGATGAGGGAATAAAAGATGATAGAGGTATAATACAAAAATCTAGCAGCCTTGCACCTAAAGCAGAGAATTTAAATTCAATATTTTTATATAATCGCCGCGGCACTGGTCTGGTTGATATACCAAATACCGCGTCGAACCTTATTGTTGCTCTGTTCTCTACCATTGCCAACAATTCCACTCCGGAAACACTTTGGCAAAATCAACAGTATGTGACAGCCAGTCGTGTTTCCGCAGGAGTTTACAAGGCTCAGTTTGCTTATACTGGAAATTCAAAATATCTGTATGATGTCTGGTATGCCTCAACTAACGCACCAGTAAGTACGAGAGAGTCGCTGCTCACCGGATCCGGGTTTGCTGTTAACCAGAACTCCGGAACATTTTATTATAAAAATCTGCAGTATGCTACGAAGATTGTTAATTTAAAGTCGTCATATTCTAGAGCGGAAAAGGCCACTTTTAGAGTCTATACAAGAGATAAAGATTGGCAGCCAAACGTATACACCAAAGCAAGTGCTAAAGCACCCGTGTCAGTTATAAGAGATGGATATTTTAAGTTATCTAGGGTGGCAGATAATTTAACAATTATACCCTATTCTACATCCAGTTCTCCCAGTTATTCTTCTCTTTCTTATGATATAAGTGGCAGCTTTTTTAATTTGGATATGTCGGTTCTGGAAGAAAATTATTTATATGAAATATCTTTATTGCATAAAGACGGTTCTGAATATGTAGAACAAAAAGAAAAATTTAGATTTAGAGTAGATAAATGAGTTATAGAGAAAAGTTTAGGGGCAGGCCAAAAACTAAATTGGAAGCTGCGGAGGAATCTCGCCGGCGAAATCTTTTCTACAACAAGGCGCCGGGCTTTATTAGTAATAATAAATCTGATAACACTCTTTCCGAAGTGGAGTCAGAGAGATTCATAAAACAGTATATAAAGCAGCAAACCAGATACATACCAGAAATAGATTATGCTGATCCATCAACTTTTTGTTTTTATGGCTCTGCGGAAAGATATTATGTTGACAGCATTGATCGTGTTTCTAATACCTATCCTTACGACGGCTCTAGGGCGGAAAAGCTTGAGTGGTTTTTAAGCTCTTCATACTTAGATATTTATTTACTGGAACATAAGTACCCAAAAACTACAGGTTTTGTCAATTTTAGCTCTGGGTCTTCTGGGTATGGGTCAGTTACGACTGATGATAATGCTTTTGTTCTTACGGACAAACCGCAATATATATATTTTACAGGGGGCCCCCATAAGAATACAATCTGGAACCCTGCTAAAAAGCGAGAAAATAATCTGAAATTAGATTCAACTCAGGGGAATACTGTTGAATTTTGGCTAAGAAAAGATCAGTGGCTTAATGCGGGAGGCACCGCCGGCTATGGACCAGGAGGAGATGCTAGAAATGAAGTAGTGTGTGATATTTATACTCCTGGTGCCACCGGAAACGAGACCGGTCGAATGATTGTAAGCCTCCTCTCTGGCTCCTCCGCAGACGGTAGCCCGTTTCGCTTGACATATCAATCGGGCTCGACAGGGTATTCTAATAAGATAGGTAATTTAGCCTGTGCCGACGTTGCGGATGGAAAGTGGCACCACTACGCTGTTACTGTCGCCGCGACAGGATCGAATACTCAATATGAATTTTATGTCGATGGTAAGATAAATAACAGGTTCATAGAATCTCATAGCTTAGGCCCAGTTAATCGTCATTTCGCCGGAACCATTGGGGCTCTGGGCGCCACAGTTGAAACCTTTGGGGGCCTGGGATATGGGAAGCTTTCAGGCTCAATCGACGAATTTAGATTTTGGAAGTCCACAAGGACAGAAAAAGAAATAGGAAGATATTGGCACTATCCTATACATGGCGGCACGGATAACGACCATTCTAATGCTAGCCTGGGTTTATATTATAAATTTAATGAAGGCGTCATAGGGGATGACGATTATGATAAGGTCGTTCTCGACTATTCTGGACGAATAAACAATGGAACATTTGTGGGATATGACGCGACATGCCGTTCAATATCTTCAGCCATCAACCTGTCTAAAAACACGCCTTTAAATTTCTTGGAAACAAAAGATCCGATAATAAATAAGAAGAATTCGTTGGTAGAGAATTTTAGAGAAGAGTACCGGAAAAAGGGAAGGGCTTATGACGGTGGAAACACATCATCATTACTTAATTCAATTCCCGGATTTATGAGAGAGTCAGATCAGGATTTGTTTCCGGAATTAATGCAAATTATTTCTTACGCTTTAGACGACTTGTTTATAAAAATTAAATTTTTACCTAAGATAAAAGATTATACTTACAACGATTTTTTTAACAAGAAGGGGGTGACCAAGCGAGCTGACACTAATGATTTTCTTTTGGGTTGCGAAAACGAGGATGATTATAATTTCGTCGGGGCCCACGGAAAGCCGTGGATTCAACATATATTAGAACATTTTGGAATGGTAACAACAGAAATTTTTCCAAATGCTGAAATTTTTGAGTACTTTTCAAACAGAGGAGAAAGTTTAGAATTTGAACAGAACATTTCAGAAGTAAAGAAAGCTATATTATCGAACATACATAAGAATTTAATTTATATCTATAATACAAAAGGTACAGAACAATCATTTAGAAATCTAATAAGATGTTTTGGAATAGACGACGATGTCATAAAATTAAATACTTATGCCAAAAACGATACATATTACATAAAAGATAATCCAACTTATACCTCGCTGAAACGTAAGACTTTAAGTTTTGCAGATGACGAATCTCACAATGTGGCAACCTTATATCCCTTTGCAGTGGATGCGGATGAGAAAGCTTTCTTTGCCGGATCATCAAAAACTTATCCGATTACCTTAGAAGCAAATATTTTATTTCCGGATAATAGCAAATTTCAATCTCCAATAAAAAAGAGTTCCTTATTCGGCATGCACTCTGTACAGGGTACTACCAAAAATGATCTGACGTGGCTGTCACTAGATAGTGGAAGTATCCAAGTTTACTCTAATAAACATAATGAATTCGCTCGCGGAGCACAGTTTGTCCTTACAAGCTCTAAAGGAATATTTCAGAGTGTAACTTCAAGTTATATGCCGCGCGTATACGATAACAAACATTGGCACATTTCCGTTAGAATTGGAAAACAATCAGAAATAAATTTTAATATTTTATCTGAGTCAGCGCCAAGTAATTATATGGTCGAATTTTCCGGATCTAGTTATGAGCTAGATATACCTCGTCATTCTTTTTATGTAACTTCTAACATTTCTAGAAGCTCTTATGAAAAGCTTTTATTACAGAACAAATCGGTTTATATCGGTGCCCATTTAAGAAATTTTTCCGGGTCTGTACTTAACAATACAGATTGTAAGATGTTGGGATTTAATGTTTGGCACGATAGACTGTCGAGTGAAGAATTAAAATTGCATGCTCAAAATCCAGCATTATATGGTAGGCAAAATCCTCAAGATATTGTATTACATGATGCCGGCTTAAATTTACGCGCCTCGGACTCGTTAATTCTAAGGTGGCAATTTGAAAACCTTACAGCATCAGCATCAGACGGAACAATCAAGGTTATTGATTATTCTAGCGGCTCTCTCGACCGCGGCCAAAGCACGGCATTGGGTGACGTGGTTGGCTATAAATATCCTGGTTTAGGAAAGTCTTTTTCGAATCAAGAAAAAGCAATAAACCAGGAATTTCTATCAGTCTGTAGCTTTAATAATATAGACAATTACTACAGTAGTGACCGCGTCCAAATAAAAACAAGCGAAGTATCCCTTTTTAACCCGGAGAGCAAACCAGTTACTTATTACTATGCTTTTGAAAAGAGCATGTATCAAGCAATTTCTAGTGAAATGATAAATTTCTTTTCTGGGATGGTAGGTTTTAATGACCTGATGGGGGAACCCGTTAACAAATACCGAGATGAATATAAGTTATTAGGAAAACTGAGGGAAAGATTTTTCGCGAGAGTGGAAAATGATATAGATTTAGACAAATATATTCAATATTATAAGTGGATAGACTCCTCTTTGGGGCACTTCTTAAATCAAATAACTCCAGCCAGTTCAGAGTTTTCGGATAAAATTAGAGATATTGTTGAAAGCCATATGCTTGAACGAAACAAATATCAATATCGTGCACCAACAATCGAATTTAAAGACGCTAATGAGAAATTTTGGCCGATAAAAGGCATTAATGAACAATCTTATGATTGGGAACACGGACATGCGCCGATGATCTTTGGATCATCCACCCCCGGTGTCGCATCCTCATTAAATAACGTACTTCACCCCGGGTCGCTTCAAGCGGGACACACTTTAACAATATTTATTCCGGCCGCCGCAAACGCTGATGGTGTTAACAAGACGTGGATAATAAAGATAGTTAATTCGTTTTCCGGTGCTGTATCCGGGATGCTTAAGGTCAAGCATGATGCGAGCGACAACACCATGGCGACTAGAATTATCGGAGCCCTCAATCAGGATCCATCCAGCAAGGGGGTAGCTTGGGATTGGCATGCTGATGTGGATTCTGCAGACCACCTGGTCGCCTCTTTACCATCCCCGGGGGATGTCAACCTAGCATTGAAGAAGGTTGGGGTGTCAGGCAACAGTGCGTATATCGATGCCTACGATTTTGAGGGCATGCATTGGATATCCTCAACTCATAATAACGGCAACGCTGATAGCGCACAGTTGTTCACAGGAGGTTCAGAGCCCGTTGCTGTTATACTTGGCAGCGAATCTCAGAATTGTCTTTGGTGGAAAGACCGAGCAAACCGGCGCAGCTCTCTTTCTGTTAGTAACGAAACCAACATAGACAGAGAGACAATAAGGCGGGTATCAGTGTCTGACGTCTCTGGATCGACATATGCATTAAGAAGATTCGCGAAGCCGTATCGCTTTTCCGTTGATCGTCAAATTACAACCGGAGAAATCAACAACGCTAGCGCTAATAAAATAGATGAGTTTTGGAAAATTGTTCACTCTGGTAAAGAGATTACGCTAAAGCCGGCCGATATATACGAATCACTTTCGTGCGAAGACCTGTTAGAACCATCGAAAAAGAAGAAATATACAGCTAAAATAGATACAAATAAAACAGCAGGTTATTATGATGGCGATTCAGATTTGCTATTTCCCTTCTCACTTTACAGTTCTTCCGCCGGCACGGATTTTCCGGGTTTGAAAAGCAAGTTACAAATAGCCAATAATCACCTGGGAGGCACAGAGGGTACACTGCAAAGTACTTACACAGAACAGCACATTGGGGGTATGCCCCATCGTCATGTTGCCATTACTACCGCGACAGATTTAGCAGACTGGGATTCTTCTGGAGTTGCGGGCTCAAACCGCCCAGAAGCTTATGTTTTATCTCTCGGCGCTGAAGATAACGCCTTAACAATGAGTATGGGTGCCTGGCAATTCACGCCTCGCTCGCGGTTTTACAGAGACGCTGTCGGCGCCACCCCCTACTCAATAAAAAATATTAAATTCAATACATCTTCTGCTTTTCTCGGTAACTATAACCGGGATTATGAAATTGTCATGACGAACAGCCGATTAGCTAATAATAACGATTTTATTGACAATGAGGGCTATAATTACACGGTCACCATTTCATCGGTCACTGGCCTTCCGGAATTTAATGTACCACAAAGGCAGAGAACAAGCCATGTGATTGTTAATAGGTTTTCCGCACCTGGCGGCCCGGAGACTATGAGCCCTTTTGGGCTAGATCGGGAATCAGAAGAGTTTTCAGTATATAATTCTATTAATTATAGAAACTCTTTGGTAAGAACAGTACAAAAGAGTCTTTTATCAGAACACTCTGGTCGTTTCGGATTCAGGACGAGCTCTACCACGCAAGCCTCAATTCATATGGTAAATAGGAATTTAGAGCCGCAATGGCGCGCCCAAACCCAAGAAAATTTTAACACAAAAGCTTTGTTACTTGATGGCACTGACGATTATCTTCAAATAAACTCAACAAGAGATCTATTTTTGAATAATAACGAAATTTCTGTATTTGCTTGGATAAAGCATCCGACTGTAACAAATACTAATTCTCATGTTATATTTTCTATCCACAGTTCAGCAGGAGCAAATAGGCATCTGTTTGTTCTTCGTGGCACAGCTGGCACGGACGGCACACTTCAGTTTTATCAGGATTCCACCACTTGGCAGAAAATATCCAACACAAGAATCGATGATAATTCTTGGCACCTGGTTGGGTTTGTATATGAGGGGACGAATAATACTCTTAAATTCTATGTCGACGGGATATCCCAAGGGGATGCACTGACTGTCACCAATATAGCTTCTATAATGGCTGCGAGTGATTTTGTTAGTATAGGGCAAGAATATGACGCCGGGCCGGACGAGAGTGACTTTTTTAATGGGTATATAGCTGATTTGTCTATATGGACAAGGGCCCTGACAGGCAAGCAGGCTCTTGAAATCTACACGGATGGATATTTTAAGGGCCCCCACAATTTGTTGGCCCACACTGCTAAAAACGACTTGGCGGCCTGGTATCGAATGGGCAATGGCGACAATGGCGGCAGTGGTGGCGGCTACGCTGCAGACTCTGCAACTGGAACAATTTATTCAATGCATAAATATCCTCGTGAACATAGCGCCACACCACTCAGCGCATCAGCATCAGCAATCGTAGATATTCAAGAGGAACTTCCCGGGATACAAATACGAGTTGTCGAAAAAAATCAGAATAACAATGCCTTTGTAACACACCCAATTCCCAGAACAGATTATCAATATTCTTGGATAACAGCAAGCGTTAGTGACTCTGTTAAAGATTTTATCAAGAGAAACGACTTTGGACATACTCATCACTTTTCTTTAAATGATATAGAAGGAAAGGGCTACTATAGTTGCTCAAAGTCACAAATAGGTTTTGTATCAGCTAGTGATATAGGAGTATATACGGACACCACCGTCGGCGCGCCCGGCGTATATAATCCTTATTTTAGAAAAACATCTGATGGTAGATTCTATGCTCTTCCTAAAGAAATGACAGTTTACGCAAATATTAATGGCTGGATGCCTGTTGATTTTTCGAGACTTAATACAATTGTATATGAACCAGTATCTTCGAATATTCTTGGCCATTCAGTTTCAGAATATACAGGTACTACTGCTTATGGTCTTACAAACGTTAATTATATAAATCAGGAAATGATTCGCGGCCGCCTTAGTGTCATGTCCAGTATAACGTCTTCTCATGGCCCGGAAGTATATGTTGCGGGCTCTCATGCTTCTGCGTATGGTGAATGGGGTCAAACGATATTAAACTCAATTATATTGAACCGCCAAGGTCCGTACGGCTGGCCGTCTTGGAAACAACTTCGAGGGGCCCAACACCCTATTGCTCGGGATCATCGCAAAAACAATATAATATCTATAGTTCATCGAAGCGCTAGCCATCAGGAATGCAACGAAGCGTTGGCCGATCCAACTGTATGTGCTGGGACTCCAAACATTTCTTCAATTATGAATTATAAATTTGATTATAATACTGATTTGCAGAATCTTGACGCGGCGCCAATGTTGAGATCCCGAAAAATAAAGAATTACAAAGATATTCCAGTAACATCTAAGTTTAAGCCAGTTACTTGGACTTTTTATACGAATGGTCTCCGGACTGCAGTGGATAGGGCGGTTTCTCAAGAACAATGGATTAAATATCCTACGCAGGGCACACAAGAATATTTATGGAATTCAGATGTGTATTTGTATGAATTGAGAAGAATGTCGGATCACGAAGAGGGCACTGGGACAATCGAAGAGGAAAGGGTAAAAATTCAGCAGGTTTCTTCCTTTAGAACAACCTATCAGAATGATTTAAGTTTTTTCGCCAATAAGGAAATTACGGATTTACTGCAGCTAAATGATTTTCGAGATCACAGCTTTGTGGGGTGGTTGTCTACTTTATCTCGTGTTTTTTCGAACACCGGCCGGGATGATTTTGAGCTAAATTATATAGAAACTCTTTATCCGCGTGAAATTAACACATATACTAAGAATGCTAGAAATAGAGAGAAATTTGATTTTTTTGGTTGGAAGTCGACCAGATCGGAAAGAAATATAGTCTTATCGGGATCTACGTGTGTTGGTTATGGGTGCACTGCAATTCGTTCAAGTGCTGGAGACCTTTTTCCCACATCTAGCAAAAATCCACTTGATTACAAAAAAACAAATGGTCTATTGGTTGATGCTTTGGATATCGGATCTATACTTGATTTTTCAAGTGTAAAGTATATAAAAGCGAGCTCGTGGCCACTAGATGCTCGTTCGAATTTTGCCTCCCAACCGACGAATACCAATAATTCTTTTCAATCCTGGATGGCGCCCCAATTCTCGTTTGTAGATGATTTTCTGGAAAGCAGAGACCAGGGTAGCAGATATGAAGGGCATTTACAAAATGATTATAGTATATTTGCCATGGGCCACAATGGTCTGCACGGGACCCCACCTGTTAGTTTATTATATAATCGCCGGACGCCCCAAAGTGGCTCGTCAACAAATGATGGAGAATTGCTAGCAGGAGAAGCACGCTGGCAAGCGGCAGAACAGTCTGGACGAAATCCGTTTTATGATTCTTATGATTCTTACAACAAAGATATAAAACTGGTGGGGCAGGATTATTCTATAATACCAGAATTTAGGATAAGTGAATTTGTAGAAGATATAACGAATAAAGAAAGAGGAAACTTTACTCAGATAGGAAATGATTGGCTTTCTTTAACGGGAGCCATATATCACTCTTCTTCTGGCGAAACTCAGATAGGGACACAATTTTTTAAGACTTATAGTACTTCTGATTTTATGAAATATTTTAATATAGTTCAAGATAGTTTGAAATCTAGTGTGGATTCGGTGGAGCCGTATAGGTTAACACTTAAGTGCCAGGCGGTCATTAAATTTTTACCCTATCGGGGGTTCTACCCAGTCGAGCGAGCCATGCAAATAGGGGAACTGTTCTCTAGATGTTACATGCCCGGCCCATACACTGCAGAAAATTATGATTATAGTTTGCATGATGATAACTCAGTAGTCAAAAAGCAGGAATCTGCATTAGCAACAAAGGTGAGAGCAAACTTACAACAATCTATAAAGCCGTTCATGGCGCCTGGGATTTTATTCAACTCTATTAAAGCGGGCGTGGCTGTTGACTATCCAATATTTCCTACAGATTTTAGTTCAATTCAGGTGAAGATGGATGCCAGATCGGATTTTATCACTTCTTACAAGAATATTACAACCACAGCTCTTCGGGGAATAACAGGAATCACAGGATCCATTTTAAATGCTAGTAAGACTGGGAGTACCATTGGCACTCCCTTTGATACAAGCCCGCCGCGGCTGACCGCCGCTAACGGTACTGAATTGCTGCGTATAGATTTTGACGACTTACTGGAGCCGGGAAACATTTTTGGACAGGAAATTCACGATAATGAGCCACACCCGTCAGCAAGTTTGTTTTATGGAAATAAAAATACAGAAAGAATATTAGACCGGCCCTTTCTTTTTGGGAAGCTAAATCAGCTTCGAACAAAAACTAGGCTTGGTATTGATAGGTTCACCATGAATCAGGAGAAGTTTGTTTCACAAATGCAGCCATACAGCAAAGCAATGAAAAACTTTGCTGCAGAGTCAGTAAAATTCTTTTTGGAAGATGAAACCTTGACAACCATAGAATCGGCCAAAGTTTATCCGCACCTAAAAAACACTGAAACATATAAGATGCGTGTATATCTTAGAAACAAAGATCTTGTGATGTACGATCGCCATTCTGCATTCGGCCCCCCGGTCGATGAAGGTCGCGAAATAGTATACGGGAAGACAACAAGATCCACAACGAATAACCCTGTCGCGTATGCTAATGGGGAATTACGTTTTGCGGAAGATTATCCTCTACCTAGTGGCAGCACTGCAGCCACCCTTCCGGGTTTTTATCTTAATAACACAACAGATTCATATACGGTATATGTTAAATACTGTCAAACTGCAGTCTATGACCCAGCAGACGATGATAAACAAGGCGGTGTTGATGGGGAGTGGTGGTATGAATATGCTACAGGCTCCACTCTTACTCTTTATGTTGATGTTGGAAACCCTCGCCTATCCGCGACGGCCTTGTGCCGGCGAACGAGAGACGCGATTAACAGAGGCAAAAATCATTTGGGCCCAATGGTCGGCGCCCAGATTACGTATGTAAGTGCCTCGAACCCGCAGGGTATCCAAACGTTAGTTCCTTATACAACGCATTATCGAACTTTGAAAATTGACCAAGAGACAGCTGGATTCGCAGGCAACAACGCCGTTTTTGACGCATTTTCGTCCGCCGGCGGCGGCAACCCTACCCAAGCTTTTTTCAACAATTTTGTAACAGAAACAGAATTAAAGCTTCGAGGTGGCGCCGACGCTTCAACCACAACTGAAATTGCGGTTGGAAATACGAGTGCTATGACTTCTCACGGCTTTATGCCGTATGTTCCGCCTTTTCTTGACCGTGGTGCAGAACCCTATGTTGAACTTTCATACGTGGCATCCAAGGATGGCAACCACACGCTTGAAGAAATATTCGATGGTCTAAGCTATAAATACGTAAATTTTCACTCTCCGCATGTGAGTTTTCTTGATAGCACTAAGAATCCAAATTATAGATATTCTATGTCCCTATCAGCAAGTCTGAATTTAGCGATCAAAACTAGATATTTTGATCCACTAGAGGCCGGCCAGCAGAATCCGGGGCAAGATTCGCGAACAACACACGATAAGTGGTCGATACAAACGAGGTGGGAAACTCCAGTGTTGAATTTCAAGGCAGCTCCGGTTGATGCCCTGAGGCTAGATACAGGAGTGGTAGAAACTATAACGGGCCCGTCACCATGGAAATCTCGTCATTGGGGCACATATTATACTAAGTCTGCTTTAGTCGGAGACATACCCTATTTAACTGCTTCTCGGGGTATGTGGCATCAGTTTGGTCAAATTCCGGAGAACCAAGAAGGCTATGTTTTGTCGGTTGAGAATGCCCCGGATATGAATAAAAAACATCAGCTTGCGCATTTGGTGGGGTTTGTTCCCTCTCCAGCACCTGGCGCGTTCAGAAAGAAAAAGATAGGCTCACTAGCCAAGTCCAAAGAAATTTCCGAAGCTGTGGTCGCTATACCGTATTACAGTGATGACGGGTGTTCTATGAATTATTTTACTATAAGCAATCAAATGTATCTCAGAGCTTGGGATAAATTGCGTAGTCTTGAGACGGATCCAGCACCAGCTCAAACAAAGTTGGAAAATGTGGTTCATCAATTTCACATGATGCAAAAATACATATTTCCCCCGAGATTTGATTTTCTTACTTATGATTCTGAAATACGGCCACTTATGTATGTTTTCGAATTTCAGGCAAAGTTAAATCAAGATGATTTAAGAAATATTTGGCAGAATGTATCCCCAGAGAGCCTGTCATCCGGAGCACATGCAAGAACATCTGGGTTTGAACTTAATAAACATTTACAAATGAAGGAGGACGTTCAATATGTTTCTCACTTTTTAGATCCGGAAAACGCCCCCTTCGACTCTCAATTAAGAGAAAACTTTTTGAATGAGAAAGTAAAGTGGCTAGTTTTTAAAGTAAAACTAAAATCAGAAAAATCGTACGAAGAGGTGAGAAAGAATTCTCTGCCGGGAGTTGCTGAAGAAGGTTTAGATATATCCGCTACTAATGTTGTAGACTACCGTAAATCCAGGCCTGCTTGGATGCCGGCCCAGCGCGCCATACCAGAATTTAGTTATAATTGGCCTTATGACTACTTTTCTTTGGTTGAACTAATTAAGTTAGATGCTAAAGTTGATTTTTTTCCTAAAAAAAGCCCATAAAGCAGAGTTTTAATAAAGGAGGTTTGAAAGTGTCTTTTTTTAACAAGAAAGAAGATGTAATAGAAATAAAGCTAACACAGTTTGGTAAGAGACTAATGTCTTTAGGTGCCTGGAAACCAAAATATTATGCTTTTTTTGATGATGACATAATATACGATTCTAAATATTGTGGGTTTTTTGAACACCAAAATAAAGCAGAAGACAGAATTAAAAATTCTTTAAGGAACAAGACTCAATATTTGGTAGCCGGCGTTGAAACAGCTTTTGGAGAAGAAACTAAGAGGATAAAAAAGAAAGAAGAGCCCCTTTTTCCACCTGTTCGCCGCTCAGAGGATCCAACTCAGCGCGAAAAATTGCTTCAGTATTTTTTGAGCCAAGTTGTTCTTGGCTCTTCAAAGGGTCCCTATTTTAATTTGGCTTTGGTAGAAGGAGAAATACACAATAGTGCGAGTATTTCATATTTAAGCGGATCCGGAATACAAACGAATATACCGCAACTATCTGTGAAGTCTAAATATATAATGCTCAAGGATTTATCAAGTCAAAGCCAGGAAACATTGGATTCCAATGCGGGTACCATGGTTGATAGTGAAGACCATTTTGATTTGGACGGTACCGAGTTGGAGTTTTTGGATGGATCAAAATTAGAAATAAAAGAGGAAAATTTTATAGTTGATTTAAGAGAATACAACGTCCCCATGTCGGGAGAAAATTTTCAAATAGAATTATATGAAATTTTAACATCGGACGCTGACAAAGAGATATCGGTACCATTAACCGATAGAGCCGCGATTGAGGACTTATTTGAAATAAATATAGACAGAGAGATAGAGAAGATTGATTTTAAGACAAATAAAAATAAAAGACTTTTTTCTAATTGAGGTATTATAATGGCAAAATTCGATGACATTAATATATTTCCACATTTAACAATAAAAAAAATAATTCTTTCTGGAAATAGTCGCGACAATCAAAAAATTAAAGTCGAGGCAGCTTTGAGCACAGATGAGGGATTTAGTAGTTCTTATTGGCTTCGCACGGCAGACTTGGCACAATATGTAAGATTTTATTTTATTGTTCACGCCGGCCCCGACCCCGAGGCCATGGCTTCTAAGCTTCTAGACCCGGCATCAAGAATTCAAAATGTTTCCGAATGGGATGGACTTGAGTTCGTAGACTGGGAGATTGTATTGGCCCGCGACCTCGCCACCGAGCGCGCTGGCTGGAGAATGATAGGTCTAGACGAAATAATACAACAATATAATGATAGAAGAATAGATTTGTCTGCGACAGAAACAGCGGACAGTGATTTATATTTCGAGGTAGACCTGACGAGTGATATTCACCTCCCTGCTCCACCTTCGAGCGATGTGCCAATGTCCCCCTTCGAGGGCCAACATCGACGCGAAGGAAGGTTTTTTGGGGCATCCCAAGTAACTTTGTTTGCGTTTAGCCACCTAGACTTGAGAGGACTTATAGGTCAATACAATCTAGACGCGTATGCACCGAGCTCCCTTATAGACCTGGCTAAGTTTGGCGGCAACTTAACATACGATACAATACTGGATCGCTCTAGCGAAGGGCGATTCCTTCTCCCCCCGGCTACAAGAGAAGTCTTCTTTTTAAGGGGTGAGGAAAACACACCTTATGCCGGCCCTGCTCACTATTGGTCAGCACCTGGCATGCTACATCATGACGAAGAGGGAAATGTAACAGAAGCTTATGTTGGTTGGGCCGCCGGCACATCTACATATCGCGGCGCCAAGCTAACATCCAGAAATGTACAAAATTTTAAGATAGTTGCAAATAATTTTATAGAAGATTCACAATTTGTCTCTAACTATCATGGTACCGATGCGTTTTACATGGCAGAAGACGAAAGTTTGCCGTTTTTAGGAACGGAAAACCCCCCGGACATGCAGACTTATAGAAATATGCTTACTGGTCTGGACTTTCAATCCTATAACGACTTAAATAAAAAGATAGAAACATTTATTAAAAAAAGTCTTAATACGAAGACTATAGACTTTATTACTGATCGAGAAGAGTGGATTTCCATAGTAGAAGAAGATAACTCGTCGCTCTCGAATAATAGACTAAATACAGAAGGGGCGGATGATACCATCCAACTTGGGCACAATTGTCATAATGTATTTTTTTCAATTGATTATAAAAAAACAATAAAAGCTAATTCTAAATTTGGATTTTTGTTACAAATCGCAGAAGACCGCGGCCAGTTATGGGTAATTGATGCTATGTTAAATGGCAGTGAAATAAAAGAATTTAAAATGTCCAGAAGGCGTCTTTCAAACTTTGCTCATGGAAATAATTTGATGGGAACTGCTGATTTCGAAAAATATGATAATGAGGAAATAGATAAATTATTAATTGTCACTAAAGACGCGCC
>Ga0114906_1000489_pt1 | contig 22153 bp, 29 predicted proteins | sample MalvirDeepMed_M9_FD_89687 | JGI IMG/M metagenome (GOLD analysis project Ga0114906, IMG submission 89687) | Marine viral communities from the Global Malaspina Expedition - Malaspina viral metaG DeepMed_M9 | ecosystem: Environmental > Aquatic > Marine > Oceanic | place: Mediterranean Sea...
ATTTGCATTTAATCTATCTTTATTTTTAAGATAAAATTCTTTTCTAAACTCTCTTATCTTCTCTCTATTTATTTCTCTATACTCCTTACAATTTTTAAGTATTTTATCCTTATTGTTTTCATAATATTTTTTCTGGTGTTTTAGCACTTTATCTTTATGCTCTAAGTAATATTTTCTCTTTGTTCTTCTTATCTTCTCTATATTGTTTTCATAATTTTGTTTGCTTTTTACTCTTATTTTATCCTTATTCTTTTCATTATATAGTCTCTGACCTTTTAGTATTTTAGTTCTGTGTTTTAAATAATGTTTTCTCTTTTGCTTGTTTATCTTCTCTCTATTTTTTTCTCTGTATTTCTTACAACATTCAATGCAAGGTCTACGATACCCACATTTATTTGTTTTGCTCTTATAAAACATATCCAAAGATTTAACTTCTTTGCATTGACCACATTCTTTTTTCTCAAAACTATTCAAGACCATTGTCTCTGTTTAAGAATTTAATAACTTGTGATTTCAATTTAGGGATCTCGTGTTTTGTCGGCTTTTCAACCTTAAAGTAACTCATGTTGTCTATCACAAATCTATCTGCTTTGGATTTGCTAGAGAAAAAAGCTGACTTCTTATCCCTACCTTCTGCGAATTTAACCTCGTATATATCCATATTTCCTCCTAGAATGGAACTTCAGTTGATTTCATGTTTATTAATGTTTCTATGCTTTCACTCGCATCTTCTTTGGTCATTCCTTCAATTACATATTCATCTTCATCAACATTCTTTTCTGCACACAACTTTTTAATGTAATTCATTTGCTTTGGCGATGCTTCTGTGCTTATTTCTTTTAATGGTTTAGATCCATCTTGATTGGCTATTGCAGTTGCTACTTCGTCTGCTGATGCAAACTCGCTGCCTAAATAACCTGCACTTGCTAAAGCCCTACCTATTGCAGAAGTTTCAGCACACTCTAAAAATGATGTTTTGTTGATCATTGAAGATTCTTCTTTCTCCATAGCATGACCATTATAAGTATTATCATTTACTTCTAGTGTTGCTTTAAAAACAACCACTCCATCTTGGAAATACACCATCTCTGTTGTTAGTGTATAATTTCCCTCTACATTAGTGTTTAACTCTTTTACTCGTTCTGCTACTGTAAAGTATTCTTTACCATGTATATTAACTGACATCTTATTTTCTCCTCATGTATGAGCAACACGCAAAGCATATAAATATATACATTATGTTGCTCGTTATGTAATCTATCATCATTAAAAGTTCATACATCGCATCTGTCATTATTTAGTCCTATCTTGTAGAATGTGCATAACACGACCACTTTTTTCCATAGTGATCAGAGTTCCATCTTCTAGCTTTACCTTGTAATATTTATCTCCAATCATATATCTGAAGTTCGTATACATACCCCAACCTATTAAATTGAGCTTATTTTGTATGATTTGGCGATGATTATCTTTTTTTGGTGTGCTAGTATCACTTTCTAATAACTTTTGCTTATCTTTACCAAAAATAGCACCTACGATGTTATTCATCATATTACTTACTCTCCTTGTTTAATTGAAATTGATAATTAAATTCTTTTATCGATTCTTTAAGTTCTTTTGCTTTTTTTTCTTCAATATGTAGTTTATCTAGTTTGTCTAACCTTTTACAATTATGCCTTTGAGTTCTACACGCATAACAATCTTCATTGTCGCATTGAACTCCTCTGATGTATTTATGGGTTTCCATTTCACTTACTCCTTTATAAATACCATCTTTTTATAGTTTGTCTTGCTTCGTTCAATGTCCAACATTTTTGCTCAAATTCTCTATCTATATCACCAAAAAAAACAGTCATGAAATCTAAATCATTATCTTGGTAAATGTCTTTGTTAAAATTTAAAGTATAAATATTCCATTGTGCAAAAGTTGATCTTGTCGCCTTTTTTACTTTACTAATTAAATTATAAATACTTTCTTCACCACTTGTGGTTTTATATACATAAAATCCATCAGATTTGTTAATTAATTTTATTTTTGCTTTCTTTGTCATTTCACTTACTCCTTATGTTTGTTGTCTAACCTTATTGCAAAGTTCTAAATAAAAAACGACAATTCCAAACAAAAAGATGTGTTTCTGAGAATAAAAAAAGCCCTTAACGATTAAGAAAAGAGCTTTTTTATACCTACTAAACGAATGTTAATCCGATTAGTTGGAGGGAAATATTACCATGTTTCTACAAAACGCATCTTCACATCATAGAGCAAAGGTGCTGTTTGGTTTATTCGTAGGCTCTGTTTGTCAAGTCGCACTAAACAGAAGTCCTCTTTTGTCTTGTCTGGCTGAAGTATGTGTGCGATTGATCCACCCTGAGTTAGGGAGAAATAATGTGAGAGAATGTTCTCTTGTTTATATGTTCCGAAATAGTTGTCTCCTGAACTACTTATATGTGTAGAAAAAATAAAATCTTCATTAAAGTTCTTTGGAAATGCTGCTGTTTTATCTAAGAATGAAAAGGCTAGATCCCAACTACGCCTACCACCATAGCCGATAGTTCCTGATTCAGGGATAGAATTTGCATAAGATGCTGTAAATGGTCGATGTTTTCCTATCCAATTTGGTGGGTGGTTATATGATACATTGACAAGATCACTCCCCCCTATTGTTCTTTTCTTTTTAATACCATCATAAGCATAATCAATGTTCATGCTGAGATTAGCAGAATGTGGGAAATCAAAATAACGCCCAACAGATATTGCTCCTACCTGTATGTTTGTTGATTCAGTCATAGTTTTCAATAAAAGCAAAAATCCACAATTCTCCAATGGAGATGTCGCTGTTGCTAGATTAGGCGAGATGGTCTTTATTTTATATCCATTTCCACCATATAAAACAGAATCAGGTGCGTATTGGGATTCTGCACTTTCGTAAGCCAAACCTGCATCATCATCTGCACCATAATTAAGATCTGAATCTATCACTCTTATTTCTGTGTCAAATGTTGATATATCTCCAAAATTATGTCCTAGAACAGCATAATAATTACAAGTTGATAATAGTTTTTGGATCTCAGGTCTTGTTTTCGATGTGTCTATTTGAACACCCCAACGACAATAATATATCCCATGATCATCACTCGCAGGATCATCAAATCCTGTTGTTTCTTCTGTCCAACTTATAGTCGTTTTAGCAGGATTCATGTTCCACACCTCTTGGAATGATTCATTTTCAAAGCTATTGCTATAATGTCCTATTGGTATTCCCAATGACCTACAAAACTGCACATAATCTATAAAGATACGAGGAGTTGCAACCGAACCATACACATCATTACTTAACGCCATTATTCACTCCTTTTTGCTATTAAATTGCTTAAAATATTCTTTTCATTTCTTTTTGCTTTTGCAGGGATTGTTTTTTGTCTTTTCCCACCCCTTAAATAATATCTATCATCTTGTTTTATATAAGACAACATCGTGTTTACATCTTTAATGTATTTCTGTGAATGGTCATAATCTTCCCATGTAAGTTCTATCTCATCCCATTTCCCAGATATTCTATCCCATTCATCTGATTCGATATTGATAACACCACTATATGTTTTGTCTTTTGTGTAAGCAAAGATACTTCTTATTCTTAAATTCCCTTCATAATTCATAAATAAATCGTGTGGAAGATCCTGCTGTATATTATATATAATTATTCTACTAGAGTTCATAGCTACAAATCCTGTTGGTATCATATCTCCTATAAATGTTCCACTATATCTTATATCAATTAAAATAGCTCCCCTATAATCTTTTATATATACATCATTTTTATATTGATCTACTCTAATTCTCATAATACTATATTACTGTTAATTTTTACTGTTAGACCACTCAGTAAGGCTTGGTTGGTGGTTACATTAAAAAAGTTAGAAACATCTACATCTGTTTCAGAGCCATCTTCCATATAAATTGCTTCAGAAGAAAGAACTTGCAGTTTAACAGCATTGCCCTCAGTATCAATTCCATTAGTAGATATTTTTAATGCTTTCCCATGTAGTTGTTCAACAATAAATTCAAACATCCCTTTGTAAGTATTATTAACAGAAGAATCAGAAGCCCAAGTATGTGTCCACCCACCATCAAAATCAATTATGCTAGTTAAATCTTCATGCTCAACAACGATATTTATATAAGATTTTTCAGCATTATAAAATTCTTGTGGGGGAGTAGTGCTTGAATTAGCAGCATCCGAAAACCCCTCCCATGTTAAATTAGTCCAGAGAAATCCCCAAATATGTTCTGCTGGATTGGTAGCTAAATGGTCATCATGAAAAGTAAATTTAATTTGACTTCCTGTAATTTTCCCAAAGGTATGAACAGGGTATTCATCTAAAGATAAAGAATTACCAGTATTAGCTATTTCTAACCATTCTGAGTTCCAAGCGTTAGGATCTCCATGTATATCCATTAATTTATCAAACATAGCTGAACTTTGTAGATCCCATACAAACAAAACTGCTGCTAAGTCATCTCCATCTTGGAACATATTCAAAAAATCCTGTATGTTTAAGTCGTGTTGATATGTAGTGTCAAACCAAACCTTAAAATCTGTCATTTGAGCAGGTGACAATGGTGTCATAGGTGGAAATGTTAATGATTCAAAATAATTATAAACACCCCAACCAATAGGAGTTGGATTTGTTTCTGTGTTATAATAACAATAGTTCCAATTACCCACATAATCTATCCCATCAGGATTAGCACCTTCTAATACAGCCCTCCAATCAGATTGTGTTATCTGCCCAAAAGGTTCAGTAATATCTGTATTTGCAAATTGTTGTGCAGTCAAAGTATCGGGATCAAAGAAACCTGTTATAAATGCACCCCAATCATGAAAATCAACCACACCATCCCCATTTACATCTCCCTGAATAACAGTAAATAGTCCTTCAGGTATTTCCCAACCATAATCTGTTCCCATGTCTATCACATCTTGCTCATCTATATTAGGCAACCCAACATGAGGATATTCAGGGTGGAACTCCCCATCAAAATTATAATCAGCTCTCTTTCTTATAAAATATCCTTCTACTTCTCCTGATGTATTCCATTCTGAATCGTCAGGGTTTCCCTCGACTATTAAAGAGGGTAACTCAAGTCCATTAACAACAACATCAATTAATATATTATAATCGTGCATTGTTACACTTCCATCTCCATCTATATCCCCATACACCCAATCTGCTCCATGAGAATATTCTGTTCCTGCTAGAATACACATCGCAATATAATCTTTAAAATCAACTACCCCATCAGCATTTACATCAGCATTTGCGAGAGCTGTTCCTGTTAGTTCATCACTAGGCAAACCCACATATACTGAATCTTGATTAAGATACATTATATGCTTCCATAAAAGAGCAAGATCTGCCTGTGTATTTGTAGTTCCATCTAAATTAATATCGCCAACACCACCATCAATTTCAACATCTTCTTCTTCTTCTTCATCTTCAACAAAATATGGTAGAGCTTCAATTTGCAGTATATCAAATATGTCAATATATCCATTTCCATTCATATCACAATTCACAAGCTGTTGCTCTGATATTGGGAAATTAACATAATTGTTTTCATTATCAAGAAGATGTGCGTTCAAATACTCAATATCATCCATATTTACAACACCATCTAAAGTAGCATCTCCTATTAATGTTGGGTATGATGTTAATAGATTTAATTGATGTAATTGATACACCTCTATTTCCACCTCTTTTTCTGTTTTAGAAATGCCTGTAACTAAAAAATATGGATATACCTGTTGATCTATCGATTGCCGACTAACAATAATGGATTTCCCAAAAGATAACAATTTGTTGGGATTATCTGAGAACTTCAAAACATCTCCTACTTCTATATGAAGTCCATCTCTTATAGATAATGAAAATTTGCACAATAAATGTTGTTGCTTGTTTAATTCAAAATAGAAGTTTCTATATTGTAATGCACTTGATTCATCTTGTATATATGGAGCTTCTAATTCTTTCTCATAGTTTATTGCATCATCTATATCATATAATTGTTTATACCAATTTGTGTTTGCAGGTGTTAATCTTTTAATAGCAGTAACTGCTGATAATTGAGTTTGTGCATAATCATATTTGTATTTAACACTAACTCCACCAAAGCACAAATCTTCTATTTTCGTTTTGCTAAATTTATATTTTATCATTCTACTTACATCTATTGTTTCATCAACATCAATCTCAGCATAACTATTCTTAATGGTTTCAAATATTCCCTGTCCATCACTTGCTCTGTATCTAAAGAATGACCTTGATTGTTCACAAACCTTTTCAATAACATCTTTTGATGATTGAACTTCATTGATAGAGAAATCTAAATTAATATTTTTATTATACAAAAAAGCATCTAGGTATTTATCCCCAACATCTATTGTAGCAATACCAAGTTCTACCTCTGCTAAATGTTTTATTATCTCAGCAGGATTCCTAACAAGTGTTTGAGCATCTTCTTCTTCTGCTATTTCCCATAGAACCTGTGTATATCCCCAACTAGCATCCACATCTTCAGGATCATTATCGGCATATTTATTAGCATTATTAAACATGAATAAATACATACCCACTATACTAAATGGTGGAAGTTGATCAGGATCAACTATATGTATTCCACTTATTTCATTATTCTCATTGTATGTTTTATAAGCATATACAAGCTCACCCCCAAATATTTTCCTAGCAGAAGTATAATTCTGTGTTCCAACCTCAGTTCCTTCAGAGTATATTTTTCCTCTAAATTCAAGAACAACCCCAGTATTGTGTTCAACCTGAAAATCATTTACCCAACCCCCTGATTCTTCATGACCAATAAATGGATTGGTATTAATAACAACATCAGTATTAGACGCTAAATCTTGAACATCTAAAGTTGCAGTTATATCCTCTATATCTATCTCATATATAAATCTGTGTTTACCATTTATAAGATTATGAAACATCAGTTCACAAGCTATATCATTAACAGATATTCTCGCATATTTAGGATCTGTTAATAATGTATAAAATTTATTGATATGATCGTTTAAATGTCCATGCAGATTTATATTGTCTGTTACAACCGATGGTGCTGTATAATCTTGCCCTTCATTCCATTGAACAAAATAGCCTGAAACCTTTGTTACACTTGATTCTAGTTTACCTAGCCTACCTCTTGCATTAACAAAGAAATCTTTATTAAACACATCAGCTTCTGCCCACATTCTGCGATAGTTAATCTCTCCCCAACCAACTACAACTGAATCCCAAATCGCTTTCCCTATATAGTTACCTCTTGCACTATTCTCCCATAGCCAAGAATCAGTTTCAGTAACTCCATCTATAACCACACCTGCTGAATTATGATATGGATATTGTGTATAATATAATGCTAATTCATTAGATTCGATTGGTTTCCATTCAGCCACTTGGTCAGCATCTCCCCATTCGTTTGAATGTTCTATGTCTACTGAAGAATAAAAGTTTGATTCAAATGGTTTAATAGCTTGTTCCGACCACCACGAACCTTCAAGAGGTGGCTCTGCTGTTAGATGTTCATGTAAAATAGGATGTGTTAAATAAGATATATAATTAGTAGCAGTTGATTGTCCTTCATCCCCCCCCACCTCAAATCTAAACACAGCTCCTTCAGACATATACTTTTGCATCCAATATGGGTATCTTCTGTCATCAACAAGCATTTGATTTAAAAATGTAGAGCCTAATGCTGATGGATAACCTACATTTTCTCTTATTATATGATCATCAACCTCTTGATAATTTGATTCTGTTGCAAATCCTATAAATTCTCCCTGTCCTGATGGATCTAATTTAATACCTGATGGGCAAGCCCATATTACACCCCTATAATTCCTAGACGGAGCATCTGCACTTATATTCATTTGCATATTACCTGTAAAGTTTACATCTGTTGGAAATTCTGTTCTAGCTCCATATATATCTACCTCAGAATATATATTGACACTTGGAACAGGCTTAAATTCAATAACTTGAACACCAAATGCTTGTCGCAATATTCTACCTGAATCTCCTGCACCTATTGAATCAAAGGAAATTCCATATAACCCTGTATCTGCTTCTGTGTTTAAATTATTAAAAAAAGCACCAGCTTGTCCACCTCCAAGTGATGAGCCTTCTTCTTTCCAAACAGAATAAACTGATTGAGCTTCTCCTGTATCTTCCTCAAATAATGCTGTCATTTTATACGCAGAACATCCACTAGGCGTTGAGTTAGTGTGCACCCATAAAGCACCATTTGTTAATAATGTTGGATTTGTTCCTCCATTTGTCCTTAGTATTATCTTAGCTCTATAAGTGCTTCTATATTGACCATATCCCCATTTATCTTTAATGCTTCTAGTGGTTGTTACATAGGGGAAACAACTCACAGAACACAATGTATCTCCAATCTTTATCTGAACAACATCATTATTTACAAGATTAGTAGTTAGCTTGTTACCACTTGTTACAGACGCATATATATTCATTTGTTTCGCACCATCTATATCTATTTCCTCATTTATTGCAGAGCCATCAAATAATAATTCTATATGATTATTGATATTATATGGTTCAGTATTCATATCTTTAACATATACAACAGCAGGAGCAGATTCTAAATGTCCATATAAAATCGGAACAGGCTTCAAATTATAATTTTCAAATGTGTTTACATCTTTTTCTAACACATGACTAGGTCTTGGAATCTGTTTATAAAATGAATCTAAGCTAACATCATCTGCACTTATCTTAACTACTTTCTCATCATGGGTATATCTAGTTATCTTTAAACTTGCTATCTGCATACAATCAGTCAATGTTACACAGCTTTGTGTTTTTAAATAAATATCTATACTAGCTCCAATTTTAAGAGATGAATTATTGGAGATCCTATCGCCACCATTCCAAACACCTGCATTAACAGGGAAATTTGATAGAGTGATGGTTACACTTGATAATTGAATTTTATTCGTTTTTAGGTCTATTTTCTCGCCAATACGAGATATTTTAAGATCTCTATCTTCATAGTATTGTGCAGAATCTCCTACGCCGAACATTTGTTTGCGAGATGCTATGTAAATATTATTGGAGATTTTAATCAGATACTGAGTATCAATTACAGATGCTGTTAAATCATTTTTTATTATATCACTTAATTGGATCATGATATTCCGAAATCAACACCTTTTCTAACTGCTTCTTGGATTCTCTCTGATAATTCTTCCTCTACGAATTGTTCACTCATAACATTCCCTGTAACATTAACTGTGACACCACCACCACCTGCATTGTTTACTCCCTCTAAAGGTGTTACTGAAACATATTCTGATGCTCCACCCTCACCTACTGTGAATTGTGTTGGCTCTGAAACAACACCTTCAAATCCATATTGAGCATTTTGCTGATTATATGCTGATTGAACATTTGCTACTTGTGCTAGTCCTCCTGCGACACTAGATGCTGCAACAAGTAAATTTGCAGGGAATGGATAATCTCTAAAAGCCCTAGCACCACCTGCATACGCATCGCCTAATGCCTGTGCTATTGTTAGATTTTTAGTTAGTTCTGCACTACCTTTGTTTGCTTCATTTAAATTAGCAAGATTGCCCAATATTTGCGAACCTGCCCACATCTCAATCGTTGCTGATGCTTTTAAAATTTGCATTTTAGCCTTGTAAGCAGCCATTTCATCTTCAGTCGCTTCTCTAATTTTTCCTGACAATTCGATTTTTTCAAATAACATACTATTGTGTTTAAATTCAATTGGATTTATTTTCTCTTTTAATGATGCAATAGAATTTTCCATATCCACTATTTCTGCATCTTCTTCCAAAATCCTTGTTTTAACATCTGCTTCAGCTTCTAAATGTGAATTTAGTTCTCTAGTTTTACTAAGTAAATTCACCTTACCTGACTCCAGTTCCTTGTCTAAGGCAGTCAAAGTTTCACTCCACTCATTAGTTCCCATTAAATGAGTTAAGTAATCTTTTTGTTCAGCACTTAAATCATTTAATGCCCACCCTAATTTTAATGATGAATCCTGCTGCTCATCAGATAAATTGTTCATTATATCCATCGCATCTGTTAAAGCTCCTAGCTGAAATTGATAATCAGCAACCCTTTCAATCATATTGTCATAGTCATCAGCTAATTCTTCTGAGATTCCTGCATGTTCTGCTGCTGATTTATTTGAGTCTGACCATGCTTTAGTATTTTTCACTAACCAACCTGTGAATGTGTTTAGCTGTTCTATAACTCCTGATTCTATTAGTGCTTCTCCTATCTCCATTTTGAGATTTTTTATAGATGCAGAAAATTGTTCCATCTTTTGTGCAGAGGTTACTACTTCTGTTCCAAACCCACTAACTAATCTTTCCCCCTCAGAAAGAGCCTTATTAATAAATGCTTGTTTTCTTTCTGCTTCTGTCAATTTACTAGATGTCTTACCTAGTTCTTGTGCATATTCTTCATAGGCTTTGTTGGTATCTACTATAATTCCTAGATTGTCAAGCATCAATTTAGATTGCCTACCCAATCCAGTCACAAGCGATTCTATACCAAATGTAGCATCTTTACCAACAGCTTGTGCTAATCTTTGTGCTGTATCAAACAATTCAGCCATTTGGTCGTCACTATCTGCAATACCTAATAACATAGCTGCGTTTGCTTGTTCCATGACTGTCAAGCTATCTACTGTTCCATTAAGAGCTTTGTCTAGCTTTGAAAATGTATTTGCAGAGAATCCTGCTGATTTACTCATATTATTAAAAGCTGTTTCCACACCCTCTAATCGCCCTGCTAATTGAACACCTTCAACTGCTACTCCAATCGCTTTGTATGCAGCAGTAACAGACACCAATCCAACAGCAAATCGCTTCATACTACCAGATAAGTTCTTAACAGCTTTATTTGTTTTTCCAAACCCTATAGCTTTTGCAATTATCTCATATATCGTTCTGTTAGCCATTTTGATCCTTTGTCTTGTAATTGTTTATTTCTTCATCTATGATCATAAATGATTCGATTGTTTCTATTGGAGTATCTTGGAGAGATGTATATGGTGGACAATTAAATTTCTTGCAAAACTGATACTGCTTAATCATTAATTGTTTTTTAGTATCTAACAATTTATCCATATTTACAAACATTTGTGCCTGTTGGTATAATGCTTCTCCCAATCGATTGAACCCTTTATTTATACATTCTAAATAGCATTGAAAGATTACTTCATTGACATCTTCCATACTTTCGAAGATATTATGTTCCCCAGTATATGGATTTATGGCTTCATAAGGAAACTCATCAGGAAATGTTTTTATTTTTTGCAGTCCATTTAATGAAATCTGAACATTCAATCTGAGATCTATTTCTTCACTTTTTTTTTATTATTAAGATCCAAAAACAATTCCATCGCAATTTGCACGATGTCTTGGTCTGTTAATAACAAAAGCTCCTCATCAGTTATATCTGTAACTATACGAACACACCTACACCATAAAGAAAATTTCTGAGGGTTTGCTTCCTGTGCTTCTGAATACACATCCATAAATTCTTCTCGAACAGGCATTGTGATAGATTTAATCTCAACAAAGAACTTCTCATTCCTTTCTATGCTTTTAATCTCTTTTTTCATGCTATTATATTTCTATTATCTCCTACTTTATTATGCTGTTGTTGCTATTGTTACTACTGGATTTGATGTTGCTGCACTATTATAAGTAAACCTTAGTGGTATAGTTTGTTTCCACCCATCTTCATCAAAACTGATTCCAGAATCATCTACAAATACTTTATCTCCTGTTATTTGAAAAACCCCAGTATCTATATCAAGAGCCATTCCTGCTGTATTGTCTATTGCATCATCAATTTCTCCATCTCTTTTACAAGTAAGAGATCCAGTAACTGAATACCCACCAATAGAATATCCCATTGGTCTAAAATCATTTCCACTATCAAATCCGATTCTACTAACAGGTCTTTCTATTGCTAAATCAAAACTATATAACAGCATATCCTCTCCATCTAGTGTTGTAGTAGTAAGATCATGCATATTAAACATAGTAGTGTGTGATGTTAATAGTGTATGTGTTCCTCCAGTAAAGGTTAATGCACCTTGTGTTGGAGAATAACCTGTTTGGAATGTCGCTGTGCACATAACAACACCACCATTAGAGCCTATATCCCCAGTCATTGTTAGTCCTGTGCATACACAAGATGTAAAATACATATCAACACCTTCTCCATCGTGTCCTGCATTTTCAAACCATAATGTAACAGGAACAACATTAGCTACGCCATGTTTAAAATTTGTAACTACTGGAGCAGAGCCAAGCAAAGCATTTGGAGTTGATCCATCTTCATACAATGCAAGACAAATCCTATCTATTGATGCTGCTGTTCCATGAAATGTCATTGATATATCATACATTCTATTATGGCGTTCCCACTTAACCATGTCATCAGATTGTGTAAATGCTCCTGTTCCTGCTCTTGGAGGTGCTACTCCTAATGTGTGTTTTTTAATTTCAGAAAAAGAATAGTCGGTCACAGGCATTTCTATTGTTGTTCCTGCTGCAAGTGTTGCTGTTCCTGTTGTAACCTCTGTTCCAATTACTACTGTTGTGTTTTGTTTTGTTTGGAAGGTTGCACTCTTAGCCATTATTTATCTCCTTTCAACTGCTTTACTTCTGTTAAATGTTCCATAAGTTTACTTGGTATTTTACCCTTCCATTCCACCTCTTTTCCATTTAATAATCTTGAATGGGTAGAAGCAGAACCTAAAGAATAAAACGATTTTGTTAAATCTAATTCCTTATAAGATGCCTTTGCTTTTACTATCATTTTTTCTCCTTGTTATCCTAGATTTCCACGATGAATACATTTCCACTCAAATTGCACAACATATTCTTCTGCTTCTTCTTCTAGTGCGTTTAGTTCAGTAGATTCTATTCTACAATTATATGCTACTGATGAATCTGCTAATGTTATATTAATATTATCGTGTATTAATGCTTCTATTCTTGATACTATACGAAGGACATTGTCTAGTGCTGTCTTTTCTATGTCTTTAACTGAACTATAATATAACATATTTAGTGTAAATTCTCTTTTCTCTGACTTAACTACATATTCAATTAAATCACTACTAACTGGATCTAATCTCAAATATTGGCTACCAACATTCTTTGTTTGATGCCCTACATAAACAGGCAATGTGTTTCCAAACTCTGTTCTTATTACATTACTTAGCTTATCTAAAATATTCTTCCAATTATTTACAGGCGTTATAGCCATTAGATTCCACTATCCCATCTAGTTAATTCTATTCCACTTGTCATTGGATTTGATATTTTTCTATCTGCACTAGATACCTCTATTTCCCAAGTATCTCCATCTGTTATACTTGCTCCTTGAAACCTCACACGAAGTCCACCTAGACCTGATAATGATTGTAATCCACCTGTAACTATTTCTTCAGATGATTCAGATCCCCAAATCTTGTCGTTTCCATAGTAATGCACTTTAACTTTCCCAACACCATAAGCACCTGTAACTGTAGCTTCTATTTTTAAAAGATCATATTTCTCTCCAACATAAGCTCCTGCTGTTTCTACTATATCCATTGTTCCTGCTACACTCTTATTATTAACTGCACCTTGTCTATCTTTCGCATCTACCTCATAAGATAGTTTGAACTCTCCTGCGTTTAATCTATCAGCCATTCCAGTTCTTTCTGCATTAGATACAAGTCCATGATAATAATCAGCTTCTTCTGTTTTACCTTCAGTTCTCAATATGTTTGCAACACATATATAGCAAGTCATCTTAATTACTATTGCATCATATTCTTTAGATTGTCCACTAGACGCAGTATTTTGGTCTATTTGAGCAACTTTAGGCAAAGGGGTAGGGTATCGTGCATCTAGAAGATTATTTAGCTCCATTGAAGCATTTACAAGCATTTGGTCAAAATAGGTAGCATTGTCAATTCCACCTTCCATAAGATAATCTATCGGATTTTTACTAGCGTGGTCAAAATAGACACTATCTGTTGCTGAATCATAATACCATCTTCCATCTGCATTTACATCACTAATACTTGTCTGCTTATCTCCTAATTCTTCTCCATCAATAAACAACTGAGTTACTAATCCACAATTTTTTGACACATACCTATCTCCTGAATCTGTAACCCACCCTAATATCTGCCTTTTAGCATCATAAGATGAGAAGTTTGGATAATACATTTCTAAATCTGTTTGTGCTGCATATTTAAAATCTGTAGCCATTGTATCTCCTAATTATTAAAATGTATCTACTTTTAATCTAGCGTTGCCCTTTTGCTGTGGAGTGTTTCCATATACAGCAATAAGTGAATTGATCTTCGCTGATTCTGTTGCATCTTGCTTACCAGATAATGGAGAGTTATATAATGCACTTACAACGAACTCTGCATTAGGACATGATGATATAGCCCAAGAATGCGCACCTGTTTCATAGTTTATATCTCCAACCACTCTACCTTGATATATCAGCCTACCTAGTCCATCATCTCTAATGAATATATCTTTGTAAGATGTAGAGTAAGTGATTGGATCATAAGTTGTATCAGGTGATAATCTTGCATCAACAGAAGCAGGAACATCTCCGATAGCAGGGATTCTACCTGTTCCAAAGAACTCTGCTGTTCCACTAGAACCTACTCCAAGTGCAATAGCTGATGTTGATAACTTGCTCCCAGATGTGAATACAATATCTCCTCCTGAAAGCCTACAAGTGATTCTCTTTTCAAACAAATTACCTGCTGTGTAATACTGAGTATCTAACGCAGTTTGTATAAGAGCTATGATACCATCAGAGCCACCAAACTTTGTATTACTAGAATCTACTGTGAATGATAGATTATCAAATGTTGTTCCACCATCTACTGTTATATCAAACTCATATTCAGTTGATGCTGTTAGTCCTGATTCTGTATTATTTGAAATATCTGACAATCCAAGTTTCTGATACCCTCTGCTATAAAACTGGATAGCGACTGATCCTGCATGAATACCACTTAAATATGTTGATGCTCTCCCATAGCCAAAGAAATTCATAGCTGACCATCTGCCTTGATCGTCTGTTTGTGCTACTGTGTATTTATCAAAATCATGGTGTGCATTAAAGAATGGGAATCTAACAGCTACATCGTCTGCGTGAGTTGCTGCTGTTGAGCCATGAACACCTCTTATAACAGTTATTGTGCTATTAGCAAGGTCTGCTCCAGTTCCAACAGTCAATACTTCAAGTATCTCATTTTCAAGTCGTATTAAATCTCCAACTCTAAGAAATTTAGAGTGTCCATCTTCTAAATATATTGTCGTTACTGCTGCATCTGAAGCTACATCTCCTGATGTGGCTGTATCAATATCTGCTGTGCTATCTGTGTATTCATTTGAATTAGGAGCTGTTGCTGTTACTACATCGCCCTCATATTGATCTGAATCATCTGTCATTATAGCTCTTTTTGCAGGAAGTGATACTGATTCTCCTGCACTTAAAAGAAAATGTAAATAAGATACAGCTCCTACTGTGTCCTCATCTGTCCATCTATTGTATTTAAATATTGCAAGAGCAGGTATAGATCCTGTATTTGATACCCTTACATTATCTATATCACCTGAACCTTGTTCTGTTGCACTTGTTGATTTAGATACTTCAAGCAGAGTATCGTTTACTGATGCTGAATATGCAATAGATTTTGTAATTGAAGCTGTTGGTCTAGCCCTTCTTCTTCCTCGTCTTGGAAGCCCTCCCCTTCCTCCATTTGAGCTTATTCCATTTCCTAAATAAGGCATAATTTTCTCCTATGTTAAATGATACTTAACTGTAATGTTTAGTGAATAATCAGAATTAACACTATCTGATTCAAAAAATGCTAAAATAACTTTCCCTGCTGCAACTGCTGCACTATCTATTGTCCAAGATGATGAATAAGGTTGCTCTGAACCTGCGTTTGTCGTATCGCTATTGTGAGCGAGTAATGTTCCATTTGTTAGACAAGATGTAGCTCCTGATGTAAAATCGTATGAGAAAGCATGAAATCTTGTTGTATCTCCAGTAGCATTATCTGCTCCCTCTAGTGAAACAATAGCATCAATGCTTATTGCATCAGGTAAATACCAACAATATCTAACAATATCACTTGCCCTCTCATCATTACTATCTGCTGTTGTAAATGTAGTTGCAGGATCTGTTCCTGTTCCGAATGATGTTTGGTCGTTTGTAACTGCTCCCATCGTAGCTGAGAAAGGCACAGGATGATGCGCCCCTGCTAACCAAGAATCTGAAACATCATTTGCAATACCAAAGTGTGCATATTGTGTATTAAGATAATTACCAAGAGCAGATACCTTGCTATTACTAGAATCCACTACTAATAATGATGTTCCACCCTGATCTGCTACACTAAAAGCTGCTGTTGTATTATCATTTACAGGTCTTATTATAACAACATCATCAGACAATCTAAGTGCTGTGTCTGTTCCTTCTCCATCTTTAATAATTCTGGTAGAAGTATCAACGCCACTATTAGAGTTATCCATCTGTAATACATCTTTATAAGATCCCTTTACTGTTTTTCCTGATAAGCTCATCAATCCCTCATTGTAAATTTATATGTTATATTGCCTGACCATATACCTGATATTCCTGATACATATTGAAATGCTGCATATACGCTATCTCCTGCGTTTAATGAAATGTTAGGATCAGCTGTTGTAACATTGATTGTATCTCTTGACGATGTCAAAGTGTCTGTTGTTCTTAAAGTAACATCAACAGTTGATGCTGTTAAATGAACTACTGAACCAGTCCATGTTTGAAAATAAATAATATTCTCAGATGAGTTCCCCTGATACCCAACGATGTTTGCTCCTGCATAATGACAATCATAAGGAACAACTATGCCTGATACTGAGTTTGGTGCTGCAATCGATATTTCTGTTCCTAGTGTTGTGGAATCGTCTGTATCAAAAGCATCCCACTTCATTGGGTAGTTAGAATCATCTACATCTCTAAAGTATGTTCTGCTTGTTGTAGTATTACTAAAATAATAATGCTGTGTTAAACTAAACTTAGATGGGAATATTCCTGTTGCACTTCCACTAACAACAAGATCTCCCTCAACATATACATTCTTATCCCCTAACAACAATCCTGTTGAATCCTCTCCAATCTTAACTGGTTTTCTATCAGTTCTAAGAGGGTTGTCTAATCTTAGATGCTTATCAAGATTTTCAGATTCTTTTTTAGTTGTTACTCTTGTTGTTGATCCATAAGCCATTATTCGTCATACCATTTCTTGTCATCAGTTTTCTTCTTTGATTTTAATTGCTTCATTTGATTCTTTAAGAATATTATATCATCTTTCATCTTTCCAATATCAACATTATTCTCATTAGGTTCTTCAACATATTTCTTAATGGGAATCATATCATTTTTTAATGCTTTCTTGGTGTTCTTAATCTCTTTCTTAACATCAGCTATCGTTTTACCAATCGTTGCTACTGTCTTTATTGCTGTGAAGATATTAAGCATTGTCTGATTTTAACCCTTTGATTATTCCTCTGACCATAGATCCGAATATGTTGTCGATAGCATCCACTATGTAAGGCTCAACTGTCTTGTTCCAAACATCCTTGCTCCAACTCCACTTCGCTAGACCTAGTGTGCAAGTTCTACCTAGTCCAAAAAAGGTAGACTCTACAACAGCACAGATCTTATCGTTTGGGATCTTCTTTAGAATCACAGCTACGATTCCACCAGATCCAACTCCTACTATTGTTGCTATATTATTAAATATAATGTCCATTCATTACTCCTTATAGCCATTTGTTTTGAAATTACTTATATCTATTTTTTCCATTGGTCTTGTCATTATAAAATCTTTTAATTTGCTATTCTGTATTTCCAAATCTTCTCCACCACTTATAAATGGTTCTCCATCAGTTGTGTAATCGACATTATACACGATAATTGAGCATTTAAACAATCCAAGTCTAACAACCCTACCTGCATATTTCTTCCCCTCTATCCATATATATATACAATCTCCTATGTTAATCGAGTTGCCTGCGAAGATCTTAAACGATTCTGTTAGTCCTTCTATTGTAGATCTGAATAATATCGCTAAAAAGCCAAGACAAAAAAGCCAACCATAGTTTCCTATAAAGTTTGTTCCAATATCCTTTAATTGTTCTTCCATCCATTTAGTTTTCCACAATGAGTGTTTCTAATCGTTTACCCCACTCATCAATCTTAGTTTCTAACTTTGCAACACTAACTTTCATATCATTGATGTCATCATCAGCTTTGTTTATGCGAACAGCGTTCACATTTATATCTTTTTCAAAAGATTCTATCTTGTTTGATGTAATCCCTAGCGTATAAATAAAAGTGCCTAGAATCGTTAATATTGTTAGTGATGTTCCGATTATGTTTTTATCCATCATCGTTATTCTTCTTTCCCTAATTCAAAATGAGGTCGATCCTTAAAATCAGTATCTTTTATTTCAAAGTCACCATTCCAATCATTACCCCATATTAATTTTACTCCCATCTGCTTTGCTGTGCCTAGAACATATCCTGCAAAGTAAGCAAATCGTTCGTATTCTTTCCATCTGCCTTTTATCGGATAAGGAACGACATCAACAGCACGAGAAGGCTTACTATTATGACGACCATTAGGGTATTTAACCTTTGAGTTCCCTCGTTCAAAGGCTTCATCTTGTTCTTTTTTTCCTCTGTGTCCTTTGAGAACTGAGCAATCCACGAATTGAATAACTTCATTGAATACCTCTTGTAGTTTGGGATGACAAGTGGCTAATTGTTCCCTTGATTTCTTTCCAAAGCTAGGCATTATTATCAATAACAATTAATGTGAATATTTGTTGTCCGAATGATGTGCAAGTGATATTTAAATTAGATGTTCCGTCTATTGTTCCACCATTTGCAGTAATCCAATCTTGGACATCTTCAGGGAGAACTCCATCTGCATCTCCTGATGCTCCTACTATTTTAGAATTAGTATGTAAAAAAGTTTTTGCAACAATAGCCATTATTTACCTTCCTTCTTCTTAGATTTCTTTGCTACTTTTTTAAGTTCTTTTCCATCTTTATCACACTCAACAAATCTATCTTTTAATGATTCCATATCGTGTGTTGGGATCACTTGAATAACTACCCCATTTGGTTTTTTAAAAAATCTTTCCATTTTTTCTCCTTATAAAACGAGGGGAGCTTTTACACTCCCCTCAATTAATCAGTTATTATGAAACATCTGACAAGATATAAACACCAAAACCATCGTGTATCTCTATCTCGCCCCAGAATCCAGTAGCAACATATTCTGTTGTTCTGAATGAAGCGTTACGTTCTGTTTCTATTCTCATTAATCCTTCAGGACCAATCGCTAATCCAACAGCACCTTTACTAAAAGCAAAACCAGCAGCATCGCCACCTGATCCTACATTCTCGTTTATTTGGTCTGACCAATAAACATCAAAACCAGCAATAGAGCCTACAACACCATTAGCTAATTTAGTTTGTGCTAGTGGATTATCTGCTTGAACTCCAGCAGATGGATCAATCAATAATCCTGATAAACCTTTAGCACCCCAAACTTGTTTAGGAGATAATACTAGATTATAAGGCATTGGAGCACCTGCTGCTCTTAATTGTCGCATAGATCCAAATATGTGGTCTAATGCTAATGCTGTTCCTGCTCCACATTCAGTTTGACTAAATGCTTCGCCAAGTGTAACTAGATCATCATCAAGTTTTGCTGCAACTGCGTTTCCTAATACTGCTCCAACATTTCCTGTGTAGTCCTCTGCACTACCCATAGCTGCTAAATCAGACACATCTGTTCTGATAACGTGCTCTGATACTGTTACACTTCTAGCAGCAGTATCAATAGATGTCATTGTTGTATAATCTGCACCATCAGTTCCTGCTCCAACATCACTTGATCCAATCTTTGTATAATCTACAAATTGAACTGTAATAGCACCTTTAACAGCTTGTTTTGAAGTAACAAGTGGAAGCATTACATTAGAGTGATTGAAAGCAACAACTGCATCGCCAATAATCTTACCTAGACCACCAACTGTTCTACCTGATCCTGTGTCCGATACTGCATCAGCCATAAGATGATTACCTGCATAACCATTCTGTGTCCAACCTTGTAACTTATTTAATAAATTAATCATAATTTATAACCTACCTTTTCAATTTAATTTTTTATTATTTTACCATTCTTATCAAAACTAACGCCACCAAACAATCCTATTGAGTTGCTTGTTAATGATTTCCCTTGCTGTTGCCTATTGGCTCTTTCTTCAAGTTCATCTACATAAGTATCAAAATTCATATCTTGACCTTTATATTTAACATCACAATCTCCATCAGATTTCTTATCTAACTTCATATCATTCTTTGGATCAAGATCAACTCCGAATATTTCGCTATGTTTCTTACTCGTAGGCAATCTTTATTCCTTGTCCACCCAATGTGTCGTTAGCTTTTTTATATCCTTCAGGATCTTTAGTAGCCCATTCTTGATAAGAACTATACCCACCAAAATCTCCTGTTCCCTTTGTAGAGTTCGCAGGTCTTTGATTTGGTGTGCCTACTGTGTTAGTTTGCGTAACCCTGTTTGCAAACTTCTCCAACTTAGCGAGTGATAGATCTTCTGCAATTAGTTTATCGTCATCATTCGTTATTGTTTCCATGATCGATGCTCGTTTGTTGGTCTTGTAATCATTCCATGCAGTAGAATCAGCTTTGTATTTCTCTAATTCTTTGCCTTGCTCCTCTAGAAGTGTTTTATACTCGCCTTGCTTTTCTAGTTCCTTCTTTCTAGCAGTTTCCTGCTTTGCTTGAAGTTCCTCTAACTGAGCCTTATAAGAATCACCTCTTTCAGTAGCTTTGTGCTTTTGAGCAACTACCTCATCTAATCTAGCTTTTGGAATACCATGTTCATTTGTTGCAGCTTTTGTGCTGTCATTTGTTTCGCTGTTGTTATCAGCTATGGGTGTGTTTTCTTGTTCAGTCATTTTTAGTTCCTCTTTTGTGAGTTTTTAGTAACAAAATCTTATACATATAATAGTTATAAATTCCAATCAAATAAAATAGTTATTTTCCAATCTTGATCTTGACTTTCTTGTTCTTTGGAAATTGTCGCTTGATTTCTTTGTCTACTCTAGCATCTATCATTTTAATAATATTCTTGGGGAATGGCTGTCTGTCATCAGTTACTTTTCTTCCCATCTTAGCTAAATGATTAACCCTTGATCCATGAGCTGCCCACCTTACTGAAGCAGAGTTGCTAGTATGTGATGGCTTTGCATCATCTCTAAAATCCCCAGTTAATACAGGAGATGTCTTGTTTGCAAATGCACTTTCTTGTCTAGGAAAAGAATCTGCTCTTTTTCTTGTTCCATACTCTGTGGTATATCCCTTAAATCCACTACCAAACACATCTTTGCCTTTGACAAATGTATGATTAACATAATCTTTTCTAATTACATTAGCTAGGCTCTTAAAGAACATCTTGTCAAGCATCTGACCTCACATCCCTGCTTTCATCTGATGCTTCTACAGGCATCCATTGATGTCTACAATTAAATCCACCCCTATCAATTAAATAATTAGCACCAAGTGCTTCTATTTGTTTTTTCGTCATCGCACCTCTCCCCCATAATTGTAAGCATATTGGTCGTGTTCTATCATCTATCGCACCTACATATCTATACTTTGTATTCTCTGGAGATTCATCAATCATTATCTTCCCAACAGATGCAGAGTAATCATTAAGACCAGTCGTTACAAGTGTCCTCATCTGTGCATTAGATAATCCTGCTTGTTGTTGAATGGCTTGGAATATGCCTTGCTCTGTTGCTTCTCCTAATACTCCCTTGACAAGCTCTGTCTTTATAACCCCACTCATCTTTCCCAAGCTATCTGCGAATGATGACTGACTGAAGTTGGTTAATGCTTGTAGGGTGTTTTCTGTAACCTCTGCAAATAAGGTCATATCAGCAAG
>Ga0114906_1000491_pt1 | contig 22073 bp, 5 predicted proteins | sample MalvirDeepMed_M9_FD_89687 | JGI IMG/M metagenome (GOLD analysis project Ga0114906, IMG submission 89687) | Marine viral communities from the Global Malaspina Expedition - Malaspina viral metaG DeepMed_M9 | ecosystem: Environmental > Aquatic > Marine > Oceanic | place: Mediterranean Sea...
CTCTATAACACTTCGGCGGTTTTTATCAACAATTCTTAAAACTTTATTTTCTAAATTTGAAAGACTAAGATTTAACTTATCTATTCTTTTTGCAATTCGAAAGTCTTGAATCTTTGTATTAGGAACAGTTTTTCTTACTAAAAAGGGGGTTGTACGAGGATTAATAAATTGCGTTCCCCCAATCCAAGCTCCAGTACCGTCAGCACCTGCATAATAAATAGGATCTTGACGAGTACCATAATTTGAAGCTGGATGACCACGATGAACTTCACCAACCCATATGTGATTAGTTGGAGTGACTTTTATTGGCGCACTGCTGGCTGGATCTGGCGGAACAATTTGGGCAATCACATAAAAAGAAGAATTCTTAACTAAAGCACCATCTTTGAAAACAAGATCTGACTTTACTTTTCCGATCATAATGCCAGCCGAAGTCAATAATGTTGCCAAATGGGCCACATCATTTATTTTATATTCCTGTCCAAAAGTTTGAAGATCAAATTGAGCCCAGGCAAAATATGCTAAATTTTGTGGATTGGGACTTAAAGGGGGTGCGTCATTACCATCGTTATCCTCCCAAACGGAAGGCAAAATATTTTTACACATACTTCTAACAGAATTTCCAGCTGAGTCGTATTCTTTGTAGTGTCGATCTAATATATTTGATCCCTCTAGTTCTGATAAGTAAAATTCATATTTTGCTGAATCATTAATTCTTAATGTGTCAAGTTGGGGATTTGGTGTCCCAGCCACTTCCCGAGACCAAGCTTGAGTTGCAGTGCTAGTTGTTGTTCGAATTACCACAACTTTAATATAATCTTTTAAAGTTTTTCTATCTGTGCCACCCGTCGTTTTAAAAGGAAGTTCTCCTCCTGCAAACCACTTGGAAAGGTTGTTCGATATAGCATCTTTGAGTGTTAGTTGCAAGGTCACATTAAGAGTGTCGGCGGCATATGTTTTACCGCCCTCAACAATGCCAGCATTTTTTTGAGCTTGGGTTGGATCAATGTGAGGATTATCTCGAAAAGAACTTTGAACAAATCCTCCACTTTCAAGAGTAATTCTGCTGATATAAACGTTGGGAATGATTGTTCCAACAACTTCTTCAGGATTCATTATATAATCTGACATTAAAAATCCCTAATCCACATCTTCTTCGGTAACATCTGTATTATAAATATTACGCGAGGCTAATTCTCTCCTGCGATCTGCATCTTCGCAATCTAAAAAGCGAGTTCCATAAATGCCTGCGGTTCGATCAACTGCATATTTACATAGAAAGTCTTTATCAATTTCATGATCCACATCAATTTCAAGAAAATATTCAACATAACTTGGATCTAAACTTGAATTTTCATCCCCCAGTTCTTCTATTTGGGCCAAATAAGATTCTCGATCTAATAAAATTCCATCTTTAACTCTTTCAGGATTTTTGGCAAAATAAAGAGGAATCATAAGTTGGCGTGTACCGCCTTTCCCCTTGCATATTACCTCATCCTCTATTTTGTAAACTTCAATTTCAAAATCATCTTTTTCAAATGTAGTGTTTATTTCATTGATATCAAGAAGAATTCCTTCGCTACCATCATTTACATAAATATCAATAAATTCGTTTCCATAAATATTTGAATCGCTGCCGGTCAAAACAATTTCAGGCCCGACTTTCTTAATTATTGTATTGTATATTACATCTTTTGGAGAAATTTGTGGAATATTGATTGCACTTCCTGTTTGTTCTTTCGTCCACGAAGTTGTTCTTGCAGAACTACTTATTTCTCCTCTTAAAAATTTAATATCCCATGCTGGCGCAAACGTTGAATTTAAGTCAGAAGTTCCCAAAATATTTTGAAGAGCATATTGTTTATCTGTTGTGGTTTCTGGTGGCTTTAAAGTACGATCTTCAAACACACTTTTTTCCCACTCGTGTTGTGAGCGAATTAATTTGTTTACTTTTCTTACTTCTGATTCCACGCCACGAAAATTATATTGTCCTTCTAATTGTGAAGTATCAACTTCAATTCGCTTTTGTATTTCTTTTTGATCTTGGGGGCCATAACCATATCTGGGATCATATAAAATCCCATCATCAAAAAAGGCATAGTAAGCTGGCTTAAGTTTACCTATGGAAAGCAAATATTTTCCATATGGTGTTAATTGGAGATCAATAACTTGTTCTTGTTTGTTAAAAAATTTCATTAGGCTCCTGTAAGACCTCCTGGTGGAGTTCCACCGCCCCCTTGCGTAAATCCGCCACCCCCTCCGGTATTAGTAGGAGTGGTAGTAGAAGTTGAGGGCGATGCCGATGGAGCAACATTCGTTCGATTAGCCGCCCTCAAAGCAACTTCGGCAGTTGTTGCGGGTCTTGTTGTGGCTCTTACTGTTCCTCCCGGTCCCGTGGGAATCGGGGGTCGTGTTACAAATTGATCTTCCACTTCTACTTGAGCGAGTTCCACCAGTGAAAAGTAATCATAAGGCCAATTATAACTATAGTCTAAACCGACAGGATTCAGATCTTGTGGGTGGCCAGTATAACTTACATCGTCCGTTGATGCTGGTGTCATGGACCAATAATTTATATTCGCTTTCTTTTTCACCTTAAACACCATCCATCTTATTTCACTAGAAGGAGGCAATTTTTTACCACCAAAAAATTCATTAGGGCCGGTGTAATGAGTAATATTAGAGGTGTCTAATTCAGCATTGACAGAAATCTTTGGCATTAAACCTTGCCAAATGTCTGCCAGATCAAGATCACTCAAAGTATGAGTAAATTCCATTATGTACATTGCAAACGGCTCAATCGAACCGTTTTTTACGAAGTCCAAGTGAGGGGGAATAATATATTCTTTCATGAGTCTTCCCATATCGCTAATAGACGTTGGTGCAAGAACGGCAGCATCTCTCATTGAAGTAGTAAACATGCTTCTTGCATTTCTTGCGGTGCTGCCAAGAGAGAAAAACCACTTACCCATAATTGGAGCAGAAACTGTTCGAGCACGACCTGAATTACGACCATATTGGCGTGTTGAGAAAGGAATTGCTACGACTGCTTCGGAAATGATTTTTTCATCAGCGATTTGACCAACTTGTTGAGTATGCTCTGTACTAGTGACGGCTCCAACTTGGGCAGCGTGTCTTCTTCCTCGGGCGTCCCTAGTAGTTTGGGCAGAAGATTCTCCAACTGGTGTATTTCTAAACCATTCTGTCATATCACGAACATTCGGATTATTTAAAAATAGTTGGGGTGGGGATTCAATCCCAAAATAAATTCCCTTACTTCCTGATGGGATTCGACCATAACCACTCCACATTCCTCGGCCATAGCCTTGTTCTGGAGTTTGTGAAGAAGAAAAATCTAAAACTGGTGTTTCCATAAATGGTGCAATGACCCATCGATTTAAGCCAATGTTTGTAGGTTCTTCAGGATCAACCTTGATACCATCAATTGACAAAGAGGCAGTAACGTTCATCATATTAAGAAAAGCGGAACCACCTTCATAGTTCAAAGTACCATCTTCCCATGTACGATATTTTGTCCATGCAGATCTTCGTTCATCGTCAACGCCTCTAAAGCTCATTGTCATACTTGTTAATATCTTGGTTAAATCCCAAAATTGTGACGATCCACCTAAACGATCATTTATAGATCCAGTATAGATCAGGCGAGCATGGGCTTTTCCATAAAAATAAGGAGGACAAACTGGTGCATAAGCCGGATCAGCATTATATCGACCCGGAGCACCACCAGCGCCCCAAGAATCATCACCAACTGCTACATCACTGCCGCCTTTTCCCATAGGATTGTATGGGGGGCCAAAATATTTACCATTAAATGAAGCACTGTTGTCGTTGCCCCACGTATTGTTTATAACTGTACCAGAAACACTACCATTATAATAATCCTCCATCATAACTAATTCATGATTATTGGACGGTTTTGTCTTTTCCAGAAAAACATCCATAACATAAATTTTACCTTCTTCAATAACATTGCCTAATTGAGTTTGCGTAAGGGATTCTATATATTTTAAGTTTTGATTTCTTAAGAAGAAATTAGGAATTTCAGCCAAATAATTATGCATGGCACTTTTATATAATCTCAATTCTTGATCCAGGCCCGCCTTTGAAGTAAATTCTGCATAAGGAAAACGTCGCGTTTTAGCAGTCGCGACCGAAGCATATTGTCCACGATAAAAATGAAGTCCTCTAAAATAAGTGGGGGCTTGAAAAAGCAATTCATGACCTCCTTGACCCTCATTAGAACTAGACACGGAAATCTGTGATAGAGGATCTAATAAACTATTAAACGGAAACCGCACATTGGCACTACCAGTCATGCTCGACTCAAGATACTGTGAATAAGGATTATTGGTTGTGTACGAGCCTGTAAAAACCGGCCAATCAACAGAAATTCCCGATTTGATAGTATTATATAAAATACCAGGCGCAAACCAGGGCTGCAAAAGAGATTGCATTGCCAGCTGTTGTTCGCAGTTTTTGCTCACATTAACATCGGAAGCTCCACCTGTATATTTATACGGATAACCCGACTGTGAAAGTGCTCCACCCGTCACATATTGACCCAAAGCTCCCGAGAATAAACTAACCAATTGGGTTGTGCGATCAGCGGGATAGAAACCTTTATAGGGCAATAATTTTTTGACAGCATTGCATTTTAAGGTAATTCGATCTAATTTATTATCATCTGTAAATTTCCCAAAGTATTGTTGAAAATCAGAAAATGAATATTCTTTAAAGAAATTACGATTAAAATTACGCACATTGGGTTCGGCGGGAGCAGCATCACCAACCACTGCACTCGCTGTAATATTGCCTCCATCAAGGGACAAAAACTTATCATTTTTTGCCATAAAATTCATAGACTTGTCCTCAACATAGTATGACATATGATCAGAAATTCTAAATTCGGGCAAGACTGTCCAAGCTTTTGAAAGACCGCGAATATCTTCTGCATATGCCTCATAAGAGTCAAAACCCGGATTTTTCCCAGAATCGATTGCAGCGGTCCACTTCAAACCCTTACATAGTTCTATAGTGTAAGACCCAGAGCTTGCACCCCAAAGTAGTTGATAACCATCGCTGGTATCGTAGTATGCTTGACCCAAACCATTGTGTGGGAGCCAATAATAATAAGCAGACGCCGATGGGGTGTCATAAAAGTTATTTAAATTACATAAAGAGCTAGAAACTACGCCACCCATTAAGCCGCCAATTTTCATGATATTGATTGAATTTAATTCCCCAGTATCTTGCCCCTGGTTTTGACCAAGCACTGAAGATGCCGAAACTCTTAAATTGCCGCAAGGCATTGATTGTGAGGGAGGATACCAGACAATTGGCTCTTTCCCAAAAGGCCAAACACTTCTAGCGTGTCCATCTTGGTTTCCACAAGAATTCGAAATGGTTGTAGCAAAACTCAGATAATTGTCCTCCCCACGCAGGCCACAAGATTCATCGGCTGGGCAAAACCAATTGGGTCCAAGATAGCGATTTCGTTCGTCCCTTCTATCGCGCCAGAAAGTCCTTCTTTCATTCGGGCCGCGATCAATTCCATTACTTCCCAAAGATAGACTAGCAGTTAATGGAATGACCGAAGGATTAATAACGCTCGCAGTTTCAGCGTATCGAGTTCTTGCACGAGTTCTTGCCAATCCTGTGTTTGCTTCACGAGGAAAAATCACTTCTGGATATAATAGAGCACCATTGTTATCAAAAGAAATACGATATTGTTCCGAAGACCGTAGCTTTTCATAAATTTGTGCTTCGCCTTTTTCATTTGGCGTTTCCAAAAATTCAGCAATTGAACGCTCAGGCGATGCTAATGGAAGACCTCGTTGTGTCCACAATCCTTTATTATTGGCATATGTATGTCTTAAACTGACATTGCTCAACTCACTTGTAAGAGGGCGATATTTAAAAGTAACTGGAGGCTCAACAAAATTCGTAAAACTATCTGGCCTTTTATTGAAATACTCACCAGGCGCACTGCCAGATGGTTTTGGCAGATTTATGTATGCAGGCCGCGCCTGAATTGATAAAATATTATTTCTTTTATGGTTGCGCGCAACGGGTGTTTCGCCTGTTCTAATTTGTTTCCAAGATGGATAACCATAGGGACCATTTACGTTATTAAAGAAAGCATTAATGCTCTGGCCAAACACAGTGGTCCACCAACTGGCAGCTTCCAAAGTGTTTGTAGAACCAGTAACAGTATAGTGATATCTGTCCTGACGATAAGCTGGATTAATATGCCAATATTGAGCAAAATTAACCACTTCAGCACAAGGAGGATCCCAATCAGGATCGAAACAAGATGAGCTAATAAACTGAACTGCCGACGCAGTTATCGAACCTGTGCCAGATGGAACAGAAAATGGAACTAAACCATCAGAATCATGAGAACCGGCAGCATAACCAAGTGGCTGACTTTGACTTACGTTATAAGAATCATTTATCCAAGCATATTGTAATTCACTTTGCGGAATTGGATGTTGAATAAACCAATTGTCATAACGAGGATTAGAAATTTTAAGATTTTTAATAGTTGTGCCAAGCTCTTTCAAGTCTATAAATGGATATAAATCTGTGGTTGATGGTTGTAGCGACGTATAAAATGTTGTAAAGTTTTTTCCCTTATCTGTGCTTTTCTGATAAGTTATATTCTCATTTTCTCTTAAAATTCTAAAAATATCACCAACTGCTCGGGTCGTTGGCGCAGTGGACACAATAACATTCGATTCAAGAACATATACGGCAGTCGTGAACGCCAACGTATAAGCCGGTCCATCCCCCGCGCCACCGCCGTTCTGCTCCTTCGCAGCCGGATTTTTATCTAGACCAAACCGCTGACCGTTGTTAGTGCCAATATATGTAAGTTCAGCCGAAATATAACCACTTCTATCCAATTTTTGCGTTCCCACCGCAATAGCTTCCCCATACGCCGAGCCACCAACGGATTTTGAAAGCGTTGCAGCAGTTCTATCGTATGTTATATGTCCTCCTCGTAAATCTAACAAATTCCAATCAATAGTTCTATCAAATCCAGATTTAACAAGGGCACTTTGAACAGGATTTCTATTGGTTTTGTGATATGCTGCAATTACACCATCATAAGATGCTGGATTGGTCTGATGCTGGCCAGGGTTTGTTCCATCGCCAGGACTTCCAGTCGGACTAATTCCAAATTGACCGCAATGATTTGTTTGCCAATCTTTTAAAGCATTTCGAACTTCTAAATTTCTATTATTTAATTCATTGTAAACAGAATATTCTTCAGCGTACAAGTCTAAAGAACCACGACCGCTAGCAGCTGGACTACCGGGAGACGAAAATCTTTCAACAAAAACATACTTTGTTGAACCAAATTTACTAAAATCGGGAAGCAGATACCCAGCATGGTCACTAATAAAGGCTGATGAAGAAACCACAGGATTAAATCCGCCGTTCTTTGTTAGAAAACTATTATTGGATGACCGCCCAACAGTTTGAACTATTTCGTAATCTTTACGATAATTGCCGGCAACTGCTGAACTCGTACCCCATTTAATATTGCGAATATTTACTGGGCGCTTTGCATACTCATCGCGAATCATTGTTGCGCGAGGTTCGTCCGCAGTTCTGGGCGAAATAGTTAGTATATTCGAAGCTAACGATAAATTCCAAGCTTCTGGCCTGGTAAGAGTTGTATCCACTGCACCCGTATTAACATTTATGTGTCGATGCTGCCGCCCACCAACATGTCTTTCTGTAAATGGGCCTTGAGCGGGAATTCCTTTATCGTCTCCATAAATGTCATCGTGATAATTATCGATTTCTGTATTGCTTTTAAAATTTGTTGCAACACTTGCAATATATCCTTGCTTAGCAGATGAACTAAACAAACTAAAGGGTGCAAATATCTCGCTTTTTCCGCTTGTATAACCAAAACGATTTCCATTATTCTCAACTTTAGCTTCTAATCTGTTTTTTGCATTAGGAACAATAACATCATCACATCCATCAAAACGATTTCCGTTCGCCATTGGAATGCTAGAAGCAGCAATTTGAAGTTGTTCGGACGAGCCAAATTTTAAAGCTTCATGAGTATACTCAACTGTTTTTGCTCTTGGGAAATTTGAACCACCATGAATTTCTGGCGATTCATCGACTGTTAATCTATAAGGTTTTGTAAAGTTTCTTAATGCATATGTATTTCCTCTGTAAGTTGTCGTTGTGGCTGTTGTTTTTCTGGAAACCACAAGATTTGGCACACTTCCAGTTCTAAAATCATTTGCATTTCTAAATTTATCTCGCTGACTATCAATTGTCGAATCACCCGAAGTAATATTGGGGTTATCTCTATTTGCACGCTCATGCCACCATTCACAATTTGAACCTGTTGCTGTTGTAGGAATTGGGGCCAATCCGCGTTTACCAGAATAAAGCAATTCATTGATTCCAAACACTCCAGCTTCTGGATCAGAAACTTTCATCTCCAAAGTTGGAAATTTTGACCAATACTTATTTCTTTCAAGTACATGACTTTCAATCATTGTACGAACATTTTCAGAGAACCGAGCGCTTCCCGGCACCAATTGTTGAAGCATTACTGATATTGCAGAATCAATCCATTTAAAATATTCAACAAACTTATTTAAATCAAGTGTGTTCTGTAATCTTTCAAAATAAAGCTGACGCAATTTTTGCATTTGCTTATATTCTTGACGATAACGATTTACAGGTTCACCAATAAGATTATTAAAATCAACAATTGTTGCAAAAATATCAAGTATTTCTTTAGAAATGGTGTTATACATGCTCTTCTCAAAAGCAAAGAAATAACTTTCAGGTCGAGTGTCCCGAGAAAATAGTTTATTTTGGTCTTCATCAACCAAAGAAATCATATCTGAACTATTAATTGTTTCTGGTGGTTGTAGTTCTAAGGTATGAACATAGCGTCGGTCTATAGAACCAGTTGCATTTGCAGGAAATCCAAAACCATATCCAGTGTGTTGGTGTTGTCCGATTGGGCCAAGCCATCCCCATCGCGTTGAATAATCATTAGTTCCAGAAGAAGCAATGGAAACATCAGGAACTGTAAAATTACCACCCGCATCTGAACTGGTTACAGTGGCAAAATCCCAATTTAAAATTAAGGTTTCTAATTGTGGAATGCTTTTAACGTTCTTGCTTCCCAATGCAGCTCCTAGTTCCGTAATGTATGCATCTCTATATGGATTTAAAGAACCAAAATTTGTAACATCTTTAGCGTGAGCTTGCAAAACACTACTTGTAAGATAATCCATCCAGACACGTAACGATGTAGATTTAACATTACTCTTTTGTAAAACTGTTCCCGTTGTATTTGTTCTGTGTGCTCCAACAAAAAAACGCTTTTTTGCTCTTAAAAATTCCTGAGCATCTGCGGCAGATATAGAAGAAGTAACAAGAAAGCTATTGTTTGATATATCTAAAACATAATTATATCCACTAAACTCAACATCATATTGTCCAGTCGTACTCCCACTTACACCATCAGCTAAGGGATATTTCTTAGGCTTAATTCTAACTGCAAAATTCCATCGACTTCCATCATATACATCTTGAAAAACAGAACTAGTAAGTTTGGGTATAAGACCTTCCCCATCATTACTACAGGTTAATTGGAAAAAAGCCGCTGGTCTGCTAGTATCAGTACGAACAGATTGAACTTGAAATTGTCCATAATCAGGCGTACCCCAAGCTGTAGAACCTGCCGTACCCGAAGTATGACAACCATAAATTGATGCAGTAAGAAAAGCCGCATTAAAATATGAACTAATTCCCTTTTGTATATCTTTGGGAAAATATGATTCTAATTCATAAGTATTTCCACGATATTGTACTTCGCCACTAGAACTAATAAACCCACGACTATAAGAATTGCCGCTTGCTGTTTGTTGATAAACTACTGCATTTAATTTATCGGCAGCATAAAAATCTACATAACGTTTTCTTACAGTAGAATTATCATAGTTGTCTTGTAATTTATATGTAACTTCGTCGCCATATAACTTAATGTTGATGAGTTCTTTATCTACACCGAAACTTCTTATAAGGTTTCTAAAAGATTTTTCTGTACCTTTGGTTTTATAGATATAAACTAAATTGTTATAAATATTTTTATATATTAAGTTCTTAAGTTCATTAACTTTATCTCCAAATTTTTTGGTGTCATTGCGAGCATCTAAATATTCTAAATCTGTTGCTTTAGAAAAAATTTCAGATGTCAAAAATCCAGAAGCATCTATAAAGCGATTAACAAAAGGAAATGGTTTATCGCTACCACTAATATAGTCTTTGTTTTTAAGACCCGGAACAGCTTGTGTCTGCAAATAAAGCGTATCAAAATAACTTGCCATTATTTGCGTTAGATTTCGTAAGGCACTATTTCCTTTATTTTGATCATCTGATGTAATCCATTCAGGAAGAGAACCATAAATTGAAGAATTATTAGTTTCATCATGCCATTTTCCAACGTCTTTCTTCTCATTTAAAGAACTCGAAACAAGTGGATGAGAAGAATATAAAATAGGATCTTTAAACTCTGAACTTGCAGCAGAAGCCGACACAATGGCCGATCCCGTATTGCGAGAAGTGACTGAATATCCTGTCCATTGGCCATTTGTTACACGACCTGCGTAATCCAGCACAACAGCGTCTTGGGAATTTATACTAGATGTGTTTATAATTCCTTCATTAAACTTATAATAAACTCCCAGATCTGCTGGATTTTCATAACTATATTTTGTGGAGGCGGTCGCTGCTAACGTAACATCTGTGTTTGTTCCACCACCAACTTGTGTAAACCAATATTTACCAATTTGTTCGGATGTTCTACGTGTTTTCCAAAATCTAAATTCATCAAGAGAGGCTGATAATTTTCCATAACCTCTTGCTGGACCAGAACTGGATACTTTTGCCACCAAAGAGCCAACTTGACCCAACATTGATCCTGTTACCGTCCCCATAGTTGTTCCAGATACACATGTATAAGTTAATGCTCCATTCGTATATAAGCGTCCAACCATTTGACTTCCAGTATTTTGAAATGTAAGTGCAAAATGATTCCAAGAGCCAGTAAGCTTACTGCCACTCATAATAATAGTCGGAACATTATCAGAAGTGGAGCCCTTAACGACATATTCAGAAGAAAAGCCTGTTGATCCAGACAACAACTCTACGTGGAAATTTGGATGAAGTTTGTTGCCAACTTCAGTTCCTGAAATTTCCACACGGAAACGACCATATGAAGAAGAGATACCATCAGCGGTTCCCCACGAACCACTATTCCAAACATCTACAACAACTTGCCGTCGAGATTCAATAGAGCTATCAAAACTATTTTTATTAAGCCAAAACTCAACGCCAAGTCCACCACTTCCTTCTAATTCAAGATTAGACAATCCTTGGCTAGCAGTATTATAAATATTTAAATTATCAAATTGTAAAGTTAATTCTGGATTGGTTTCCGCATTTAAAGAATAATTTACATTATACCCTTTAAAATAAATCCATTCGTTTTTTGTGGATGAATCATAGCCTTTAGTTTGCTGAGTGAGAGTACCATAAGACTTACCAAAATTAATATATCCAGTTGTGCGAGGATAGTCATTTTCGAAAATATAGCGATCTAAATATGAACCGGAAAGACTCCAATTAATTTTTTCTTTTAGAGATCCATCATAAGGATATTGCTTACGAATATAATTGTAAGCATCTTCATAATATTTTTCTGCTGAACCATATATGGCAAAATTGGAAGCTGACGTAAAATCAACATGAGGAATAAACCTCTTTTTGTCTTTAATATTTGATCTTAAATAATCGGCGGACTCAACGGAAGAGCCCACGTCCTTCGCAGTAGAGTTTTCTAAAAGTTTATCGGTTTTTTTGCCACTAAAAAGATCTTTAATATTGGACATGGTTTCACTCTATTACTCTAAATTTAAAAGTTTCAGGTTGTTCTTGGTAAGCACCATTTATATAATAAACAAATTTAATTCCATAAGCATAACCAGTTTCAAGCATTTTCATGTCTAGATCAAAATAACTTCCGGTTACATCGTATGAAAGCCTCGTGTGATTTAAACTACCAGTTCCATATTTAATAACATCCTTTTCGTCAATCATCCTAAAAACTTTAAAATAAGCATCATCGACAATATCGTTTTGAATTTGTGTAGATGCTACTGTGTAAATAGTTGGACTCCAATCTTTTAAACGTGTAAAGAGGCGCAACCTCGCTGAATCATTATTATAATATTCAGATTCCAAATTTGTAATCGTAGTAACATAGCGAGGAATAGAATATATGTTTGAAGAATTAAATTTCTTGGGTATAAAAGAACCTGTATGATAAACTTTTACTCCAGAATCTGTAATTGCCGAACCTGATGATCCCGAAAACCACCTATCGAACAAAAGACTTGCCGAAGTATCTAACGCAAAAGAAGCACTATAAATTCCAGTTGTTACATACCCTCCAGTAATGGGATTATTTGGTGCCGCCGTTATTTTTTCTCCTGCGCTTGCAGAAGTATATACATTAACATAAAGACGTTGAAGAGTTCCAAGGTTCGCAATGTCTTTTGGTTGGCCACGCACATAATTGTATAGATAAAGCGTGTTCAAATTATCAGCAGCATTCAAGTTTGAACTTGAAACATAAAAACTTCCTCTCTGATCTTTTCGTGATGAATCCCATCTTGCTTCAATAACTGGTCGCGAAAAGAAATATTCGCTACTTCTTGCAGAAAACTTTTTGGTGTAATATGATTGTGAGCCACTTTCTTGACTTTGCGAAAGCATTATGCCCACGCCATAATTGTTATAATCGCCAGCGATCCATTTTTCTACAAGACCAGTAATTCTAACCTCTAAATCTCCGGTTCCTTTTTCACCAAATGTTCCCTTGTAATTAAATTCATTATATGTGGTTGTGGGAGAGCCATTCCACGAAGCACTCAAATAGCTGCCGCCAGTTAAGGTTGTGCCATCATCATTTGTCCAAACTGTATGAGCACTCGCATTAATCCAGTTTGAACCTGTTCCATCATAAGTTAAATCTGAATATTCTTCCATGTCTAAACCTTGACCTTCTTCCCAAGATTGAGAGACTGGAGAAATTACCAATGTAAAATTTCTAGGAAGCGTTGCTGTATGTTTTACATTATAAAGTCTTAAATAAAAATCAACACTTCCGCTAGCCGGAATTGTTCCCGCAGTACGATCTGCCTGTATTGTTGTTGTAGCATCAGCCGTCACAACAGGAAATTTAGTAAGAATTCGAGTAAGTTCAGAGGAACCACTCGCTTCTTGGGCATAAATGGAAAAAACTTCTAAAGAATCAGCCAAACCCATATTACTGCCAGTGCCGCGAGTAACCAAATTGGCATCAAAGGCATTCGTAATTGTGTTATCGTTTATAGCTGTATATCTTTTAATGCCCATTTATTTAATCGTTCCTTTGATATCAATATCTGGATATTTAATCTCAAAAATTACATTTTTGGGAGCATTAATATATCTGCCATCTGCGGAAAAACTTTGTTCAATATCCATTATTTCGTTTGAATAACTTGCGCCCTCTTTTTGAACTATTTTAACGCTTGTTACATCAACAATATTTTTCATTTTATTAAGTTGATTGAAAATATTTGTGATATAAAATGGTTCTCCAATTTCATATTTTCTATTATAATGATTTGATAATTGTAAAATAGCATCACTCAATACATCAAACTTATTCGCTTCCATCGTAGCAACCGCAGTAAATTCAATTCCCAAATTTACAATTTTGGCATCTAAAATATCAATAGTGTCACTTATCATTCTGCCTTGATTAAGCCATTGTTTTAAATTTTGCTTTATTGCGCTATTTGCCGCTATCAAAGTGCTATCAACATCTTCAGAAATTACATAAATATTGAGATTTCTTTTAAACGAAGTCGGGTCACGAACAATATTTACTCGTTTAAGAGCACCAAATTGAGGAGGCATTGAATAGCACATACTTTGATAATCTTGTGATGTTACTGCTCTATTCTGTGCAGAAAAAACATTGTATATTCTAGTTTTAAGTTCTTCCACAGATGGCAAAGTAACATCTCCAGTAATAGGTTCTTCATTAGTTACCTCAAGAGAACTAAGGACAGTCCCAAGGGAATCAGAGCTTAAAGAACTTAAGTTTTCAAAATCCCAAATAGGGGCATCAACAGTAGTTAAAGAATTTGCTGAAACATTTGTATCCGCTGCGTCATTTACTCGATAAATAATAGTTAAGGTTGTGTTCGAAGGAGCAACACCAAATTTATCTGTTTTTAAGAAATTGGTCGGATCAATAGTTGCATCAGAAACATAATCTTTTCCATGAACCTTCATAACAACGGTGCTTGGATCTACTATAGAATCTACCGCTTGAGTTGTAGTTTCTGAGCCATAGCCAAATTGTAAAAAGATATCATTTTCTGTTCTTTCTACAACAAAACGTCGAGGAACAACAAAAGGCCGTAAAACGTTTTGAGTCACATCTTTGTTGGATCCTTGATTGAGTGTAGCCTTATAGATTGTATCTTGCGAAAGAAAATCAACTTCAAAATATTCATTACCGTTTGTATCGATCACCGATATAATTTCAGTAATATCTTCGCCCGCCACTTTTATTCTGCGAAACTTTTGATATTTTCCAATTGTAGTTGCTTGTCTATCAACCCGACCAGAAACAACTTGACCTTTTGCTTTTATAGCAAAAGAAGTTGGAGCGCCAGTGGTATTATTAACATTGGCAACAACAATTTCATTATTTGGATTTGCAAAATTAATATCTTCGTTTAAGTTAAACCCAATTCCATCTACAGAAGTAAGCACCGTACCGCGACGTAATCTGGGTATATAATTCGAATCCGGTCCTGCTTGAGTTGTGGAAGCGGGGACGATAATATAAAAAGTTGCTTCTCCATAAGATGATGCGGCGGGCTGGAATCTATAGCCCATTTGTCGTCCCAATTTGATGATATTCTCATACTCAATGGCAGTATCGAGGAAAGACTCATTAACGCTATAGTCCAAATAAAATGATAAAATATCACCAATATACGCAGTAGTATCGACCATCAATGAACCAAAGCCCGCTTCACTGAAATCTTGGAATGTATTTGGATAATATCTTTTTGCGTAATCTATTAAATCACTGCGAATAGAATTAAAATCTCTTGATGTATAATCAATAAGCGGATATTGTTTTTTTGAACTCAAACGTCTTTCCCCTTTCTATCAAATAATTAGTCGTCGGGTAAAGTTAGTTCTAATTTGTCGATAGTACCCAAAGGCTTAATAACATATTCCACAGCAACACTCAAATAATGCGGGTCCAAAGAACCATCAACCGCAGATGAGTCAAATTTTATATCAACAATATCAATATATGGAAGATATTTCAACACTTGCTCACTTATTTTTCCAGAAATTCTGCTATAGAGTCCTGGGGCATCCATCTCAAACAAATATCTTTTTAGGCCAATTCCAAAATTTAAATCCATCACTCGTTCGCCAGGAATTGTAAACATTAAATTTTTAAAATTTTGTTTAACCAACTCTACATAATCAGTTATAAGCATATAACCGTTTAGCGTATCTCTTACAAGCGGCAATTTTGGAGTTAATCCTGCCATTTTCTATTCACCTCCATTATTCGTGCCAACGTCGGCTGCTGGTCCAGCAAATGGCGGCAAACCGCTATCGATGCTACCGCAAGGTTTCTTTTCATCCCCTGGTGATGGCTGTTGAATATCTTCATCCTTATTAAGTAGTTTCTCCGGCCATTCAAGATCCTGCAACCAATTAGGTGCAGGCTTTAAATCAAGCCCCCAATATGCCAATCCAAACGGTGTAATCGGTATTCCAGGCCAAAACATCGGTAACAATGTTACAGGAAGCATGGCCAAACTAATCATCCAAATATCTGGTTCAGGTATAAGATTATCTTCTACGGGATCAAACCATGAATCAGGCGGTTTTGCAGGAACGCTTACTTTTTCACAAGTTAGAGGATCAATCTCACCACCACCACCCTCGGCCATGGCGGCAATAGATGCCGCAATTTGCTGGGCTTGGTTTGCCGACGCCTGGGCTGCTGCAATCAATTTATTTGTTAAATGAACAGCGTCAACAATTTTTCGAGAAATTGCAATATTAGTATCAAATATTTCTGTAAAGCCTTTAAAAACCAACATCGCTGCTTTAACTGCCATAAGTGCTAATGTTTTAGCGAGTCCTTCGAGATCCATGCCATTAATACTTGCAATGGCCATATCTTTACTAGATGGCCCACAATCACCAGCAAATGGATTGCCACTATGCAAAAGAGCGAAGAATAATCGCTTCAAAATTACTATAGTACCATCAAAAAGTCCGGGTATATCTTTAAACGATGCCAAATATGCTGAAGAATATACATTACATAATGACAACATTCGATCAAGCGGAAACATATATTTAAACAAGCCTTTGAACTCATCAGTCTTTTTAAGGTCTGCATACAAACCATCGTCGCCCAAGAGTCTTTCATAATATTCATTTGTAAAAAAACCAACAGTGTCTGTTGCTGGCTGATTGGTTTGATCATTCCATATCTGTCTTATAATATCTTCGCGCCGAACCTCTCTCATCAAAGTCTCGCCAGGAATTTCTTGCTCAACACTCACAATTGGCACAACATGTGCCCATCGTTCACCACGAACATTACACTTATCGTTTTCTGCATTACAAAATTCTTTTACGAAAAGAGCCTTTTCTTTCATGGCTACATCTTCCCAGGTTCCACCAACTTGTCCGTTTGTCGGACTCCATTGCCTAATTTCTGCAAATGGAGGCTGTACCGGATTAGTTGTGGGATCTCTAAGATCTCTCCATGCAAAATCACTGGGATGATAACGCCAACACATTGATTTTGCGGTGAATCCTTGCCCTCCCTGTTGAAAATCGCGAGACTGTAAATTCTCTATGAATTCATTATCTTTCATAGGAGTAACATATGAAATGCGTACACCAACTGAAACTTTTTCAAAAAAATCGCTTAACAACCAATCTGCACCTTCCTCTATGATTCCCATAGACTTTGCTTGCTGCTCACCGCAGCTTGCATATTCGGCAAACTCGCGAATTAGAAGTTTTCTTAATTTTTCTGGATGACAGTTCAAAGGAATACCAGTAGTGTTGGGTGATCCGTTTTCATTAAAACGCTCAGTAATATATTCTTGAAACTTTTCAATATTAACAACACCTTTTAAAAATTCTGTGCGTGTTCCACCATCAACAAAATTTGAATTTTTCCATTTAGCTTCTTCAATGGGGATCATAAATTGATTACCTGATTGACGATATGTTGGATCAGTTTGCATTTTATGTCTAAACGAATCAACAAATTCTTGTCGAGTTCTAACAACTGGTTGTCCTTGAGCATCAGTTGTTCTTTCCTGCCATTCAACATTCCAACCCCCGCCCGGTTGTTGTTCTTGGAGATTTTCAAAGGGCATTCCTTGATATGGAAGTTCTTTAATCCTTAAATAAAATTCAGTAATAAAGTTGCCATTTTCAAAACTTTCTCCTGGGTTGTATGGCATTTCGCGACGGGCAATACCGCCGATAGAAACTTGTTGCCGCAATCTTGTTGCCATATCTTCGCGAGCGCCAGCAGCGCGACCAAACAGCCGATCTACCGAATTCTCATCGCCTGTCGCTCCAGCAATATCATTAATCCATCGATTATAATGTTCTACCCCAGCATGACTCTCATTGACTCCATATGTTCTCATAAATTCGCCTTTTTCCCATATCAAAATCGATCTTATAGAATCCATATCAAAGTCAAGAAGGCTTAAATATGGCATTCCAATCCACCTTAAATCCATTGCACGCCTTAAGTTTTGTATTTGGTGTCCGTTGGCGCTTGCGCCCACTCTGTTTGTAAGGCCAAAAGGCTCGGTGGGCTGCCCGCGCATCTCGCGCCAAGCATCATCTGGTGGTCTTGTTCCGTGAACTGTAGCCGGGTCTCCCTCGCCCCACCTCGGCGCGTCCTCCAAAATCTTTTTTGCTCTCGCCAGGCGGGCTGCGATCGCCAACTCGGCCTTGAGCGCCTTCCGAAAACCATCAGGTGACGCAGCGACACTCTGAAAATCGGGAACCCAGGCTCTTACATCGCTGCTGTGGTTCCAAGTCATCAAGAAATATTCGATATACCCTGACCTTCCCATTAACCATTCAAGGTGTGCTACTATGGAGTCCTCGTCCGCGCTGCTAGTGAAGTCCTCCATCAGTTCCAAGATGGCGCTGACCATGCGTGCCGCGCTTCTTCCAAGACTAGCGCGTGTAATCTGCTCCCATTCGCGAGCCTCTGCGCCAAAATCATAATTATTCAAGAAAAATCCTGGGTAAATTACAGTTGTTGCGGGATATTGACCTGTGGCTGTAACGGGATATGTAAAAGCATAATTAGAGGGAGAAACTGAATCATATGCCGGAGGTAAATGTTGTATTCGAGACCCGCCCGACATGAGCGCCGCGCTTGAAGCGCGTGCATACAAAGGCGCTGCAATCATTCGAAGATAAACGGCCATTGCCTTTTCTTCATAAGAAGATACCCCAAATTCATAAGGTGTGTCAGGATCTCCCCACGGTTCCGCAACAGAACCTGAACCAAAATGATCGTGCCAAGATTCTGGAGTTAATGCCGATTTTCCCAAATTGGAAAATTTCATCGAGTGTGTGAATCCTGCTCCTGCCGTAGTTGCCGCTTCTATAAATCCTGCATGGTATAATGTCCACCATTCACGCGAATTGAATTGTCTTTCCATCGGAGGATCATGTGGTGGATGTATTTTACTCTTTGAAATATCCGCTCGCTTTCCAGTTCCAAGCCATCCCGCCCTTTCTGGCGGAAAAGTGGCTGCACCCCCAGGACCAGAGCTTGCGGCGACCGTCGAGGTGGATGTATGTTTCGCTGTAGATAAATCTATGGGCGCATCCATCGACCATATTCTTTCATTTGGCTCCGGTCGGCCAGCTGCTCCATAACCAACTGGATCCTTTCCCATATCAGTTTGAGAAATATTTCGCTTTGGCCATGCATAATATTTTCTGAATAAGAAACCCATTGGATATCTGTAAGTGTATGAATTAATACCCACGCCACCAGCAGCCGGTCCATTCCAATTAAATAATCTTATTTCTGGTTCTGTAAGAGTTCCTTGACCTATCAAAGCCAATGTTTTTGAAGCAGGAACCGTTTGTCCAGTAGGATCTGGGGGTTCAGGTAAATCCTTTCCCAATACTCGTGATCCAATTTCTGCTGGAACTGGATAGGATGGCATCCATTCTTCAACCAAAATAGAATCAAGAGAAGTATCTCCCATGGCACCCACGATTTTTGTTAAACGTTCTGAAACTCCGAAAACTTGTAATCGAGTAAAATACTCCAAGGCAAAATCAAAACCAGAATCAGTGATCCTGCGCGAGCGTTCGGCAACCTCAAAGAGGGCAGCATCAGCTTCATCATCGGGAATGTTCACGTTGCCGACCACCGGCAGTCGCAGTTGCGACCGTGGAGGATCCATATTGGGCGCATTCCTATTGTACAATTTAATGGTTTCTTGGGCAAATTCCTCAATAAATTTCTTTTCAGTAATATCTTTTTTAATATTTTGTATGATATAAGAAAGTAAAAGCGGATCAACAGAGTCCGCGCTATCATATCGGAAATAATAAAAAGAAAAGATAGATCTCATTAATATTTCTATAACATATGTGCGAATTATTAATAGAACAGCGCCCCCAAGTCCGGCTGACTCAAATGCATTGTTCCTAACATCACCGCCACCAGTGGCCGGCAAACAGAGTTCAATACATTTATTCAACGAATATTCTTGCTTGACCCTTTCTTTAATTAATTCAACATCTAATAAGCCTTGACCCAAATCACACTCTTGTCCCATTTCATTCATGGGAACTAAATTAAGGGCAGCAATTTTTTTCAAATCCAAAAATGGAGAATCTGCAATATTATTCGAAAGACTACAATAAAAATCTTTCCACAAACAATCATAAGAACTGCTAGCAGGACCGAGACTACCACCAAATTGTTTTCGTAAATAAAACTCTTTTAAGTTACTCCAATCAAAAGCCCGCATCTGAAGTCCTTGCGCATAACTCGGCCTGTCGCCATCAGCAAGAACTTGACCATTTTGATATATCGTTCCACCGGCTTGCCATATTTTTTGATTCCAGGCTGTAAAATACCTTTCTTGAGGAACAATGAGATCTCCATCATCAGGTCTCGGCGGAAGATTTATTGAGTGTAAGACATTCGCCACTGGAGGTTTTAGTATTTTTTCTTCCTCGGACCTATAAAGAACTAAAGCCGGCGTTTTGTATGACCCTTCTAAGCTTGCCTGCATTGTAAGAGTTACATCATATGTATCTTTGGGTATTCCATTATCGTAAGGAACGGCAAATGGAACAATATATTTCAAACTAATCTCAGAACTATTCAAAAACTCAAGTGCCTGCTGTGTTGCGGAAGCCCCCGCCGTAAATGCGCCTGCGGTGGTTCCCCCATGGCCTGCTCCTATGGCACCACCTTCAATATCTGCGTCCTGCGTTTTATCCAGAGCATCCTTAAGTTTATTGAAATCAATTCCCGCCCCTTCAAATAAATTATTTGGAACCATAAAAGAATAAACTTGATATTGTTCTTCCCAAGGATAAACGGAAAATAAATCTTCAACCACGCACATTCTTTTAAATGCGCCTCTAAGACCAGGCGCAAGTTCATATGGGCCAGCTTCTTTAACAATAACAGGGACAGGAGAATAACCAAATTTTTTAGTATAGTCCGCTAAACGTCGCTGGTTGTTGTTCTGACCATATTCAGTGATTCGTCGACGGCCTTTCATATTGCCCGGCTCCATTCGTCTTTGAGCTATTTCCCATACTCGTTCCTGTTCACCAGTTGGCATTTTGCCACCCATGCCCATTTGGCCTGCCGTCATCAAAATATTTTGATTGCGACTGAGTTCTCGGTCGTGCCCAAGATAATGGCCTGAATCGTCCTTGCTGAAATCACCATCCTTTTGGAATAGTCGAATATCAAATATGTCGCCATCTCCCTCGATATCGTATGTATATCTATAAGTTCCGCCTGGCACAACTGATTCCGCAGGCAATGCACCAAATTCATAAGCCAACTTTGGATCTTTTACCATTGACATCCACTCTGGATTAATAATAATTTCCATGCGATGGTTGATCCAAGCTAATTTCGTTCGCGGTACTTCGCGCTCAACAGTTGTGCCTTTTGTTAATGCAGGAACAAAATTAGTAACATCTTCACTAAAACTCATTGTAATTCCATCAAACATTGTTTCAAGGGTCATATTCATCATAAAAGTAAAAGTCGGATGGTCTTTTTCGATTAATCCCGGCTTTGTACCTCTAAAAAGTTTTTCTCCAGTGCCCTTCTCCATCCATTGCTCTTGTCCAAGAGATCCGGGAGTCGGATCTACTATGACTTTTTCATTAGGAACAATAGATCCATCGGTTTTACGGAAAACCATTTTACAATAAATGTCGGGAATTGCTCCCTCAAGTATATTGTCTTTCTCAAGTAATGCCGAAAGTTCTTTAAGCTTTTTCTTTTTACGATCTTGGGATTTTTTAACTTGTTCTTCAACCTGCGATGGCGTTAATCCCTTTTTTGCTAATAATTGTTTTCTTAACGCAAGATCATCAGCGTCAGTTAAACATTGCAATTCTACAGGAATGGCTTCGGTAACTTCTTTTACTTTCTGCAAAATTGGAACAGGGCCAAGAAGTTTTCCAAACTCAGCAAACATTTTAGTAATAAATCTTTTATTATCCCCTGGATCTGCGGCTGCTATAGCTTCAATTTTAGGAAAAGCACCAGATTTTAACAAACCTTCGACCGCATTAAGAGCTTCTGGCGCTCCTCCGCAACCCAAAAGCATATTGCCCATTTCTCC
>Ga0114906_1000493_pt1 | contig 22045 bp, 29 predicted proteins | sample MalvirDeepMed_M9_FD_89687 | JGI IMG/M metagenome (GOLD analysis project Ga0114906, IMG submission 89687) | Marine viral communities from the Global Malaspina Expedition - Malaspina viral metaG DeepMed_M9 | ecosystem: Environmental > Aquatic > Marine > Oceanic | place: Mediterranean Sea...
CCCCTAGAATCGGCGGGGGCCGTTAACACATAAACAGTCGTTTGCACATCCGGTACACAGTTTTTGACATTACTTACAGTTTACTTCATCCTTTGTTCTTATATAAACATCAAAAAAAAACTTATAGTATATATATATATATATATTATATACTTTATTATTTAGACTAAGTTATTTAGTCTAGATTATCTATTTTAGAATATTAGTTTTGTTTATAAGTATTAATACTGATAAATAAAGTCTAGATTACTTAGTCTAGATTACTTAGTCTAGATTATTTAGACTTTATTACTTACACCAAAATATTATTTTATGGACGAAAGGCTTGTTAAAGCCCTTCAGGAGGCTGTTGAAGCTTACCGTGCTGCCTCTCGGCGGAAAAGTAGACATTCAAATCAAAGAGAATTCGACGGATACAGCCTGCAGGTTCAGCTTGTTCATGATATGGACGGCATCTTCAGGTCCGAGGGAACGGATGTCCTCCGGTCTCAGGATATCTGCGATTTCCTTGTAGTGATGAGAGATCGTCCTTGGGCAAAATGGAGGAATGACCGTCCCCTCATACCCACTTCCCTGGCCCATCAGCTAAAGGCACTGGGAATAAAATCAAGTTCCATCCGAGTGGGCCGAAGAACCCACAAGGGCTACAAAAGAGATAGCCTGAAAAAGATTCTTGACGAGCATCCAGTCTTTGACGGGTCCATCGAATCTATCCGTTCCAACACATATGAAGAATACGACGCGGAAAAACTTGTTGAAAAATTTCCCAACCACTATTCTTTACAAAGCGATGGCAAAGCTGTATTTATCGGGAAAACAGCGAATGAAGTTCTGGAGGAATATCTCAAAGATTCAGACCATGGAACGGATAGTGCTATGTGGCATCGTCTCGTTAAGCTTGTTGTCAATATATCGAAGATGGAAGATGAATAAAACCGGATTTTATCGTTGGCCGTAGATATCGCTGCGGTTGCCCAGAACGTCGACTCTCTTTCCAGCAGCGATAAAAAAGAGATTCTCGCCCTGCTGGACGAACTTTCTGATGCGAAGACGCGAAAAGGCGCACAGGATGACTTCCTTTCCTTCGTAAGGGTGGCGTGGCCCGCATTTATTGAGGGCGGGCACCATAAAATCATGTCGGATGCCTTTAACCGCATCGCTAATGGTGAGTTGAAACGACTAATCATCAACATGCCTCCCCGTCATACCAAGTCCGAGTTCGCGTCCCACCTGTTCCCCGCATGGTATCTGGGAAAATATCCTGACAGAAAGGTGATCCAGACGGCGCATACCGCCGAACTCGCAGTCGGTTTCGGGCGTAAGGTCCGTAATCTGGTCGGATCAGAGGACTATCAGAAAATATTTTCGGATGTGTCGTTGAGCGTTGACTCGAAGGCCGCAGGCAGATGGAACACGAATCTGGGCGGAGAATATTTCGCTATCGGAGTCGGCGGTGCCGTAACAGGTAAAGGTGCCGACATCCTGATCGTGGATGATCCGCATTCAGAGCAGGAAGCGGCAATGAATGATCCATCCGTCTACGACAAAACCTATGAATGGTACACCTCCGGCCCCCGTCAGCGTCTCCAGCCGGGAGGTGCGATCTGTCTCGTGATGACCCGCTGGTCAAAAAAAGATTTAACGGGAAGCATTATAAAAGCATCCATCGAAAGAGGGGGTGCGGATGAGTGGGAGGTGATAGAATTCCCGGCTATCCTGCCGAGCGGGAACGCCGTATGGCCCGAATTCTGGCCAATCGAACAGCTTGAAGCACTGAAAGCAGAGCTTCCTCTTTCAAAATGGAGCGCACAGTATCAGCAGGACCCCTCTTCCGAAGAAGGCGCAATCATCAAGAGGGAGTGGTGGAGGGAGTGGGAGCAGAAAGATCCGCCGCAATGCGAATTTGTTATACAGTCGTGGGATACTGCTTTTCTCGCAAAGGAAACCGCCGACTACAGCGCGTGTACTACATGGGGCGTATTCACCAATAGTGACGGTGAAACAAATATTATTCTCCTGGATGCGCTGCAGGAACGGCTGGAATTTCCCAATCTGAAGATTCGCGCCTATCAAATGTACAAGGAATACGATCCCGATGCGTTTATCGTGGAGGCGAAAGCCGCAGGAACTCCCCTGATTTTCGAACTGCGCCAGATGGGTATACCCGTAGGGGAGTACACGCCGAGCAGGGGACATGATAAGATTGCCAGAGTGAATGCTGTATCGGATTTATTTTCATCCGGTCATGTCTGGGCACCCAAAACGAGGTGGGCGGAGCTTGTGATTGAGGAATTTGCCGCCTTTCCATTAGGCGACCATGATGACTTAGTTGATTCCTCTACCCAGGCGTTGCTTAGATTCAGAAGAGGCGGCTTTATCTCGATTGAATCCGATGAGCCCATGGACGATTTTCTGCCGATGAGAAAGGCCGATTATTATTAATCAGCTTGACTACACGTTGCTTTATCTTCATTTATATATAAGTGTGATCATCAGCATGGGACGAGCGTAAATGTCAGTAGGCAAGTCGTTGTCTGGGCTGTTTAATCAGGAGCGGAGGGGAAACCGATGAGGGAATCCTATTCCCGTATGGTGCTCCGCACCCGGATGCTCGGCGACAGCGAAACGATGGGCTTCACGCTCAACTCCAGCGGCGAGTGGGAGAAGTCGAACAGCTACGCCACCGTGGGATCTCATGTCGAGGCGACGGGCATGGTAACATCGCCGGATACGTTTGCCGATGGCACTGCGGCGACTTGGAACATTAAGGTAGAATCGAACATCTCGCCTGAGTACAAAAAGGAATATGACGCGGTGCCCACTGGCACTGCGGTCAGCTATTCGATACCGACAAATTTTGGCGACACCAAGATCACGATCAAAATCTGGTCGGCTCGTGGAAGCGTAGATGCCGGCGTCCAAGGAAATTTGGAGATGAGCGACTAATGGTAGGACAGAAAGTTCCGCGTGGTTATTACGTCAGCAACAGTTCTGATGCAGACGTATTCTATGCAGACGGGGACGGCAACTTCTATTTCAAGAAAGAAATTGGAAAGGAATGGTCACGTACCGATAAATGGAACTTCGACCATGTCTGTGATGTTGAAACTGTTGAAACCGTGGATGAGGAGCAGGGTGTGGACGCCTCCATGGATTCACATGACGGCAGGGGCATGGAAGTCAAGGTCAGTGCCCATATCGGTGTTACCGTATCGGATGTGATGAAATGGCATTACGTCAACCCGGACGGTAATCAGGCGACGGTATGGGCTGGACCGTCGGGCGGCCCCGGTGCAGGGATGAGTCTGGACGCAGGTGTCTGGTATGACAAGAACGGTAATATTCATGTGAAGTTTTCGACCGATGGTGTCATCCCGCATATGGCGTTTGGTGCTGATCTGGTTATCAATCCGAAAACCGTAGAGGACTTGGATAAGCCCACGGAAGACGACAGGGCATTCGCCAAGGGTTTGACTCAGGGGCTAACGCTTGGTATTGCTGACAAGGCACCGCCAGTTATTACGCATAGCGTTGCCACGCTTCATAAGCTTGCAGATGATCTTGGAAAGCTTGTTTAATTGTGATGGACCCGGAGTAGTACATGGCTATAGATAAGACTTTAGAAGGACTGCTCAATCAAGACGACTTCGGTATGGAGCCGGAAGGACTTATTGTCGTCGAAGAAGAGCAGATTCCTGGCGAGTCACTCGTCACCGAACTGGCAGACGGCGGTATTGAAATTGATTTCGATCCATTTGCTGATCTAGGCAGTATAGACACAGAGTTCGATTCGAATCTTGCAGAAGTCATAGATGACAATGAATTGCGTACTATCGCTGTTGATCTTATCGGAAAATTCGATGCCGACAAAAGCAGCAGGGGCGACTGGGAACAGACCTATGAGGAAGGGCTCGATAATCTAGGATTGGAGATCGAAGACCGAACTACGCCATGGGCAGGTGCCTGCGGTGTATTCCATCCGATGCTTTCCGAAGCCGTGGTTCGATTCCAGAGCGAGACGATCCAGGAAATCATGCCGGCGAAGGGTCCGGTTAAGACCCAGATCTGGGGGCTCGTCACGAAGGAAAGGGAAAAGCAGGCCAAGCGCGTACAGGATTATATGAACTTCCAGCTTCTTGAGATTATGACCGAATATCGGTCTGAAACCGAGAAGCTTCTTTTCAGCCTTCCCCTTGCAGGTTCCGCATTCCGTAAAATCTATTTCGATCCGTCGCTGGGCAGACCCACCTCGATGTTTGTTCCTGCGGAAGATTTCGTGGTTGCATACAACGAGGCCCACCTTGAGCAGGCGGAACGCTATACCCATGTAATGATACGAAGCACGAATCAGGTGCGAAAACTTCAGGTCAACGGATTTTATCGTGATGTCGAATTGACCTCATCCTATATCGAGGAAAATCCGATCACCGAGAAGTTCAATGAGATTGGCGGCGTGTCCCCCTCATTCGATAGCGAGGATCGCCATCAGCTTCTGGAGATGCACATAGATTTTGATCTTCCCGGATTTGAAGATCCCGACGGAGTTGCGCTTCCCTATGTAATCACGATAGATAAGTCGTCGTCCATCGTTCTTTCGATTTATCGCAACTGGGACGAGGATGACAAGCATAAAATCAAGAAGCAGCATTTTGTTCATTACGGATATGTTCCGGGAATCGGATTCTATAATCTCGGTCTAATCCACATGATCGGCGGACTCGCCAAGTCGGCGACTAGCCTGCTGCGCCAACTCGTAGATGCGGGTACACTTTCCAATCTGCCCGGAGGACTCAAGACCCGTGGACTCAGAATCAAGGGCGACGATACGCCCATCATGCCGGGAGAATTCAGGGATGTCGATGTTCCGGGCGGCGTTATCCGGGACAACATCACTTTCCTTCCCTATAAGGAACCTTCTCCGGTTCTTTACCAGTTACTGGGTAATATCGTGGAGGAAGGCCGACGTTTTGCGTCGATGGCTGACCTTAAGGTAGCAGACATGAATCAGGAGGCTCCCGTCGGGACCACTCTTGCGATTATGGAGCGGACGATGAAGGTGCAGTCCGCAATCCAGGCGCGTATCCACGCCAGCCTGAAACAGGAATACAAGATTCTTGCCCAGATCATCCGCGACTATACGGACCCCGACTATCCATACGAGACGGATGCGGGGGAAGGGATCAAGGTCGAGGATTTCGACGACAGAATCGATGTAGTCCCGGTATCCGATCCCAACGCGAGTACGATGGCACAGCGCATCATGCAGTATCAGGCCGCACTCCAGCTGGCTGCCCAGGCACCGAACATGTATGACTTGCCGTTACTTCATCGGCAGATGATGGAACTGATCGGAATTCCAAACGCCGACAAGGTTGTTCCGCAGCCAGACGACGTACCGCCGAAAGATCCGGTCAGCGAGAATCAGGACATGCTCACGCAGGCACCCGTCAAGGCATATGAGTATCAGGATCACGAGGCCCATATGCGTGTTCATATGGTACTTAAGAACGATCCGCAGATTTCTCAGGAAATGCAGAATAGTCCGATGGGCGGAGCAATTTCAGGAGCACTCGATTCCCATGTGCGCGAACACCTAGCCTTCATATTCCGTGATCAGATCGAAACAGAACTTGGTGTGGAGCTTCCGCCGTTCGGCGAGCCTCTGCCGGAAGATCTGGAGAAGCGTCTCAGCACATTGGTTGCGGATGCGGCGGAACAAATGATCGGCAAGAAGCAGCAGCAGCAACAGGCAGCCGAAAATGCTGCGCTTCAGGAAGATCCGATCATTCAGCAGAAAGAGCGGGAACTCGGTATCCGCGAGATGGAAGTTCAGCGCAAGCAGCAGGCAGACGCCGCGAAGCAGCAGCTTGAACAGCAGAAGCTTGCGGCCAGTCAGCAGCAGGATGCGGCGGAACTTGATCTTGAAAGAGAAAAACTTGAGAGCAAGCAGCAGATAGATATTGCCGAACTTACTCTCGAAGAGCAGGAATTAATGCTTAAGGCACAGCAAAATCAACAGACATTTGAGGCGTCCCAAGAACTGGAAGGTCTCAAGATAGGAAGAGAAATAGCAAAGGATTCGGACAGTGAGTGAAGACGTACTGTCGCTGCTCAGGAGAAAAATCAGGGATCAAATGAATGAGTTGGCTGATCACCTCGCTGTGGGGTCGGCAAAGGACATGGAGGAATATCGCAAAATTTGCGGCACGATAGAGGGCTTGGCGTGGACAGAGCGCGAAGTTATCGACATCGAGGACAGGCTAAGAGAGCTTTAGTTAATGGCGAGACAAAAAAAGAAGTGGATTCAAAGGGCGACCCCCGAAGAAACTCGCGGAGATTTTAGCAAAAAAGCTAAAAAAGCTGGAATGTCAACATCTGCATACGCTACAAAGGTTACCAAGAAGGGGTCTAAGGTTTCTGACAAGACGAAGAAACAGGCCCAGCTGGCAAAAACACTCGCAAAAATGAGAAAAAAGAGAAAATAGTTAATTAATGGGTAAGTAATAGATAACGCTGTCCCAGAGCGCATATTAAAACGAGAGATTATAGTGGCTACACTCGCATCAGAAGCAGTAAACGAATACGACGGAGCAATACCCTCCCAGGCGGACTCGGAAGAGCCATCGTTAAAGGTTGCATCGCAATTACCGGAGCCGAAAGGCTATAAATTGCTGATTGCACTCCCGGAAATAGTAGAAACTACCGAAGGCGGCATTATAAAATCCATAAAATCTCAGCACGAAGAGTCGATTTCGACTGTTGTGGGCTGGGTAATAAGTATGGGTACCGATGCTTATGCCAATTTTACCCGATTTCCTACCGGGCCGTACTGCAGGGTAGGCGATTGGGTAGTATTTCGTGCGTTTAGCGGCACAAGAATTAAAATTCATGGTAAGGAATTCCGTTTAATTAACGATGATACCGTTGAAGCGGTTGTAAATGACCCCAGGGGCGTGGAAAGGGCCTAAAATGAGCGAAGACAGAGAAAGAATAAGCAACGAAGACAAGTTTTTGGGTGTAAGGACTACTATTACGCCTCCAGAACCGGATTCCGAAGGCTTAGAGGCTGTTGCCGAGGAAATAGAGGTTCAGGTTGTAGATGATCGCCCTGAAGAGGATCAACGGTTTTTGTCAGGGGAGGGAGATGACCAAGAGCTGCACAAATACAGCAAAAAGGTCCAAAAACGCATCAAAAGGCTCAAGTATGACTTTCATAGTGAGCGTAGGGCCAAAGAATCCGCCGAAAAGCTTTCAAATGAGGCTATTAATTACACCCAGAACCTACAGGTAGAGAACCAGAGGCTTCTGAAGCTTATCAAAAATTCCCAAAGTGCCCTGGAGCAACAAAGCAGGTATGGTGCCGACGCCGCACTTGTTGTAGCTCAGGAAAATTTTAGAAATGCACACGAATCGGGCGATTCGGATCAGGTTGTAACAGCACAAAAGGCGTTGACCGAGGCGCAGTTGGCGCAAGCGTCCTCTTCCGGTATATCTCGGCAGGTTGTCGAGAACTGGAAGCAGGAAATTTTATCGGAGCAGCGTCAGGCCAGAGAGGCCGCACCTGTCGCCGATGTACCTGTGTCCGAACCAGATGCAGAGGCGTTGGAGTGGCAAGGAGAGAACCCGTGGTTTGGTACAGACAAGGAAATGACAAGCTTTGCGTACGGTGTTCACGAAAGACTTATTAGCGATGAAGGTGTTGACCCAAACACTCCTGAGTATTATGAATTAATTGATCAACGTATGAAAGAAGTTTTTCCTACGCACTTCAGTGGAGATGATACGGGGTCATCTGATTCTGTTATCGTCGAGACTGCTCCTCGCCGTAAGGCGAGCACCGTGGTTGCACCAGCAGCGAGAAATAATGGTGCAGTACCTCGCAAAGTCACTCTGACTTCGACTCAAGTGTCGCTTGCAAAACGATTGGGGCTTACACCACAACAATATGCACAACAGCTTATTAAGGAGATGTCCTAATGGCTGAGAAGCGAACTCCAAGGAAACCCAGAAATCTGGAGACTCGTAAAGACGAGGCTCGTGATATGTCATGGGAACCTGCATCCATACTTCCTGACCCGGAACCGCAAGATGGCTGGGTGTTTCGGTGGATACGGACTTCAATGGTTGGCCATCCAGATAACACGAACGTGTCAAAGCGTTTTCGTGAAGGATGGGAACCTGTTCGTGCCGAAGATCACCCGGAAATGCAAATCATGAGCGATCATGGTTCGGATTGGGCGACGAAAGGTGGAATTGAGGTAGGCGGCTTGTTGCTCTGTAAGGCGGCGCAGGAAAAAGTTGAAGCTAGACAAAAATATTATGCTCAACATGCACAGTCGCAGATGCAAGCCGTTGATAATGCTTATATGCGTGAGAATGATCCTCGGATGCCAGTTCTTGCGCCTGATCGTAAAACTCGTGTGGCCTTTGGCAGTGGTAGTAGAGGCTAGGGCCACCTGACTTATTCTTAGAGGTAATTATGGCTACAACAGCAACACCGTATGGGGCTAGACCGATTGGCTCTCTCAGCTGTTCCGGTTCTTATACCGGGAAGGTGAGACACCTGCCGATCATTACGACGTATGGCACCCAAATTTCTTACGGTGATTTTTGTAAAGTCGCGTCAGATGGTACTATTGCGAAGGATACTGGTACCACGGCGACGACTGCGGTCGGGATCTTCATGGGCTGTTCTTATACAGACCCCACTACCAGTCAAAAGACATTTTCACAGTTTTGGCCCGCATCTAATGCGGCGACTGATGCGATGGCTTATGTATTGGACGATCCCTTCGTCGTGTTTCAAATGCAGGCTGACGAGGCACTGAATACTACGGATCGCGGATTGAATGCGTCCATAGTCGTTACAGCGGGTAGTAGCACTATCGGCCACTCCAAGAGTGCGCTTGATGGTAGTACTCCGGCTACAACAAATACATTGCCTCTTCGCATCATTGATTTTGTTGATGGGCCTTCCAGTCTGCCTCCAAAGGGGACTACGGCCAGTGATGCATATCCAGATGTTATCGTGAAGTTCAACGCTGCTTCCAGCGGGTCAGCTTCTAATCATTCCTACTTAAACGCTACTGGCGTATAGGAGACTGACTAATGCCAATTTCACGCGCACAACTTCTTAAGGAACTGCTTCCGGGGCTAAACGCACTCTTCGGATTGGAGTATGCACGGTATGATGACGAGCATGCCGATCTCTACGAGACGGAAAGTTCCAGTAGATCTTTTGAAGAAGAAGTGAAGCTTTCGGGCTTCGATGCTGCCCCGGTTAAGGATGAAGGGTCAGCAATTTCGTATGACTCCGCACAGGAGAGCTTTACGGCTCGCTATAATCATGAGACAATCGCTATGGGCTTTGCCATTACGGAAGAGGCCATGGAGGATAATCTCTACGATTCCCTGTCGGCTCGTTACACCAAGGCTTTGGCTCGCGCCATGTCTCACACCAAGCAGGTGAAGGCAGTATTCCCGCTTAACAACGGGTTCACCAACGCCTACCAAGGCGGCGACGGTGTAAATCTATTCACGGCGTCTGGTGACGGCGTAACTGGCGGTGACGGTCACCCACTCGTTTCGGGTGGTAAGAACTCAAACCGTCCGGCTACTGCTGTTGACCTCAATGAGACTTCTCTTGAGGCTGCCGTGATTCAAATCGGTAAATGGACGGATGAACGTGGCTTATTGATTGCCGCCCGTCCGCAAAGGCTCGTCATTCCGCCCGACTTGCAGTTCGTGGCGACAAGGGTGATGAAGTCTGAACTTCGTCCTGGAACTGCCGATAACGATATCAATGCTGTAAGAAGCATGGGTGTTGTACCCGGTGGTACGGTTGTGAACCACTTCCTGACGGATACGGATGCGTGGTTCCTTCTGACCGATGTGCCAGATGGGATGAAGCACTTCAATCGCGTTGCTCTTGAGACGAGCATGGACGGTGATTTTGATACCGGAAATGTCCGCTACAAGGCTCGTGAGCGGTACAGCTTCGGAGTCTCCGATCCTCTTGGGATCTGGGGATCACCTGGAGCGTAGGGTAGTTAGGGGATAGGCGCGTCAATGCGTCTATCCCCCCTTTTATTCTGGGATTGATAGTCCTGACGACTGACCCAGCAGACGTTACGACGACTTCGGGACGAAACCTTTCGTAAGAAGGTAAAATTATGGCTAACACAACCTTTTCAGGTCCAGTCAGGTCCGAAGATGGATTTGATGTGGTATCTAAAAGTTCGACGACTGGCGCATTCACAACGGAATTCAGCCTAGACGGATCGGGATTGCAGGTTACTCCCGTTACGTTCAGTGATGCAGATACCACCCTGACTGCCACTGCTAATAGTGGCAGGATCAATGTTGTTCCGGCGATCACTGGAAACCGGACACTCACTCTTCCGTCGCCTACGGCGGGGATATGGTTCAGGTTTATTTACGGCGGGGCGGCAGAAGAAGCGCAGAATCTGATCTTTGATACAGGTTCCGATACGAATTTCTTCATCGGCGGCGTCGTACATTTGGATTCCAATGCAGACAATGTTTCTGTTTATGCTGACGGCAATTCAAACTCCACGCTAACCCTGACAGATTTTGGTATCTTTGAAATCAACATTCTGGCAAAAGATACAACAAATTGGATCATTTGGGGCTATCAGGAAGGTGCAGACGTACCTGCCTTTGCTGACCAGTAGGAGATGATTTGTTAAATTGAGATAGGGCCGTCCACCTAAGTGGGCGGGCGGCCGTATCTCCTATTGCAAGCGGGGCTAGGAGTCCTGTCCTTGCGGGGAGAAACTGATGGCTGATGCTGTAACATCACAAACGATTCAAGACGGCGACCGTATTGCCGTTATGAAGTTTACCAACATCTCCGATGGTTCAGGCGAATCCGCCGTGACCAAGATAGATGTCTCCGCCCTTCGAGCCGAATCCGGCACCGAAAAAGCCTGCGATGGTGTAACGATCCAGCAGATGTGGTATGATTGTTCCGGTATGACCGTAGATATTCTTTGGGATGCCAGCACCGACGTTATCTGTTGGACGCTCAGTGGCTATGGCTTTTACGATTTCCGACAGGCTGGGCCGCTCACGAATAATGCATCTAGTCCAACCGGGGATGTTAATTTCACTACTACGGGGCACTCAAGCGGTGATCGCTATACCGTCTTGCTGGCCCTGAGAAAGAGTTACTAATGGCTGAAGATCCTAGAAACCCGACCGCAAAAGTTCCGACATTTCAGGAGATAGCGGAGAAGAAGGCGGAAGAAGATCATTTTTGGGGCTATACGAGCAGGATTGCCGAAAACTACCCCGAACATGCAGATGAGCGTGGGTATACTAGCCGTATCGCCAAGAAGTATCCGAATTGGAAAGCATTCTAAGGATGCCCTTTGAAAGCGAGAAGCAGAGAAGGTGGATGCACGCCAATAAGCCTGAGATGGCAAAGCGTTGGGAGAAGGAAGCCCCGTACGCAAGGGGCGGATTTGTCCCAAGCGATGATATGATGAAAAGAGCAATACGGGAAAATACTGGATACAAAGAACTTTCTCGTATGAGAGCAGGCGGTATAGTAGGGAATGGCTCTCTTACTCCTCCTGGAGTTGAAAGCTTTCAGGATCAGGTATGCAGAAAAGCATCTAAGGGGTCCTAATGGCTACATCTGGAACTTCTACATTCAACCTTGAGATTTCTGAAGTTATAGAGGAAGCATTTGAGCGGTGCGGTCTTCAAACGAGGACGGGTTATGATATCGAAACGGCTCGTAGATCGCTCAATCTCTTAAGTCTTGAGTGGACGAATCGGGGACTTAATTACTGGACGATTGAGCAGGGTACCAAGACCTGCACCGCAGGTACTTCCACGATTACGCTGGATTCGGATACGATTGATTTGATCCAATACTGGATTCGTGACGGCTCCGGTACATCGCAGAGTGATCTGCCTCTCTCACGGTTTAGTGTATCTCAGTATTCTACGATTCCGAACAAGCTCACTGAGGGGCGTCCCGTTAATTTATACATTGACAAGCAACGTGATGCTCCGGTGGCTTATTTATGGCCGACACCCGACCAGGCTTACACCTTTGTCTATCAGCAAATCCGACGTATTGAGGATACAGGTATCGTGGGATCGAATGATCCTGACATTCCTGCGCGTTTTCTTCCTGCCCTTGTATCGGGCTTGGCTTACATGATTTCTCAGAAATATCCCGAAGCATTTATTAGGGGTGCTGAATTAAAATCCGAATATGAGTTTCAATGGGATTTAGCTCAATCTGAAGATCGTGATCGTGCTTCCGTACATTTTGTGCCGGGAGGATATAGTTAATGGCTAAATTTGCTAAAGGTAAATATGCTTTCGGGTTCTGTGATCGTACCGGATTTCGCTATAAGATCAAGAATCTTGTCCCCCAGTTTAGGGCAGGCCGGATGACGGGCCTCATGGTTGGCAAGGATATGCTGGATAAAGATCAACCACAGAATTTTTTGGGACGATTAGGCGATTATGCCGACCCGCAAGCATTGAGAAGTCCTCGTCCCGATCTTTCACAGGCTGTCAGCAGAAGATTGTTTGCGTTTGATCCGGTAGGAAGTGGTAATGCTGACGCTGCGGGCAATCTTGTAGCCCATGGCAAGGTGGGAACTGTGACGGTGACGACATGACCTATGCCGAGTTAACCGCAGCTATTAAAGATTATTGTCAGAATACGGAAACAAACTTTGTGGCGGCGATAGATACATTTATCAAGCAAGCCGAACAACGAATTTATCGCGCAGTTAATCTGCCTGTTAATCGTAAGAATGTTGCGGGCACAATTACTGACGGTAACCAATACCTGACAATGCCGACGGATTTTTTGTTTCCCTTGTCATTGGCGATTACCAGCTCCAGCAATCAGATATTTTTATTGAACAAGGATGCGAATTTTATCAGGGCGACCTATCCCAATGCATCTACTGAAGGAGTTCCCAAATATTACGGCGTTTTTGCCAGCGATGCGTTTATTGTCGGTCCTACGCCTAATGCGGACTTCACGACAGAGCTTCATTATTATTATCAGCCAGCTTCAATTGTCGATACAAGTCCTTCGTGGTTGGGTACGAATGCTGATACGGCGCTGCTCTATGGTTGTCTGGTGGAAGCGTATACTTATATGAAGGGTGATACAGATCTGATGCAGATGTATCAATTGAGATATCAGGAAGCATTGCAGCTTCTCAAGATGCAGGCGGAGGGTCGCATGACCAGAGATGAGTATAGGGACGGCACGATAAGGGTAGTTCCAGCATGATTTTTAATGGAGAGGTGGGGGCCGTATCGGTTTTTACAAGCAGTAACGGCTCGTTGCCTAGCGGACATTGGGCAGAACGTGCGACCGATCATATTGTGAAGGTAGGAGATAATTCTCATCCGCAGATTGCAGAGCAGGCGAGAGCTTTCAGGGAAACGATATACAGGACAATTGATTACTACATCAAGGAAGCGATCAAGGAGGATCGATCCAGGATGGTTACCCTGCTGCGTTCGGCAGGTCATAACGATTTAGCTAACTCCGTGGAGAAGTTGTAATGGCAATCAGTCAAGCGATGTGTACAAGTTTCAAAAAAGAGTTGTTGGAAGCGAAGCACAATTTCCTCAACTCTGGTGGAAGCACTTTCAAGATCGCACTTTATACAAGCAGTGCATCGCTAGGTGCTTCCACTACGGCCTATACTACAAGTAATGAAGTCAGTGGTACGAATTATTCGGCTAAGGGCAATACGCTTACGAATGTTGATCCGTCTACGAGCAGTACGACCGCCCTTACTGATTTCGCTGATACGTCGTGGACTACGGCGACAATCACCGCTAGGGGTGCATTGATCTTCAATGAGGATACAAGTGGTGATACGTCGGTTCTCGTTCTGGATTTCGGAGGAGATAAGACGGCTACTGCCGGTACGTTCACGATAGCATTTCCTGCCGCAGACGCGAGTAACGCTATTATCCGTATCGCGTAATGGCTAATGTAACAGGCTGGGGTCGCTCTACTTGGGGCTCTAGTACTTGGGGTGAACCTGTTCCCGTTGAAGTAACAGGTGAAGCGGGAACGAGTGCAGTAGGAAGCGTTACGGTAACGGCTGACGCCAATGTTACCGCAACGGGATCGGCGGCTACCGGATCGGTAGGATCGGTTACGGTAACCGGAACGGCCAGTGTTTCCGCTACGGGCGTGTCGGCGACGGGATCGGTAGGAAGTGTTACGGTAACAGGTACGGCAAGTGTTACGGTGACGGGGCTGGCGGGAACGAGTGCGGTCGGCTCTGTAACGGTAACGGGTGATGCCGGTGTTTCGGTTACCGGATTATATGGAACCGGATCGGTAGGATCGGTTACGGCAAGTGTTGGTACAGGCGTAACGGTTTCGCCGACAGGTGTAGTAGGAACGACAGGAATAACAGGAGTAAATGTATGGAGCATTATAGACGATTCGCAGACGCCGGACTGGGCAGCGATAGATGATTCGCAAACGCCGGGTTGGTCTGATGTGTCAGATTCACAGATACCGGGCTGGGCAGCAATCGACGATTCACAAACACCGGGCTGGTCGGAGGTTTCGGATTCGCAGACACCAGACTGGGAACCTGTTTTCAACTGATACTTTTGGAGAAATTAATTGAATACAATATCTATGATTGTTTTGGTTCTTCATGTACTGTTGCTTATTTGGGTTTCGATTATTGATAATTTTGCTAGGATTGATAGGTGGTTTAATAGATGGGTTTGGTCGTATTTACCAAAAATTTTCAGGGGTGGCTCCCAGTGGATGACATGGCTGTCCCACGGGTTGGTGGCCTTGTTGATTACAGGCTATTTCGCATTATGGGGCCTTGTTTTGCCGGAAAGCTGGGCTGATATGGCCCAAATTGGATCAATTGGCGCGCTACTCTATTACTGCGTCAGGGAATGTCGTAACTGGCGTCAACACGCTAGAGAGAAAACAAAAGGAAAATGGAAAATTCCCAGTGGGTGGGGGATTGACGGTATCATGGATATTGCGGGTCCATTATTGGTTCATATATGGACTTGGACACTTTAGGGGCTAGGGACAAAATATGGCAACGTATGTCAACAATTTAAGGCTGAAGGAGATTGCGACAGGTGACGAGTCGGGTACTTGGGGCACCTCAACAAATACCAACCTAGAGCTTATTGCGGATGCTTTTGGCTCCGGCACTGAAGCTATTACGACTAATGCAGATACGCATACTACTACCGTAGCGGATGGCTCGGCTGATGAAGGTAGGGCGATATACCTGAAGTATACGGGTACATTGGATTCCGCCTGCACCATTACCCTGGCACCAAACACCATTAACAAGCTTTGGATTGTCGAGAACGCAACAAGCGGTTCTCAAAACATAATTATAAGTCAGGGTTCCGGGGCTAATATTACAATCGGCAATGGCAAGGTTGCGGCAATATTCACTGATGGTGCCGGATCTGGAGCAGCTGTTCTGGATGCGTTTGCCGACCTAGAACTGAGTAGCACCTTAACCGTGGCTGGTGCGAGTACGCTTACTGGTGCTGTCACGATGAGCGGCGATGCTAGTGTAGGCGACGACCTCACTCTAGTGTCGGATGCGGCAGTTCTAAACTTTGGTGCAGATAGCGATGTAAATCTCACCCATGTAGCTGATACCGGGTTACTCCTTAATTCCACGATGCAACTTCAGTTCAATGATTCGTCACAATTTATCAATGCGCCTAGTAACGCAATTCTCGACATCAATGCTACTGACGAAATCGAGTTAAATGCTACTGCTGTTGATTTGAACGGAACGCTAGATGTATCGGGTACGAGTACGTTGACGGGCAATGTCACGATGTCGGCTGATGCTACGGTAGGTGATGATCTAACATTGTTGTCGGATGCCGGAGTTCTGGGCTTTGGTGCAGATACAGATGTTACTCTTACCCATGTAGCCGATACCGGATTACTGCTGAATTCCACAATGCAGCTTCAATTCAACGACTCATCTCAGTATATCAACGCCCCTACTGCGGCTATCCTTGATATCAATGCCACCGACGAAATCGAGCTAAACGCTACTGCGGTAGACTTGAACGGCACATTGGATGTGTCGGGCACGAGTACATTGACGGGAAATGTAACGATGTCTGCGGATGCGTCCGTGGGTGACGATTTGACTCTGGGAAGTGACGCAGCTGTATTGAATTTTGGTGCAGACAGTGATGTGAGCCTGACTCATGTTGCAGATACAGCGTTATTGCTCAATTCCACCAGAAAAATACAATTCAATGACTCGTCCCAGTACATAGGTGCATCGAGCGGGGCTGATTTAGATTTAGCCGCAACAACAGATATAAATCTCGACTGTACCACAGTTGACGTTAATGGGGCGTTAGATGTATCGGGAACTGCGACAATAACGGATGATCTAACTGTAGATTCGGGTACTCTTTTTGTCGATGTGTCTGCAGATACGGTAGTAATGGGGTCAACAACTGCAATCGCAAACCAGAAGCTTCATGTCGTCGCCAACGAAGGTGAGGGAGTAATTCCGTCGCCAGCCCAATCTGTAGCGACGTTTCAGCGGAATGCTAACGCAGGCAACTCGGCCTATGTCGTAATCGGTGGCGGATCAACGTCAGAAGTAGGGTTGCTGTTTGGCGATAAAGATGGCGTCGAGGTGGCGGGGGTTAAGTACCACAACAACGACCAAGCAATGACGTTCCGAGTTAACTCTGCCAACCCGTTCTCGATAGACAGTTCTGGAGATGCGGCTTTCACGGGTGCAGTGAGCAAGGGGTCTGGTTCGTTTAGAATCGATCACCCGCTCCCATCATTAAATGATACGCATAATCTTGTACACAGCTTCATCGAGGGTCCAAGAGCAGACCTCGTATACAGAGGAGTTGCAACGCTCTCATCTGGCTGGATTCAGGTAGATTTGGATGAGGCAGTCGGGATGACTGACGGAACATGGGAACTACTGTGCAGAGATCCGCAGGTATGGATACAGAATGATACAGGCTGGGACGCTGTAAGAGGTTCGGTCGAGGGCGGAACGCTTACGATTGAATGTCAAGACACCGGTTCCAGTGATACGGTTTCATGGATGGTTGTCGCAGAGCGTCAGGATCAGCACATGATTGATGCTAAGTGGACGGATGATGAAGGCCGAGTGATTCTTGAACCAGAAAAGCCTGAACCCGTGGATGATGAACATGGGGTCACAGGCGAATAGCCACATATAACACTAAAAAAATGTAGATGGTGAGTAATGGACCCTAATATGACAAATTTAATATCCCTCCTCGCTGCGCCGCTTGCCGCGGGAGCAGCTTATGGCGGAGTAAAGGCGGGATTGAACGGGGCTAGACAGTCCCTTATGCAAATCGAACGCATTGTTAACCGTTTAGATGAGAAGGTGGATATCCATGGGGAACGCCTCGCGTCAGTCGAAGCAGAAACAGCACACCTCAAAGAGCGCATCGCCATCGTTGGTAAAGGGAAAGAATGAGACTCCGGCGAAACCGGATAGTCTTAGGCTGGATTTTTCTGTTCAGCAAGCAAATTTAATTAAACAACTTCTTGCTGCAAGCCAAGACGCACAGGTACAGCTTCAGTTTGCATTAATAGCTGCCGGAATTGATGGAAGAGATATTGTGGGTGGCGACCTTGATAGTCCAACCCCATTTCTGATAGTTAGTAATGTTGACGGCACTGTCGAGGATTAGCGTTTATGCCGTTCACAAAGATTGCCCCAAAGGCCGGTCTGTTCACGGACGGTACTAGGTATTCGGCAGAGGGTACTTGGTACGATTCCGACAAGGTACGATTCCGCAAGGGATTTGCCGAAAAGATCGGTGGTTGGGTAAAGTATGTTACTGCAACTTATCTGGGAACTTCCAGAAAATTGCATGACTGGGTTACCGACGATGGTGATAAATATATTGGCGTAGGAACAAACCTGAAGTTCTATGTTAATTATGGTAATAGTTACTACGATATAACTCCTGTCCGCGCCACGGATACACTTGGCACCGACCCAATAGCCACTGTCAGCGGAACTTCAGTTATTACAATTACAAGCCCTTCCGCACACGGTGCGGTGCAGGGCGACTACGTTACACTGGCAAGTGCGGATGATTCTGGCGGCATAGCAGCGGCTAAGATCAATACGGAGCATCGCATTGTTGCGCTTGGAGATCCCAATGATGCGAACCCGACGACGAAGTACCGGGTTATCTGCGATGCGAAGTCTGATTCAACCGACACGGCGGCTGGTGGTTCAAGCGTAACGGCAGCATATCAGATTAATACTGGCCTCAATACATATGTGGCGGGTTCGGGTTGGGGTGCTTCTGGCTGGAGTAGCGGTGGGTTCGGGTCAGTTGAGGGGATAGGTCAATCCAATCAGTTGCGCCTTTGGTCGATAGAGAATTTTGGCGATGATATGATCGCCAATGTTCGACAGGGCGATATCTATTACTGGGACGAGAGCGTGGGTACTGGAACGGCTGCGGTCGCCCTCAGTGATGTTACCCGTAGATCGTTAACCCTTGGCACCGATCCTGTTACGACTACCAGTGGCTCGACGATTATCACGGTAAAGGATGTTACCGGACACGGTGCAGGTGTTGGAGATACCGTCACATTATCGGGTGCTACCGCTACAGGAGGTATTACTGCGGCAAGAATAAATGTCGAGATGACAATCGCAACAACACCCACTAAAACTACTTGGACTGCGGATCTTGGTGGAGCAAATGCCAGCAGCGGTGCGACTGGTGGTGGCTCCAGTGTATCTGCGGTTTACAAGGCTGGAGTTTATTACACTCCCGTAGCTGCTACACAGGTTATGGTCTCAGATGTAGCAAAACATGTAATTGCTCTTGGATGCAATACAAGCGGTTCAACTACAATCAACCCACTCCTTGTTCGATGGTCTACATCTGAAAACGCAGCAGAATGGCAAGCTCTATCAACCAATAGTGCTGGTGGCCAGGAACTATCGGCCTGTTCCGAGATAATTGGTGGAATGCGTACTCGTCAGGAGATCCTGATTTGGACCGATTGCGGCATTGTCAGCATGAGATATATCGGTAGTCCCTTCTATTTCTCGTTTACTGAAGTAGCTAAAGGGATGTCCATGATTTCCCCGAATGCGGCGGTAAACGCTAATGGAACCGTATTCTTTATGGATAGAGGAGGATTCTATACCTATACGGGAACGGCACAGCGACTTCCGTGTCCCGTTCTTAGTACCGTGTTCGACGACTTTGATCTGAGTCAATCATTCAAGGTTGTATGCGGGTCCAATGTAGACTTTTCCGAAGTTATCTGGCTGTATCCGTCCGAGTCCGGTAATGGTGAGAACGATAAATATGTCATTTTCAATTATGACGAACAGGTTTGGTATGTAGGGACGTTGGTTCGGGGTACATGGAGCCATGCCGCTACCAAGGTATACCCGCTGGCGGCTTCAATACGAACCGTTGCGTTGGGCGCAGACCCCATAACGACGAGCAGCAGTTCGGGCACCATAACGATCACTCAGTCAAGCCATGACCTGGCTGTCGATGATGAGATCATACTGGACAACATATCTGCCGTTGGCGGTTTTACTGCATTGCTTCTGAATGATCAGCATACAATTGCTTCGGTTACTGACGCAGATACTTATACAATTACGCTGGGCGACCTTGCTACATCCACAGCTTCAGGGGGAGGGTCCAGCGGGACGGCGATCTGTCCCAATGTTCTTTACAGCCATGAGAACGGCCATGACGATGACGGCTCGGCCATGACTGCATATATCGAGACGGGCGACATGGATCTTGGCGAGGGTGATCAATTCTGGTTCTTGAACCGGATTATACCTGACATTCAGTTCAGGGATGCCGATTCGGGCAATGAGGTAACGGTAAGCCTGAATGGTCATGACTATCCGGGATCTTCACAATCCGAAATTGCGAGTGCCACGATAACGTCCAGTACGGATCAATCGTTTATTCGCGGACGAGCAAGGCAGGTTGCAATGAAGGTTCAGAGTACGGGGTCTGGCTACGGGTGGCGTGTCGGTTATGTGCGAATTGACGGGAGAACGGATGGTAGAAGATGACGATTAAAAGTTATCGAGTATTGAATTCTGCACCAGTAGAATACGAAGAATCGGATGAAAGTATTTCACGCAGAACTATTGAACAGAACTTCCAAGATGTCAGCAGTGATCTACATTCTGTGAAGACTCAGGGCGACAAAGACGCATCATTGTCATTACGCAAATATCAATTTTTGTTGCTTGGTGCTAGTAATGGCTGATACCTTAAAGGTACTGGGGCAATTAGCACCGAGTGCTACCACGGATACGGATCTTTATACCGTACCGGAAGATACTCAGACTACGGTTAGCTCAATTGCCGCCTGCAACCGCTCCGGCGGCGCACTCACTATTAGAGTTGCCGTCCGTCCGAAGGGCGCAACCGTAGAAAACAAGAATTATATCTACTACGGGAAATCAGTCGCTGCCAATGATACGGAATTTATTATTATTGGTATAACATTGAGTGATGACGACGTAATCAGTGTATATGCGAGTTCGGGAGATATGAGTTTTAGTATCTTTGGAGTAGAGACAAGCTAAATGCCTTATTTAGAAGAATATCGTGGTGGCGGACTTACGACTTTGCCGAATGACAATACTGTTCCAATGGTATACGCCAATGGTGAGTATGTACCTGCCTACTTTCTTGGTGGTCTATGGAAAGGTATCAGGAAAGCCTTACCTACAATAGCAGGCCTCGCTGCTTCATCTATTCCGTTTGGAGATACTGCAAAGAAAATTCTGAGTCCAGCACTCGGTGCCATTACGGGTATGCTTAGTGGTGGCGAGGGAAGTGCTCTCCAGAGAGGTATAATGGGTGGCATAGAGGCCGCTGCTGCTGGTAAGGCGGCAAAAGGATTTTCGGAAGGGTATCAAGATGCCGATAAAGGTTTCTGGAGTAAGCTTGCAGGAGGGATAGGCGGGTTAGGTAGTCAGTTTGATATGGAAGATCTAATGAGGCTGGGGATACCATATGCTGCCGCCGAAGGTTATACGGGAGCTGAGGCGGTTCCAGCGGGGCGTCTCATGCCTGGTGGTGGTGGCGATGTGGGTCCAGCAGGCAGGGGTATGCCCTCCGGTGTTTCTTGGTTTACTGATATAGAGGCACCAGCCAGCCAAAGGTATAATCTTTTCGGACAAACGGCTGCCAGGGGCCATGGTGGTTTGATCGCTTCTCCACAAAATAGTTATAATGTCGGCAATTTATATGCCAATCGTCGCTTTGGCGGTGAAGTAATTCCGGGTTATCAATTTGGTGGAATGTACCCCGGAGCCGGAGATCCTTCCATGTCTCCATGGTGGGCTAGAACGCTTCCCGTGGAGCCATCGCCTGTTCGGCCACCGCCTGTTCGGGCTCCGGTAATACCGCCTCCCGTGGTAGCTCCTCCTCCAATAGTGGCACCTCCTCCAATAGTGGCACCGCCCGCGCCGATTTCCTTGGAAGATATGGCTGAAAGAGAAGATGCTGCGAAGAAAAGGGCCAGTGCAGAGAAAAAGAAGGCTGAAGCAGAGAAAAAGAAAGCTGAAGCTGCAAGAAAAGCTGCCGACAAAGAAAGGGATGACAAAAAGAAAGCTGATGCCGAAAGAAAGGCTGTTGCTGCTGAAGCAAGAGCTGCTGCTGCCGCAGAAGCTGAGAGAATGGCTACCGAAGCTGCTGCCGCAGAGACTGCTGTTGTTGAAGAACAGAGAGCTATTGAAAAGATAGCAGAGGTTGTACCAGAAACGGTCGCTGCTGCACCACCACCTATCATGCCTCCTATGCTTCCAGAACCAGTTCCTCCGATAGCACCACCTATAGCTCCGGCTCCTGTGATACCACCTCCAATAGTGGAACCACCTTCAGGAATGGCGGGAATCTTACCCATACCACCTGAATTGGAACGAGGCCCACTGCCTCAACCAACTCCCTTTCTTCCAATAGCACCCCC
>Ga0114906_1000495_pt1 | contig 22038 bp, 40 predicted proteins | sample MalvirDeepMed_M9_FD_89687 | JGI IMG/M metagenome (GOLD analysis project Ga0114906, IMG submission 89687) | Marine viral communities from the Global Malaspina Expedition - Malaspina viral metaG DeepMed_M9 | ecosystem: Environmental > Aquatic > Marine > Oceanic | place: Mediterranean Sea...
GCGCAGGGGACTAACTTTACTCCTGGCGCGATAGTGTTCTCGACTAATGGAAGTTCCAGCGGTGCGACTAATACCGATGTCACCGAGCGGATGCGTATCGACTCCGGTGGCAACGTCGGCATTGGCACGACAGCCCCAGGCGATTATCATGCAAATGCAGATAATTTGGTTATTCTTCAGGCAAGCGCACCTGTTGGGATAACCTTAGTCTCAGACGCGGACCAAGCTGGCAATATTATGTTTGCCGATGGGACGAGTGGTTCGGCGGCGTATAGAGGATTTATTCATTATAGTCATGCCAGCACTGAGCATATGCAATTAGCGACTGCGGGTGCGGAGAGTTTGCGTATATCAGGTGGCGCAACTCCGACAATGGAATTTGCAGGCGCATCAATCATCAGCACTGCATCGGGCAACCTAACCATAGGGGCGGCTACTGGAGCCGATGTCCTGATTGGCGATAATTCCACGATTCTGTATGTGGATGGCGGCACAAATTCGTTAGGAATCAATGTCGCCGCCAATGCGAATTACACGGCTTATGTTTCCAGAACTTTTACCGCTACTGGATTCGCGTCTCAGCTTAGAGTGTCAGGGGCTTTAACAGGCGCGGTTGACGCTGATATGAACGTCTTCTCTATTGGGGCCAACACGCTGTTGGAGGCGGCAAGTGGCACACATGCGGTTGCCGCTGGCGTTGCGTTATATGCGCCTGCGCTAACTACGGCGGGAGGAGGAGCAACTACCAATGCGGCAACGCTTTATGTCAATGGAGCCATGTCTGGAGCCGGAACAGGCAACTACGCCCTCTTCGTGGACGCTGGCGCGTCGAGGTTCGATGGGACTGTCAGCTTTCAAACTTCTGAAGGCGAGCGGCTTCAGATATATGGAGCTGATTCTGGCGCTACCACGCCACTCATGATACGAGGTGCGTATCTTGTGTCTGCGGCAAGCAGGGGGATGCACTTCAAGGCGGGAAGCGCTACATCGGATTTCACCTTCCAAGATTCAAGCGGAACGGTACTATTGGGAATAGATGTCAGTAATGGCAAAGTCTTCATTAACGACGACACCAACGTCAACATGACCACGGGGTTGACGATTAACCAGGGTACGGCTGATGACCATATATTTGCACTCAAGTCCTCTGATATTAACCACGGTATTACTACTGTTGCTGAAACAGATACTTATGGCTTTGCTAAAAAACAGAGTGCCGCCGGTGGCCTAAACCTCGTCGGACTCGCACACACCGGCACCCGTGCGCTTGCCATAGAAGGTATTGCGATTAGCGCTGATACGAACAAAACATACGCGAGCGGTGATGCGGCAATCATCCTCAAGGGATGGATGAAGGACGGCACTGGCACGCAGGTCTTGGGGGCTGACGGGAACATCCTTGCTATACACGACGGCGCAACTGGAGTTAGGTTCATATTTGATGTTGAAGGGTCTGGTCATGCGGACGTGGAATGGACAACATTTGATACCTATGATGACCTTTCGCTTATCAACGATATAGAGAAAGAGTTAGTTGCCTCCGAGTCTACAAGAGGCACTGAGCATAGACACATGCTGGAAAATACAGGCATTATAGGCAAGGATTCTTGGCACGTTGAAAACGGTAGGCCAAGGGCGATGGTTAACATGACAAAGCTATCAATGCTCCACCACGGCGCATTGATGCAGGCGGCGGATAAAATCAAAGCACTGGAAAATAGGCTTCTGGCAATCGAAGGAGCGAAGTAATGGCAACAGGCGACACCGTAATTTCCATAGCCGTTGAAGGGGGCGTGACCAAGTCAGTCACCCTCGACTCGGCCACTAGAGTGCTGTCCCGTGCGAACGTGGCAGGGAATGATGAGGACATCGACACCGATGCCGAGTGGCAAGTCTTCGAGGTCAACAAATTGGCTAGCGTGATATTGGCTCAGGCCAACAGTCAGGCTCAGTCCGCGGCCTCTTGGACGCCCAAGACATTCACGGCGGCAAGTTAGGAGTTTAGCTATGACAAATGACGAAGCGCTGGATATTCTGGCCGCGAAACGGTCAGCGGCAAACGCGGCGATTAACGGGCTGAACGAGTACCGTTCCCAATCGAGCGATTGGAAAACCTCTGTAGCAACTGCAAAAATGGCAGAGGTCAAAGCTAATGTTACTTCAGTTGGTGCAGACATCGATGCATGGGATGGCACGGACCCAGCTCCGGAGTAGAAATTGGGACCTAGTTACGAATTCCCAGTAGTAATAAGTCGTGTTGTCGATGGGGATACTGTCGATGCTCGTATTGATATTGGGTTTAAAATCATATACGAAGAACGTATTCGTCTCCTTGGGATAGATACTCCTGAATCTTTCACCTCTAATAAGAAAGAAAAGGTTCTAGGTCTAGCAGCCAAAGAGAGAATCAAAGAGTTAATTTCCCAAGCTAATGCAATACCTCGTAAACGTGGTAGAAAGGATGTTGTTCTTAAAACATCAAAAGATGGGAAGGGAAAATTCGGGAGAATTCTAGGGGAGATCTGGATTAATACCAACACTGGAGATGGTGTTAATATCAACCAAGTCCTTATCGATGAAGGTCATGCTAGATGGTATATGGGCGGTAGCAAAGATGAAGTAGGTGAGTGGACTGTTGATACAGGTTGTTCCCATAATCATAAGGGTAAGAAAATGACTAGGGGTCGTAAATGTGATGGCACTTGGACTAAGTGGACTCCTAATGGATATATCCCACACGATGTAGACGTAGGGATTTAAAATTGGAACCTACAATCATAGCTAGTTTCATCACTGTTTTATCTCTAGTAATAATAGCCCTAGGCAGTGTATTCTTTAAATTTGGGCAATTGACAAGTTTAGTTGAAGCTATAAGAAGGGAGAATACTCGTCGTCATGATGATATAAGAAGAGAATCTAAAGAGAGATATGAGGGGATTCAAAAAAGGCTAATACGACTTGAAGACTATTTCATCGCTCGACTTTCAGGTGATGATTAAAGGGGCAAAAAAATGAAGTGGATCAAATACACGGATGAAATTGAAGACGCCGCTGGGAATCCAATTGTGATTCCTTCTATGGATAGAAAAGCAAATAGAGCTTGGGAAGATGCTATTCAGAAGGAACGCTCCAAAGCTGTAAGAATAGCACAAGAATCTGGAGTAGCAGATATCCCAATGGATCTGCCACCTCGACCGTTTACTACAGCAACGTTCAGAGATTGTCTTATCTACTTCCACAATAATGGAACGTGGACTAGGGATGAAAATGGAGCTGTTACCCAACAAAGAACAGTTGAGGAACAGGATTGGGATTTGCAAATTGTACGTGCAATGCAGAACCCTGATGTTGAAAGGTCTCTGATAAAATTAGATGACCAAGCTCTAGAATGGTCGCTTGACTGTTTGAAAGATGAAGGCATCAAAGCTTTCAGAGGAACAGTCCCAGCTATTCTTCGAGAACGTCTTAGTGGAGATAATGTACTAGAAGGGGAACCAACGCATGGCGGACAAAACTTCTGAGGTTTCAGATGGTGATGCGCTCCTAATTGCTCAGTACAATGACTTGAGAGGGGAAGTCCTAAATCCATCTTTTCCTATGAATAGAGTAGGATCTTCCCTCTCATTTGCTGGTGTAAATGGAGCTAGTGATGGTATATCAGTAACAAGTGATGGGACTCTCCAATCCGCTGTAGTTTACACAGGGGATATTACCTCCTTTGAAGTCAGAGCTAGTGTTGCTGGATCAGCTAGTTTCTATCTTCCATCAACGATATATGCTAAGTTTACTGTTCCGTGGGAAATGACGATAATCTCGGGCCTTGGCACTACTTATGCTGGAAATTCTAGTTTTAGTGGTTTAGCTCATGCAGGTGATGTTGGAACTACTCTGCCTATCGGTACATCCCATAACTTTGCTGGAGTAAGGTGTAATTCTTCTGGTGTACATTTCGTAAATGGCAATGGGACTAATGAAGCATCTACTACGTTTACACCAGCGAATCCTGCTGCTTCATTGCATAATTGTTCTATTAAATACAATGGCACAAACTTGAAGTTTTATAACAATGGGACTTTAGTAGCAACACATACAACCTATTTGCCAACTGTTAGTGGTAGTCCTGTACCTTACCACATTGGAGATAGTACAGGTGCTGGATCTGCCCAAGATAATTCTTTCTACTTTGGATCTATCTACAGAGAAGAAATAGGTGGAGCATGAAAATACTTAAAAGTATTGATTCAACAGTTTTATACGTTTTAATAGGAAAACAATTTACAGTTAGAAGCAATCCAGGCATTTTTGAAATTACTCCTAAAGAATCCTTAACTAGTGAAGAACAAACAAAACTAGACTTAATAGTTTCTAGCATTATCGGTTATCAATTAGATGATGTTAGAGAACTTGCCGCTATTGAAGATATGTACGATAACAATAATATCATTCCAGTAACGCAGAGAAATGTAGATGGCAGCCCAATCGAGTGAAGATCGAATACTAGAATTAGAACGAGAAGTAATTGAACTTACTTCACGTACAAAAACTACACTTACTGGAAGTCAATTTCTCACAATTGTATTAATCGGACCGTTGTTCCTAGCTTTCGTAACACTAGGTGTTTTAATAGTCTGGAAGACAACTTCAAAACCTGCAGAAATTGCTCCGCACCTTGACATAATTTTAGTAGCGTTCGCAATCTTCGCTAATCCAGTTACAGCGGCTAGCGCTGTAATAGTGGGAATTATGCAAGATGACATGAAGAAGAAGAGTGATGAATAAGAAATCTCCTGTAAAAATCTCATTAAAAGTACCTACGCTTAATTTCAAACTTGGAAGACTTGGTACATTTAAGTTTCCACAGTTTTGGAATTTTAAGGTTCCCATACCTGGGGGAATCTATATGGGTGGTGGGAAGTTAATTGTTGGCTCTTTAGCGACTGTTTCTCTGGGGTTTATAGCTTCGCTGTTTGTCTTAATTAGTTCAGGTGACCAAGAGATAACATGGCCGATGTTAGGTGCATCTTATGAAGCTCCTAGTATGATTGGTAGTCCTGTAGTTGATCGAGAGTTTCCGGAGGATAGATCCCAAACGCTACAAATTAATCTTCCATCTAATATTCGATTGGATGAAGTTAGCTTTACGAATGTTTCTCTAGGTAAAAATGGCATCACAGATGCTTTCCAGATACAAGGCACAAGCACATCGGACATGATAACTATTGATACTTTAACTATCAAAAATAGTGAGTTCCCCACTATGGATTGGGCTAATGGAGATATCTATACATTAACTGCTACATCAAGTGTAATTGCTGCTGGTCATACATTCGAGATGACAATGGCTAGTACAACTAACGATGTAGTAATCGGATCAGGTAGGGGAGCCACTAGCTATATAGCAAAAGATATGACAGTTGACAGGATTTTAATCACCCAATCCAATACTGGTGGAGATGTCTTAATAGCCAATATGACATTAGACGGAGTAAAAGCTTGGACGGGGGCTTTTAATGCTGATTATTTTGAAATAGGAAGACTGATTTTAGAAAATGTACGCATCGGTGATGATGGTGATATCAACTCAGCAGATTTTGTAATTAACAGTAGTGTAAGTGTTAATACAGTTAACGATGGAGTACTTGAAGAGCCAGTATTTATAAGGTAAAAAATTATGAATTTACGAGATTTTTTTGGGAAAATACGTCCTCAAATCTTCTTATCTCTGTGTATTTTGGGAGTAATCGCTTATGTCGGAATCCAAAATGATCTAAATGAAATAGCTGTTGGATGCATTGCTGGGATAATTGCGCTAGCCAAAGATGTATTACAGTCTGATGTTTAAATGATTTGTCCTAGATGTAACTCAATTCTCCAACAAAACTATATTACTGAACCACCACTATGTGTTGCTTGTGGATTCGAAAACTATACTCACCCACTACCAAAGCAAAAAAAACATCGGGATAAGTTAATGAGTGGATTAACATCCCAGCTTAGATATATTGGATTCTCACAAGTATTATACAATTCTACTATAACAGTACGCATGGAACGTAGCGAGTTACTTCGTATGGGAATTAAAATTATTCCGGTGTGTCCCTGGGACGAAAATGATATGGAGGTCGAAAAAAGTAGTTCTAAGAAACATAAATTAGAACGAACTTACAAATGTTCTAGAAAGCATAGAATCAGTCTATTAAGTAGTACTAACGGAGAATTGCGTGGATGGACATAACAAGAGGGAATCATGATAAATGAGATACGTATGGCAATGAAGTATTCTGATACTCTACCCGAAGCTATTCAACTTATCGAACAGATCCAGAGTTGCATACGTGACGATGGAACTATGTCTCGTGAAAGTCGCAGTCAACTTATGTCTGATTTCTGGAAATTAGTAAAGACTGTAAAATTAGCTTCCTCTTGATTTGAGGACTTTCCCTCCTCGGAATGTTATTCCCTTTCGTTGCTTATGCCAGCATTCTGGACTACACAGATTAAAATGTAAATTGCGCTTAATATTAGTACGTAATTTAAATACACTTTTACCGCACCACGTACATGAGACTTCTGCCCATGATTGCTGTTTAATATAAATCTTTCGACAACTCACACATCTTACTTGACGCTTAGATCTACTTGGTGAAATATGTACACCACAATCCTCACAAGAATCATTATTAGGTGGAACACGAGTAGGCAGTCCTAGCATAACTAAGATCTGCCTTACTCGTTCGCGTGTAATACCTAAGATTTCTGACATAGCCGATGCCGTAATTTCAGGATTCTGCTTCCTTAATTCTTCTACTCTATAAGTATTTTTTCCGTACGGCATTAGAACTTGCCCTTAATATATTAGGAAATACGAGAAAGATTTCCCTACTCGTCATCAACATCCTTAGACCGGAGACTAGTTCCTTCTTTTCCGTGTGCGTAAGCCTTCTCTAGTTGCAAAGGAGTGAGGAAACTATTTAGTAAATCCTTATCCCATTTCCCAGCCCCTCGTCGTTTGTACTGTGAAATCTGTACACCCTTTGAAATCAAAGTTTCAGCTTGCCTACTTTCCATAAACTCATGGATTTCCGAATCAATTATTTTTCGTTCCTTAGCCGCTTCTCTAGCTTTTGATTCTACTTCAGATAATAAATGACGACGCTCGATCTTATCCTGTAACTCTATCAACTCAGGACTCTCTTCTGTTTGTGCTAATATATCCAAATCTATAATTTCCATTCTTGCTCCTTATGCACATATTCCATTTCTAATTCAGTAAAACTATTTATTACTTTATTGAGTTTTAGACTAACTTCAAATGTCATTTCGAATTCCCATTCCCATCTGTCATCTTGCATGTATTTGTCTGTATCGGGAATGAAATCAATTCCTAGATCAACTAACTCGTAGTAATCATCCTCATGGCAAGTCATGATTCCTATTAATGAATCACAACTCATATCTTAGGCTTGATGGTAACTTCTACTTTGTCGGAACCACCACTGTATTGAGCCTGAATCACTAGATCCGATGGAGTAAGTAGTGAGTCAAAACCAAATGCATTTTCATCTAATGCTTCGTGACTTCTCTTAACACCATCGCAGAATTGCGCAAGAACATTGACTGGAATTTCCAGTGCCTTAGCAACCTTTATGATTGCCTTGGAATCTAAGTTGTTGAAGTTCTCTATGTACCAAGATGTCATACTATTTCCCCACTTTCGTTCTGACTTAGATGCCAAGGTTCGTTTTTTAATCTCTTGACTTATCCATAGATCAGCTTTTTCCAATGCTTCTAAATAGGACTTTCCCCACCCAATTGGATCATCATTACAAGCAGTTAAATGGTTGGAAACAGCATCCTCCATTACTCGTAATCTCTTCATTGTTAAACTTATAGTCATTCTTCCCACTCCTCATAAGGTACTAGTTGTCCCCAGTTAGGTCCAACTTCTGCTTCAACCGGTGTAGGCACACTCAATGGAACTATAGTTTCCATGATCTTACTAGCATTGGGAATTAAATACTTAACATGTTCTCTAGCACACGAAAATACTAATTCATCATGAACTTGAAGAATCATCCTAGCATTGATTTTATGTCTATTTAACATCTTCATGATCTCAGCCATTGCTTGCTGAATGTGTCCAGCTGAACCGCCTTGAACTGGTGTGTTAACAGCATGGCGTTCAGCCTCTCTCCTCATATGATAATTACGTGAAGTTATCCCAGGGAGATAGCGTTTAAATCCAAAGTGAGTCTCAACATACCCGTAATTCTTGGCAAAGATTATCATTGCATCTGCCCATTGCCAAAACTGAGGATAGAGTCTTCTATGTTCTTTGAGGAATTTTTGAGCAACTTCCAAGCTACATTCTAAAGTCTGTGCTAGTTTTCTAGCTTCTGCTCCATACAAAGCCGCAAAATTACCATTCTTGCTTCCTTTGTAATAGTAGTCCCAATCAGCATGACTAGGAGTTATATCGTAAATTTCCCTACAAGTATTCTCATGAATGGAAACTTCTCCATCGTTGAAAATCTTCATCATAGTTACATCTTGGGATAAATGACCAGCCCATCGTAATTCTATTTGGGACTGATCGATAGCTACAATCTCATGACCAACTTCATCACCTATGATGATCTCTCTGATAACCTTCCACTGGATATCTCTTGCTGGTATATTCTGAATGTTAGGACCAGATGAAGAACCACGAGATGTCAATGTAATGATCTGATTAAAACTAGGATGGACCCTAAAAGTCTTAGGGTGAATATGCTTTTCCATTCCAGAGATAAACGTTGAGTTAATAGTACTTAAACTATTAAAATCAATTAACTTACCTACTATGGGGTTTTCATGTCTGATTGATTCTAAGTCTCCAGCGGCTACAGAATACCTACTTTTTGAAGGAGTCAATTTCGTAGGTGAGAGTTTCAAATCCTCAAACAAAACCTTTGCTGTTTGATCTCCAGAGCGTAAATTAAACTCTGTAGACTCTCCCATTTTCTCTTTGTAAAGATCAAAGACTTCTTTTTCAATCCCTCTTAACATACTCTTAATCAAAGGCTTTAATGATTCGATTCTATCTATGTCAAGTTCAATACCTTCATACTCTGAGTCAATCACCCAAGGGAGCAACTTCATCAAAGTATCCTCAAAGTATCTTCTCTCCCCATCATCAAACTTTGACTTTGCATACTCTGCATACAACAAAGTATAAATAGAATCATTACATCCATAGGGGAAAACTTGAGCTAATGGAGCTTCACTTAAAACATGTTTTTTTAAATCAATTATGGAATTAATATCGTTCAGTGTAATCCCAAATGTTGCTTTGGTAAGAGGCTTTAATCCAACTTGCTCTTCTCGTAATGAGTAAGCAGCTAGAATAGTATCGAATATTTTTCTGAATCTCAACCCATACTTTTTTAAACTTTGTATTTCATACTTGCTATTATGCATAAAAACTTCACATCTCTCAAAGTGAGGTTGAAGCAATGCTAGAAGTACATGTGGGACTTGGGAAGAATTCTCTAAATCAAAATTCCCTAGAGGAACATCGGCGTAATCAGAAGTGGGAATATACCATGCTCGTATTGTTTCGTCTAATCTATACGCAATAGAAAACCCAATGAGTTTATTCTGAATTGGATCTACATTCTTACTGCTTTTGTTGTTTCGAACCCAATCAGGTTCATCACACTCAATGTCAAAAGCGAACTCTTGTACCTGAGACAATTGCTCTAGTAAAACTGCAAACTTCTCAGCTGTATCTCCTAATTCTAAATTATATTCCTTTGGCTTTTTCAGCTTTCCGGAATCATCCAAATTCTCATTTAAACGTCTTGATATATTTCTGTAATCCCACTCTAATACTTTTGCACTGACTGCTCTATTCACCCCAGCTGGATGATACAGTGGCATTACTGGATAACCATTCCAATCATAAACTTTACCATGTCCTTCTGCTAGAGAAATTCCCAACAAAGTCTTAGTGGCAATTCTTCCTATGGTAAAGATTACTTTAGGATCTACAATGGCAATTTCTGATAGCAGAAAAGGCATACACGCATCAATTTCATTCTTATACGGATCACGATTCTCAGCAGGATGACAACGAATTGTATTTGCAAATCGACATTCATCCAGATCAATCTCAGCTAATCTAGTTATCAATCTTTCTTTTAGATACTGGCCTGATCTACCAACGAATCCCTCACCGATTCTATCTTCGTTTTCACCTGGAGCTTCACCAATCCAGAGATAAGGAGCATCGATAGGTCCACTCCCAGGAACTCCACATATAGAAGAATCCGTTAATCGAATAGCAGTTTTAGACTGAATAGGAACTGTGTATTCGCGCTTAACCTGTCCTTTGTTCTTTCCAGATTTGATAATACTCTCTGTGTACTCTCCGCATTTTCGACAATTTAAAATAGCTTCACGTAATACAGCTTCACTCATGATAATTCTTCCTGTCCCTCTAATCGAGAACCTACAAAATCCCTAACTTTTTTGACTGAACCTCTACCAAATCCTGGAATGTTAAATAACTCACTGTTAGTGAGTTGAACTAGAATCTGGAGATCAGGAGCAACTTTTGCTAGTTTTAAAGCACGTTTAATACCAATGCCCATTCTTTCGTAAATCTCAGCTAATGGGTCATTCATTAATTCAAAGTTAAGGATCTTCTTTTTTACAAAAACTTCTGTTTCTCGGTTAGTAACATTCCAGAATTTTTCTTGTGATAACACAAAAGCGGCTAGATGTTTTATATCAGGAACATGTCTTATATGTCCACCACCAGCTTCAAACTTCATCAATGCTGAGTTGAACCAATGCCACGAATAAGCGGCATCCTGAAGCTGTCCAGTACGGTAATCTATATCCCTCATTTTCCCAGTAGATAGATTAATAGACATCGGATGACCTATAAAAACAATATAAGCTACATCATAAAACTCTAACATTCGAATAGGTTGATGTACTAATCTTCCATCTCTTAAACTAGCAAAAGCGTCTGATGGATAGTGTTTGAATTCTAACCCAACACTTATATGTTTGTCTTCAACTATACCATCAAAGCATAAATCTGCACATTCAAGAACTCTACTACTAACTCTACCAGAGAGAAGAGGAATTAATTCATGTCCAATATGACCTTCAATACATTCGTTACTATCAAGAGTAATCATTCTTCTTCTTCATCCAGTGTTTTGTCGTAATTATCTCCAATGAGAATCTTCATGCGTTCAGTTGGAATTTCAGTTCCTTCCAACATACTCTTCACACCTTTGAAATTAACGTCAGTTATCACAGCCCCGATTAAATCATTATCGTCTCTGCATTTCTCAACAAGTAGCCAACGACGATCAACTCCACCTGTTTTTGGATTTTGATCTACCCCAATCCTAACTACTAAATCAGCATCTTGTAATGCTTTTTTATTCCCATGGTATTTATACAATCCAGTAGATTGTCCCTTTGAATTGTGGATTTCTGACGCATGATTCAACATCAGCAAATTCAAATTAGTTGCGCGTAATGATTCAAACGGAGCAAGGAAAGCATTGTTCGCATACTTCCATTCAAATTGGAGGAACTTCTGATTCCTCTCTTCAGCAATTTTCTTTCTAGGTTCCACTGTTACTTCAGAGCATATATTCCACAAGTTACTAGCTGTATCAATTACAATAGTACCCTCTGGAGCCATCTCTGAAACACCCTTCATCCAATCCAAACAAAACTGCCACATTTTATTATAATGCTGTTGTAACCTGATAAAAGGAGGCTTTCCATCAAAGCATTGTTGCCAAGCTTCGGTAATAAATACTTCATTAGGATTTAAGTTATCTTTTAAAACCTTCCTTCTCAAAGCAGAAAATGGTCCATCTGTTTCTAGTGACAATATATAAATCGGAGTAGGAAACCCCATTGAGAAATAAGACTTCCCCAATCCAGTCTCACTCCAAGCAACAACAAACCATCTGTTTCGTTCGGCTAGATAACTAGACCCACTCTGAAGAGTATTTATATCAAAGGTCACTCTAATCCTCCTAAATCCAAAGTACTTTCAACATCATCACAAATCCACTTATAAGCGCAACCTTTACAGAGCCAAGTTAGAGGAGTTTTTGGTGGATGTGTCCCCTCGCTTAAATGTGTCGCAACATAATCTCTTCTGTTCAACATGATAGATTTTAATTGTTCTAGTTCTTCCTCAGTCCAAGTCACAACATAGATTTGAACTCCAGGTACAGGAAGCATATAAAAAACAGCGAACCTAGATTGAGTTCTACCTCTAGCAATAGCATACGATCCTGCTTGTTCCAACCAATAAGTTTTCAGATAACTTTCAGTAGGAGCACGACCCCATGTAAACTTACATTCCCAATCATGAGGATCATCACCAAAATCAATATGGCCTACTAGATCCTCTAGATAAACTTCTAGTTCTTGAGTTGTATTCCTCAAGTAAGTTTTAGCTAAAGCAGTCTCAAAGGCTCGACCGAATGCAAACCTTAAAGCAGTAGTAAACTCCCACTTGGGAGCATACTGTCTACCTAAAGTAGTTTGCCTTAAACATAGAATCAAGTCTGAAATGTGAAGTTGCTCATCTCTAGGTTCTTGATTGACTAAATCTTCTACGTGTTGATCTTCCCACTCTATTTCAATCTCTGGACTTCTCTCTATACTTGGCATATATCCTCCATAATATCCATAGTAGTTTCAAAGCAGAATCTATCTATAAATTTACCATCAGGAGTTTCCTCATGAAAGTAAACTAATACTCTGCTTCCCTGAACTACAGCAAAGTAATGAGATGTTCTTCCTTCTTCAAGAATGAATTTATCTATAATAGTTTCGTTCAATTGAATTCTCCCTTAAAGTAAAGGGGGGCACAAGGCCCCCCCCTGATTAAAACTACGACCCGAGTTTTGAGAACCCTAATGCTACGCCTGTTGGGAACAACTTGGAACTAGTACGGGTTTCTCCCGTATCTCTATCCCGATAAGATTCCTCAATTCCTTTCCAATGCAGGTCTGCTCCGATAAGTGCAGATAGATCGGAACCCTCAATTCCAATACCAGCTTTGGACTTAAGTGCAATTATAAGTTTAACTGCTTTTGCATTTCGATTTGGCTGTGGCCCCTTAGCCTCAAGCCCACTAGGAGAAACTTCATAGGAACCTGATCCCATTCCGTACCACTGCTTCTGGTACTTGTTAGGATCATCTCTATCTTCCGTATCCAAATTCCTTGGATCATACTCATACTCAGCTGGGATTATCGTAAGAGCAATCTGAGTACCGTAATCACCCTTCTCAAATGCTACTGAATTTATAGCCCCATCAAAGTCATCAAACAAACCCAAGGGGAAATCATCTAGGTTAACGCCAAAGTTTAGTTCGTTGGGCAATTGCTGCTCTCTTTCTCAATGATTAAATGTGTAAATTGACTAATTGACCATTGCCCTCCTTAATACTTTCCATGAAATCTTTATTTGTATGGACTTTACTGAGGAATCTCTTAATACTTTTGTCTAGGATATAAATATCACAAACATCAGTTTCAGTACGATTCCCGCGTCCTACCATTTGGAGTAAACTACTCAAGCATTCATGCTCATACCAGTCTCTATCAGATTTCATTCTTCTCTGAATAACTGGACTCGCTAAATTCGGCCATGGAAGTTTGCAAATAATAATGCATTCGCATTCATCCCCTGGCAAGTCAACAGCTTTGTCAAAACTAGGACTAACTAGAATAGACATGGGATATGATTCCTTAAATCTATTTAGAACCTCTACTCTATTCCTACTATCATGTCCCATCATTTGATTCTGGAACATTGAATTAGCCATAAGATACTTTTGAATCTCATATGAAACAGTATGAATAAGTATTTTTCTATCTGTATATTGAGACAATATCTGATTAGTCTCTTCGACTAAAACCGGAAGTCCTTGTTGTTTATTTTTATACGTTAAATCCACAGATGGTTTAAGGATAATCCTTCGATTCTCCACAGGGAAAACATATGGCAATCTTTTAAAATCAAAATTGTCAGTGCTTAATCCTATCTTTTTGCTTAACATCTTAGGACTAGGAATAGTTCCAGACATAATAATATGTCTTTTTGAGTGACCGAAGAGAACTCGTTCGGACTCATCTGTAGTCCATACAGGTGTGAACTTTATAGGACCACCCTCATCTTCCATCAACCAATTGAACGAATCTAATGCTTGGATACGTTTCAAGTTTTTGATATACCTCTCAGCAGTTTGTATATGCCTTACCAAAACTGTTGGAGGTGGGTTACTCCTTACTGAATACTTTTCTAATGAAGATTCTAATTGCCCTAGACGGGATTGGATCTGCTCTAGAATAAAAGTATTCTTCTTCCAGTAGGGAAAGTTAGTTTTATTCTTTACATCAATGTTAAATACTTGCTTGAGGACTTGACGAGATATCGTAATAGATAGGAAAGATTCCAGCATGTTATCCAGAACATGACCTTCATCTTCAACAATTACATCAAATGCTCCTAAACCTTTTGTCAGGTTAAGCATGTTTAATCCCATTGGATAAGATGTAATGACTACCCTAGAGTTTCTTGCTCTATCTCTTTGTACAAAATAACTACATTTTCCCTGAAATTCACACTCAAGACCACTCTGACAAGGAGCCTCATCTATATGTGTTTCAGTGCAATTCTCCCTGAAACACTCCTCCTCGACAAATCCATCGAATACCCCTTCAGTTAAAACACCACAGTGAAAATTATTCTTGCCCTTAACACTTACTGTATCTACTGAATTGTGGATTTTCATGTACTGCTCTTGCTCTAACTTTGTAGCGCACAGAATTAGAAACCTCCACTGAGGATTCTCTTGAGCATATCCTAGAATAACTCCAGTTTTGCCAGTGCCAGTTGGAGCCTCTAAGACTTGTATGGGATTGTCCCCTAACCAAGAAATAGCTTCTTCTTGTTGAGGACGCCATTTATCAAATATCAGACCTAATTCACTTGGTTGATTCAAATCTCTTCCTCGCATTTATTACTATTGGACCTACCCCTTCCTCTAAATTCTCATCTAGTTGAATAAGAATATGTATTAATACTCGGTTTTGAAAGATTTCTTTCAAATACATATTTCCTAGAAACTCATTTCCAGCGTTAATCATAGCTAGAATGTTTGTCAAAAACTCGTTAAGCCTGACTTTGGCCTCTTGCCAACTTTGAACATTAGGTGCAATCATTGCGCTTAATCCATTAACAACGTCAGTTGTGTTTGATCTCACCGAAGTCATCAAAGAAGTCTGGTAAGCTGTCCTACTTGCCTGTTCCATTAAAACCAATTCATGGTTTAAAGATTCATTAGAAACTTCTATGAATTTCGCAAAAGCCTCTAAAGTTACTGAACATGCAAATCTAACGAAATCACTTCTAGTCCGCATAGGAACACCACGTTCCTTGCCTTCCTGTAAACTTACATCAATTAATCTTCCTAAAGTAGGAGAGATTCTAACTTGTAAAGTTTCAGTACTGCCATCCTTATCACTGGTTCCGGTATGGAATTGCCAAGGTTTCGGGACTCCGATCTCTAGAATATCATCAGACATTATTTACCTCAGTTGGTCATAGACCCAAAGTTTTGTAATGTACCACTTTCCACTGAGTCGAAGTCCAGGTATTTTACCTTGTTTCAAGTGTAAATTTAATGTACTTCGTGGAATGGAAAGAAGATCACCAACTTCCCCAGCTTTGAGGAAGTATTTATTCAGTAATTCCGTTAATCTTTCTTGGGTTTTGAAAATATCAGACTGTGATTTATTGTACTGTTCCGTAGCAAGTTTGCGCTGATTGTGTGCTTCCTTAACAGCAATGACAAAATCCCTATCGTCAAATGGTAAATAGTCCTGTTGTTCTTGATCGAAAGGAACTTCAATTTGCACAGTCGTTACTCCTGCTAAGTGTGTAGTACAAAAGTCATATCAAATATGAGAATCTTATAGAAAACAGCTATTAAAAAATAGGGGACAGTCTAACCATCATTAAATCCTGGGAATAAAGAGTTTTTTAGTACTTAGAAATCGGTATTGTTATACAGGGTTGGACATACCCCCCCCCCCTTGTCCAAGGCTGTATAACAAATAACTATAGGGTGGATGTCCGACTGAACGTCTAACCTTGTACTACAGAAAGCTCTTGGGATTCCACTAAAAATGAGTGATTGACGTTTTGATTATCCTTAATGATAACCAATGAATTCTCCTCAGTTGGGATGATTTTTATCATACTCAGAGGAGCGCTTAATTCTTTAAAGGATTCTTGATGAGCAGTGCATCTTCCCTGAAGTCGTTCCTGGAAAATAATCAAAGCATCATCAGAATCTTCTTCAAGAATCTTCTTATTGCCAAACTCGCGCTTAATTCTATTAATGGACTTTGCCAAATCTAGAGAGAAGACCCATCTGCTCAAAGTAGATTCAGATACATTCATCAGTTCGCTAGAGATTTGAATTCCAGCATTCCTAACTGAACCTTTGTTTTGATGGATGTAATCTAGAATCAATTCATCAATTCTGACTTTGGACCCATAGGCTAATTCATACTTAGTCTCTAGCAAAGCCATCTGTGGAGTTTTCCTTTTCATTTTAGCTCTCCTCGTGCCTAGCACAAAACAGCTGAGAATCTGGTAAAGGGTTTGTTACTATACGTTCACAAGTAGGAAATATACAGGGAGTGTATAAGTATTTTTCACGTTGCTTTAATTCTTGCTCAAGTTCGAGTTGTTTCTTTTCCCACTTGAGGAAATCTATAATGGGCATACGTACCTCCATCCTAATAGTATACCACATACGCTTGCACTTGTCAAGTTATTTTTAGACAAAAAAGGGGGCTGGTTTCCCAGCCCACTTAGGTTACTCTTCCTTTTTAACCCTTGGCAACCGTTTCTTAATGTCAATGAGCGCACTGCGAACGACTTTAGGTTCATCATCTCTATCCAGAGAAACAATGAGAGACATCCCTGAAAGTGCATCTTCATTTGTATCGTTAGTTAGATCCATCACTGCATCAGAAGCCATTGTCTTGAAACTATCTCTAGCATCACTATGTGCTTCTTCTTCTTGTGAAGTCTTAAGGTTTTCCAGTTGAGTGAGGATTCTAGAATCGTCTGGAATCTCAATTTCCATGCCTTCAATAACTATCTTCAATGCCGTTAATTCCTTCCACTTAAGTTTGATTTGCCCTGGGAACCTCCTCCTCCTTTCTCTAAGTTATATATATCATAGCACACTTTGACCAATTTAGCAAGTTAATCTAAGGTGTCAGTGCCACATATAAATACATCTCCTACTAGGAATTCATTTCTAAGCATAGCATGTGGAAATTCGAAACCCATTATAGATGTAGCAATTGGATTGAAAGATTCACCTTTTAAACGTCCTTCTTCATCACAAAGAATCACAAGATCTAAACTCCGAAGCGTAATAACTTCGACTAAATCTTTTTGGCTTAATCCTATTAAAGATTTGATTTTTTCAAAACCAAGTGGTGGATTTGAAATAGAAATCCTCCCACTGGTTTTAATTAGAATTCCACCACCTGATTTACAAAGCTGTTCTAATTCAGATTTTTTCACTTTGTCTCCTCTATTTCCCAAAGTCTTTGGTGAAGACTATCACTTATGATACGAATGATATCTTCTTTAGGTATATGATTTTTAACAGTTTGTTCATCTAAGGTTGTATGTGTAAGAGCTGTTTTAATTGTTTGTGTAAATTCTTTGTAAGAAATTACATCATTGGGATCTTTTACCTTTACTGCATTTTCCAAAATAACATTGTGAAGGAACAGTGCACCTTCAACTAACTCCTTTGCGAATTTAAGATTTAAGTTATAATTTTGACGTACTTGTTTAACAGCGGTTATTTTGCTATTTTCACATTCACAATCTATGTGCTCACTAACAATAGCCATAATGTCTTCGGTATAAATTGGAATGATAACTTCCCCTTTACCGTTACAAGCTTCGCATTTATTGTGCATTTCAAAGTACATAGTTAAACTCCTTACATCCATTCTCCAGATTCTAGATAAACAATGTTCTCTATCGTTTCTTCTTTACCACAGTCAATACATTCAAAAGTTGTAGCTTCATTACATTGACCACAAAAGTTTTCTACATGCTCATTCCTTTCTGCACCACAGCAACTAGATACGTAATCTAAACTAATTGTAGTATCACTTGCGCAACTATGAAGATTCGTCATTAATCAATCCTGTACTGTAAATGTGCTGAAAAGTATCACTGTTAACTACAAAGTAAGCTGAGTCTGTATCATTCTCGTAATGACATACTTTCTCAGCGTAATCTATAGCTGTTTCTAAACCAGTAAACTGGCTTAATCTAATTCCACATTTCGGTGGGTCATCGTAGGAATCATTTGGAACTTTATATATTGAATACATTCTATGATATCTCACTAACTCTAGAGTCTGGTTGTTCGTCTTGAGTTGCACCGCATCTATGACATGCTAGTCTATCTGCTTTTTTGTGAATGTAATTAGCTTCACATTCACAATCCCAGTAATCAGGATTAGTTTCTGTGGTTTCTTTAAGTTTTTTAACTGCAAGCACAAAGTGCGCTAATGTAGATAACTGTTCTGGGGTAGCATCTAAAATCTTCCTATGTCCTACTTTTCCGACTACATCCATAGCCCTAAGTCCAGTTGCAAAGGCTTGTAGGAAAGGTGCATTCAATTCTGATTCGTTATTATTCATTTTTTAACTCCCTATTCGTAATGAGGTTTAAATTGTGGATAGGTCATAGCTGGAATAGTTTCTACTCTTATAATACGTTTACCAGTAGTAGCGATTTCTCCTACGTATTCAGGAGGAGCATCATCCATAGAATCAGGAGACCATGTTCCTCCAGCCGTAATGAAGCTTTCTAAGTATTCTTCCTTATGTCCCAATATGTAATTGTCCAAAGTATACTTGAAGCAATGTGTTACTGGACAAATGTCATTACTTTGTTCGTGCCAGTCTGAATTACAATTACAAGTTGTTTTCATACACGTAACAGGTGTACCGATTTCATACCACCAACCACCTTCTTCGGGTCCACCGTAACCTTGTTGAACTGTATAAACATTAACGAACATTTCTCTCATTAGTTTTCCTCCTGTGGAAATTCACCAATAAAGTTTACGGTAACTCCAATATCTGCAAAGTACTTAGTTAGTAATTCTTCTCTGGTCATATCGTCAAACTCTGATTCATCTTTATCGTTAATATTCATTAATTGTAATGTTTTATCATTGTTATGCCATATCCAGTAATCTTGACCGTTTCTCTCATTCCAATCGAAACGTACTAAACGTCTGATAGCATCAGGAATAGTATCCTCAGTGTACCGTAATTCTGAACAAAACTCTGATGGTGTATCTATACCTGCTAATGTATTATCTGTTCCGTCTGCTAATTGATTAATGTAAAATCCCAAACAACACATCTTACCGTTTTTGGTATCATCCGGTACTTTAGAATATTTGGAATCTGTCGAAATCTTAAGTTGGGTAAATCCTCCAACTGCCCATGTTGCACGATCAACTGTAAATGTTAATGGTTCGTTCATTTGATTAACTCCTAATCAGAAAATTCTGAGAATGTTTCGTACTGATGGTTTGAGATTTTTACAGAAATGTTTTTCTTCTTTAAGAATTCTTCAATCTTAGATTCTAAAAGACTGAACCCATTCTTTTGTGGCTCGATGACCATGTTAATAATGCGCTCGTTGTCTACTTCACTACGACCAACTCGTTCAAATTCCAAAGTGAAATAGGTGTAAGTTCTAATTGGCATTAATGTCAACTCCTGTTCTGGCTTAATAAAATATCCAATGCTTTGTAGACTCTAACGCTAGGAACTGTAAAATGTAAGTTGGAATAACGTTCGGAAGTCCAAATCATTCTATCGTATTGGCCTACATAAAATGCTCTAGACATCCACCAGTAATCCATTAATTCAATTGTGTTTATTTCGCTTCCGTTAATTTCCAAGCCATTCCTCTACTTTCTCTCTTGATCCCCAACTTCCAACAGGTAATTCCCAGAAAACCCAGAAAATAATATTAATAATTTCTGGTTCGTTGTTCTTATCAGCTTGTCTGAATGTTAAGATTAAATCATTAGATAACAAAGCTGTGAGAAAACCACCTGGACGTATTCTATCCTCAGCGTATAATTTCATTGGTTCCTGTAATCGAAGAGGTAATTTATTATAATCGTACATTTTTGTTTCCCTCCAGAAGTAATGGATGACTGTATTCACTAGGTCTAATTTCTCTCATGTTAAACATAAACCTAGGTGGGACTCCGATAAACTTTCCGTTACGAATCAATCCTCTACAAGTACAGCATAATCGCAATGGTTCATTTTGTATTGCATTGTAATCAATTAGTCTTTGGAAATCATGCTTACACTTCATTTAATTGCTCCTTTAAGCAGTCGTTACAACATGCGTCATGTGTACAGTTAATTGTAACGAGATCTCCATCTTTTGTTACAATTGTTATTAATTCATCGCATGGTTCATGGGCAAGTGAAATGCTATGCCATGGAACATTTTTATTGCAATAAATACAACGCCAGTATGCTTCTAATTCTTTATTTGGCATTTAGACAATCCTCCTCTTTGTGAAATAGACTCTGGTTTTCATCGGTGTAATACGAATAATCCCGTAATCCATGCTTAATGGGAATTCGGAACTTTTCAGGTTTGGTTTTCCAAGTTTTTGTTTGACCGTTAATCTTCCATCGTTGGCACGAACCATCTGCATTAAAGAATCCATTAGCGTGATACATAGCACTCCTGATGAAAGATTAAATTACTAACAGTGTTTACTTTGACTTCCTGTCCATCTTTTAAGAATTGTGAACATTTACAGCATCTTTGATTTAATCCATTGCCTTTGAATGGGAATCTAGTATACATCCTGCTCAGTCTCTTTTTGTTTGCTTCCATAAGTAATCTATACATTGCTTTCCTTTGTTGCTTGGCATTGGTAACAACTTTTAACAAACGAACGATGTTTTTTATGTTGTCGTCTAAGTCTAGCTATTGTACCTCGCTCTAAATCATTGGGAACTTCGATGCCGTCTAGATAAACTTTATCAGCATAGGCTTTTGCCAAGTTTATATGTCTAGCAGTAGTTACTGATGATTGATGAAGGAAAACTACCTTTAATCCTTCCTCATCTGTATCCCCGATTAATAAAGCGTAAGAATACAATTCTTTCCCATTTGTACTCATTGAGCCAGACTTTCCTTCTTTGAACCGTAACCATTTGTCTACAACGTCGATGTTCTTCATCTAAACTCCTTTTCTCTGTTAAATATTTGCCGTAATCTATATAGCGCCCCGTAATAAGTAAAATCCCCCGTTAAATGATTCTTTCAGATACGGATGTAGATAATTTCAATGGCCGAAAGAATCTATTTTTTTCTGAAAAAATCATTTGTAAAACCTCTTTTGAAAAACAATGCGTACAGATCTTTTTTTCTGTACGCATTGCCTTTGAATCTAATTGAGAGTTAACTTTTCAGAATTAACTACTCGACCGGCTTGTGTTCTCAAAACATAGCCTAGCTGGATTAGGTATGGTTCAATAACTGAAACTATTGTTTCTTTATCAATTCCAATTACAGAAGCAATGCTATCAACTCCGGTGGGATTATTCCCAAAGGTTTGAAGTAAAGCAGTTATGTAGAGCCAATCCTGTTCAGTTGTTCCATTAGGATTAAGCGATCGATCTTCTCGCATATCTGCAATTACTTGTGAATCAAGTTTTTCTAGATTTCTCTCATCGGCTAAGTAGTAATCCTCAGCTAAACCGATGAAGTTTACAATTGTCCTTGGGACACCTCTTGAAATTCTAACTACATCCTGTAATGCTGAATCAGTCCATGTGTCCTTAGTTGCAAACCTTGCAATTTCTAATAACTGCTCAGGTGTATATGGTGAGAGA
>Ga0114906_1000499_pt1 | contig 21993 bp, 28 predicted proteins | sample MalvirDeepMed_M9_FD_89687 | JGI IMG/M metagenome (GOLD analysis project Ga0114906, IMG submission 89687) | Marine viral communities from the Global Malaspina Expedition - Malaspina viral metaG DeepMed_M9 | ecosystem: Environmental > Aquatic > Marine > Oceanic | place: Mediterranean Sea...
GTCCATAATAATCCTCCTGTTGTTTTATTATCGCTATATTGATCTAGCGCTCTAGTGCGCAAGTGCTATTTTGCTGGTTTACAAGTATAGATAGTCTAGAAATATTCCAAAACGTATTTTATTTTAAGATTTATATAATGTGTGATATACGTCACACTCATTTATCCCAGCTCTTCTTTCACGGCAAAGCGTAGTTCATATGCTCTTGGTGCCTTTTCACTAAACTTAACCGTATCACTTATTAGCCTCACCTTATAGAATCGTGGTGTTGTACTATCACTATTAAATGAAATCCAAAATGGCCATTTCTGTCCACCAATCAAATCAAAGAAATCCTCAAACTCTTGTCGTTGTGATAATAATAACCTACTCCAGGTCATAGTAAATATTCTACGAGATTTATGTAGTTCTGTTGAGAACTGGTTACCACCTATTGCTTCCTGTACATTTACTCCATCATATTCTATGCTCTCGTTCCAAGTATTCACATCTGGATTAAAAGGAGTATCAAACCTATGGCACATACCAATCTCACCAATCAAAGCATTTTCATTATATACTGCACTATGACTCCTATCAAAGTCCAGTAACCACTCCTTCTGCACCAATCCAGAGCCCGTGGCGTTAAGAACTGTGAACCCATCTTCCTTAAATGATACTTTAGAACTTGCCATCGTGGCTGCAGATAAACTACCACTCCTATTGCCTTCATAGGCAGTGTCTAAATGCATTAGTTTAGATGTACCATATTCTACCTCTACTCTCATAACTCTACTATCATTTCCCTTGATATGGGCAGTTTCTAAATTATGATTATCAATGATTACAGAATTAACACCAACACTCGGCCAATCAGCCAAGTCCATCTCTATTTCAGGATCTATATTTAATGCATCAATTCCTATCGTTAATTGTGGAGCACTCCTACCATCTACTAAATCAAAGTGAGGTGCAGTAGTTCCACCATAACTTCCTGTTGCAGGAACTATACTGGACGAAGGATTCGTAGCCTTATTCCCATATGCTAAGTTTAAGCTTGCATACATACTAATTTTGGTTGGGTCTATGCTAGTTGCCATTATTTATTCTCCTTATATATAAATATCTTCATTATTTTATATTCCTAAAATTGCTATTACCGCCAATCCCATCATCGCTTATAGGTACGACGTGTTCATATGGCAGAAAAGTGTTGGAATTAAACGGTAATAGCGTATAAACGTTTTGTGTATATTCTATACACGTTATGTGTATATTCAATAACTTACCTCCTGGGCTTCAAAATTAAGGACACCAGGACTTCTCTGTATAGTTGTAATCATAAAATATCTGTTAGACCAGTTTGTACCAAATGGTTTTAAGTGCATATTATCATTATCAAATAAAAGAATATCACCCGTTTCTAATCCATAGTATCTCTTATTAACTATCTCACCACTCACTTCAAGTTTTATATCACCGAATAGTTGATCGTAATATCTAATGAAATTATCATTTGGATTACCAGTAGATGCATTTACACTCCCACTTGTTATAGTTGATGCCCCGTCTACTAGCATTTCTAACTTTATTTCTTTAATACCTTCTTTGGCCTTTATATTCCAAGTATCTCGTGTAGCGGAGTTCGTCGCCGTCACATTACCTAAATATGAATTTCTTGCCGGGTGTTTTCTAAATCTAATCACTCTTTTAGTAAGTAAATCACCGAACTTACTATTATTCAACTTAAACTTTGATATATCATTTTTAGTCAATGTAGCATCAGCATCAGATGCACTATAACTATCTTTTACTGTTATATATCTAGCCCCATTAGGCCTTAACTTAAAGATAAATCCACCTTCATATTGTAGTTTATCTAATGTTTTCTTTAATGGCTTCGGTTCTAATGCAAAGTATCTAGCTTTCCAATTCCTTCTTGCACTATTACTACCACTCCAATCTAATATCTCTGTATCAGCTCTATCATATCCAGCAAATCTATTTAACATATCTCTATGTATCTCCGTTACTCTGGATGCTGATATTGCACTTGAACCTGAAAAGGATTGTAACATACCATCAGCCCCACTATATAATAACTTTAAGTCATTTATTCTTTTATTATGTGAATCAGGCTCACTAGCATTTGGTTTAACTGTAGCATATACATATAATTCATTTATTGCAACTTGTCCGTCTGCATCTCCAGTTTGTTCACTTGATACTTCCACCTCACCAATTAACTCTATTGGGTCAATACCACCAGCCGAACCCGTATGGGATATTTCTAATGTTCCAATAGAAGATGTAACAGCTGTTATTTCCACATAAGGATTACCTACCTTATCCGTAATTCTAGCAGCAACACTTTCATAGTTATTCGCTTCGGTTACTTGTAATTTATATCTTATATGTACTTTAACTTTGGAAACAAACCCGTCAGGTTGTTTCATATTAACCATAAATCTTTTATTTACTTGCTGTTCATCAGGGTCTCCAGGTTCACCAGATGCACCTACATTCATCAATCCTGTGCTTGAACTATAATGTGAAAAATCTGTATCTATGTAATTAGAAAACAATGGAGTATTAAACTCATTTGTATCGTGTTCTTCTAAATCGTTCCATCTAAATCCTCGTTCTAATGATGAAGATACATTTATAGCCTGTCCTTGTTCGTATGGAACTGTAGTTTCATTAACGGGATATAAAGGAACAAATACATCAATATTCTTCTCGTAAAAGTGTAAGTTGGCTTCAATAGGGTTAGTATCGTCTCTTTGATTACTAGCTGTACTAAATCCCGTTCCATAATGTAATAACCCTTTAATATTATCACCAATCACCTCACTTACAGGTACAGGAAATACACTTGCAGAATTACAGAATTGAGGGCCTGAACCAGAGTCAATAGGTTCAGATACTTCCCTTGTAAAATTCCCATATGCAACTGGGAAATATCTATTTGTTCCAATAGATTTATTTGATGGAAAATCAATAAAGTCCCACGGCCGTTGTTGCACTAATAATAAAGTAACTTTATTTGCATCGTGTTTTACATCAATCAATCTATAATCATCTAAATGCAAGCAATCATCTATATCAGAAGCATTAGATAGACAAGAAAATATTTTAGCACTTTGATTTAGATAATAATTACCACTACCAAATAACTCTGATGAAAGTGTGAAATCACTTGAAGAAATAGGAAAGTTAGCAATAGATAAAGATATAGATGATTGTTTTGCTGAAGATTTTGCTAAATCAATAGATTCTCTAATCGTAGGAGTGTTTAATATAGCTCCGTGATAGAATTGACTACTTACTGTCTTATCGTTAAATGCTAACCCAATAGAAACATCATCAGAACCAGATTTGTATAATTGTATTAAATAATCTTCTGTTATTGCTGATATTTTGGATGCTGATGCATAATTGCCAGGTAGTGTAAGAGACACAGGTTATGCCTCCTCATATCGGAATTTCCGAGTTCTGTGATTCTCCATTCTATCAAAGAACTCATCAAAGGAAACTAAAAAGTTATTATTTACCGTTTGGGCTCCTTGTTGGGTGATTTGTCCTGTTTCATTAATTCTTCTGGCTGTCTCTACCCCAATAGAAGATACAGCATGTCTATTTAGGACAAACTCTCCTGGTTCTAACATAGTTGGTTGTGTATCACCTAACATAGTTCCTTCTACCACTCCCCCAAACTGTTTGCCTGGAAGTTTTTGTGAAGAAATCAATGCTACATTTGCTAAACCAGAGGCTAATGTTATTCCAGCCGCAATCAGATTAGCAGGATATGGTAAGGTGGTTAATGCTTTAGTATAGGCCTGATAAGAGTTTATTAAACCTGATGCGATAGCCGCTGCTTTACCAATATTAAATAATACTCTGGACTGTTTCCCCCCTATTTGAGCAACTTGCATAAATGTACTACCAAGTTCATTCAATGCTGATTTAGAATGGAACACCGAAGCACCTATAACTTCTCCAAGAGAAACAGATGCATTACTAACTTCATCAACTTTAGGAACGACAACAGCTGCTATCTCACCAAGTTCTTCCATTGGAGTACCTAATTTTGCTCTAATAATATCTGGTTCAGGTAAATCTACCGAGACCGCTTCCGCTAATGTTTGTACCCCGTCTTTTGTAGAATTAATAGCCACTCCACTACTTAACATTCTTGCTTCAAACTCAAGGAACGATTGTTCTGCTTTATCTACTTCTTCTCGTAATCCACCTATCTCTGTAGATAATTCAACTGTTTTATTTAACATATCAACTGCAGTAATCCAGTTGTCTTTACGCGTTTTCTCTAATAATGCTTCAGCTGAAGCTAATTCAATTTCTTTCTCAATTAACTCGGTGGTTATATCAGCAAACTCTAATCTTTTCTTTAATAATACATCTTCTGCCGCTGCCAACTTTATTTTCATACTAAAAGCTTTGTTAGCTTCTTTAATAGCATTTTCTAAATCTTCAAATGTAGCCTTCTCAAGGTCTAAATTAGATAAATACTCACCATATTTATCTTGTAATGTTGCAATAGTTTTATTTCTAGTGTCCTGATGAATATTTGTTTTCTGTAATACTTTCATCAAACTAGTAAATTCTAAACGTTCTTCTTTTAATTTCTTTACATCATCTATCGCGATGAACTCTCGTAATTTATCTGCCCATTTACCTATACCACTTACAACATTTTTCATCATAGGTAGTAATCTATCACCAAGTGCTGCCGTCAATCTACTAACACTATCACCCATATTAGACAACTGCCCATCAAAGGTTTTAGCTAATAACGCAGTAGAACCAGCAATCTTTCCTGCTGGGTCTTCTATACTATCTAACATAGCCTTTCTAAACTCTGGTAATGATAGTTTTGTTAAATCATCTATACCAGTTTTCATTTGGATAAGAGATAATACACCTCTTTCTCTTAATACATCAGCTGCACCTGCACCCGCTGCAAAAGCCCTACCAAATGCTGCTGATGCTTCAACTATACCAATCCCCATAAAAGCAGCCAAATCAGCAATAGATTTAGTAGTTTTTGAGGCATCTGCTCCAAATGCTTCTAATGTTGCACCAGCCTCCACTACTGCCTTTAATGCAAATGGAGTTGTTGCTGCAATCTTATTCAGTTCCTTAAATAACTTTGTTCCTTCTTTAACACTACCACGAATAGCAACCAACCGAGTTTTTAATGTCTCAAACTCTGCTGCTGTTTTTACTGCACTTTGAGCAACCTTAAATAACCCAACGGCTACAGCACCTAATGCTGCAGGCCCTGCTAATCTTCTAGCCGTTTGTGCAATACTACCAAGTTTCTTATCAACTTTGTCTGTATCACGGACAGTTTTATCAGCACCTTTGGTCTTATATAATATCTCAAATACTTCTCTTGGCATTATTAACTCCTGGCTATTGTGGCCCTCATACGAGCATTACTTACAGCTCTCTTATGAGAATATTGGTCACATGCGGACATTTCCCTATCTATATATTGTAAATATCTCAATTCTCTATCATCTCCAGTAAACGGTTTTCCATATTTAGTAACAGCAGACCATAAGTTGGCCCAGTCATTATACGATTCACTCCAAAGTGCTTTAGGGTTAGCAAAGAAAGGAACTTGCATATATAAAGCTTCACCAACGGTAGTTTTCGTATCTAGTGACTCATTTACAATGCGCACCACTTCATCTCTAACTTCTCGTTTAGTATATTTAACCACCCTGTTTAAGGTAGGGGATTGAGCTTCATAGGTGTATAATACTTTCTCGGGATATGGTGTCTTTGGAAATCCAAAATATAAACACCACACCGCAAGAGCTAATCCCCAGGTGTAAAAGTCGGTATATCCAGATACTCTAATGTTATTTCATTTAGAATATCTAAGGCATCAACATCTTCAAACTCATTAAACACTTTATCAGGATTATCAAATGCTACATCTGCAGCAAATCCTAACATCTGTCTGGTTTTCTCATTAGCTCTATTACCCTCTTTACCAAGTTCTAAAATTAAATCTTCCCAGATTCCCTTTAGCCTCTGTTTATCAGAAAAGGTAATAGGCTTAACATAGAAATCTCCGTGAAGAGTTTTAACATCTATGGTTTTTTCAGCCATTATATCTCCTAACTAACAGTTATGCTGTATAAGTTTTGTCCTGATCCGTCAGCTGTAGCTTCAAATGGTATATCCACGAATACGCCTTCTTCATCAAAAGATTTTGCATATCCAGTATATACTGCTTGAGGAATACTGATTGTTACATCTTGTCCCCCAAATGCTATAGCTTTACTAGTTCCTTTAAAAAATGAACTTAACACACCAGCGGTTGCTTCATCAGAATTATTATCATACTTAACGCTAACTGAACCACCACACGTGTATTCACCTGCTCTGGAATATACTTCCGCTCCACCATCATTAGTATTAAATCCGTGTCTACTTCCTGGATAGCCTAAGCTTAATTCCATAGAACGAATAACTACATCATTCCCACCAACAGTTTTGGTAGGTTGTGCTGTAAATACTGGTTGAAATGAACTCGTAGTTGCGATTTCGCTAATTGTAAGTCCGTGAGCACCAATAGTAGGTTTATACCCACTATAAAATGTTCCACCAACTCGTAATCTGCCACCATCACCAGCTATATCCCAAGTAAGATTTAAGTTTGTTAGCATGCAACTATGTAATGTTCTTGCATTAGCTGCTATGGGGTCTGCTACCACTACCGTAAATAGGTTAGCGTTTGCACTTGCACTTACATAAGTGGAAGGTGTAAAATCACCAGCTACCGTATAAGCTGAACTAGCATCTTCACTAATGCCTTGCATTAGATGCTTTAATGCTGTTCCGTCATTAACCACCCATTCAAAGTCAGCAGTATAAAAAGACCCAGATTGTGTTGCAAAATGATCGCTACCGCGTTTCATCTGCTGACCAATTCTTTTGGTTCTGTCTTGTACCACATTATCCCAACTAATATCTATGGGCTCATTCAAGTCCAAAATAGCAGCTTGGCGTTCGCTTGTTTCAGCTTCACCCATACTGCCCGTTTGAGCCAATAAAATTACCTGATATTGATGAGGACTATTAACTTGTCCTGTTATAGCCATATTTATGCTCCTTGTTTATTATTAATGTCCACGATCTTTACGATCATACATGAACTCAAGGTCAGATGATAAGATTTCTTCTTTCGTCAATTCATCTGGCATTGGTTCTTTCTTCTTTTTCCGTTTTTTGGAAACTTTTTCTACACAATCACTTATTTTATCGGCAACATCTTTATCAATATCCACCTCTTTTCCTGCAAGTAATGCGTAATACTTTTCTTTACCTAGACCCTGATACTTACTATCAGTACCTAGCTTCTCAAACTTTTCCTTAAATGCTTTATATTTCATTCCTATACATCTCCTATTATTTGTACCGACATAGTAGCAGTTACTAAATCTGTAACTTCCTGTTCTTCTTCAGGTAAAAGCTCACCAGTTAAATACTCTATATTTGTTACGAGTGCCTGCGTCCATGCCTGGTTGGCTGATGGGTCAAACCCTCTATTAGTATTTATAGTTGCTTTAACCTGTTCTGCCTTTTCAGTAACGTCATCTAATACTTGTTTTCCTGTACCACCACTATCTATCTTGTAATACTTAACCTCAAATGTCTGCTGTCGTGTTTCACCACTACCTATTCTGGCTTGCATAAACTCATTATTCACAGGTCTAATATTAAAATATGGGAACTCTCGTTCTCTAAATAGCATATCATAATGTACTGGAACTGCTCCTCCAAATAATCCATTGAGGACAGAACCAAGTTTATCATATATCGTTTTTGTCTGATTCGCCATCTACTATTCCTTACCAATAAATATCAATAAATAAATCATATTCACTTTTATTATCTCGCGTGGAGTTCCATAACTCCTATTTCACCCATATCTACTTCCATAGATGAACCTTTTATTATATAATAATCTCCAGCGGTGTATATATCACTACTACCCGAACTATGTGAGAATAATGCACTCAGTCCTTCTCCAATAGATTCATACTGGGAGCCAGGTATAATGCCGGTAGATACATCTACATTAAATACACCATCATCGTCTCCAGTAGTCGTTTTCAGTCTTATAGAGGAAGCGCTGCCTGTATTAAAAGTTCCACCCGTAGTACATTCTACCTTTAAGTATCCATAATTTCCTGCGAAAGTACCTACTAAATCTAATATTTTCCAATTAGATGCAGTGGCTAAGTTTGATTCCGTGATGGTGCCCGTTTGAGTTCCACGTTGTATTTGACTATATAATGAAATCTCACCTTTTTTAATACCGGTGATTATCTCTTGTGCTTTAGTGGTTAATATATCTGCTCTTGCTTCATCTCTACCTCTAACCAATTCTGCACATGCCAATAGTGCGTTAGCCTTTATTAACACATAATCATAATTTCTACCTGTGGCTGAGTTCTCACGTTCAAATAGAGAGAAATTACCTAATGATGCAACTACATATTCTGCCTGTTCTTTAACCACAGTTTCTTTTAATGTAGTCCAATCTTGTCCACCCTTTACAATAGATGCTGATGGGTGAGATGAAGCTGATACTATTATATAATCTTCATCACTATTGTAATACCATTCATTACCAGTATCAACAGCATTTTCAGTTGTGGTGGCTGAACCTAAATCTTTCCCATTTAAGTATAGAACTTCCGTATAGCCTGAATTATGAGCAACATATTTGCTACCCGTTGAAACCCAACGCGTAATCTCTGTCTTTCTATCATAATCATCTATATTATTTACAATAGCTTTTAAGTCACTTGTAGTATTGCAAAAACTGCTATTAAATATGCTCACCTTAACTCTCCTTCATTATTTCTTCATTATTTTTAGGCCAGTTAATACTTTCTTAATTGAGGCCCAAATAAGATCATCTGCTTTACTCGGCGATAAGGCAACTATCTTATCTATTACCATTATGCCAATTAAAACATATTCCCAATTTGATATAATATAATCTATCATTTGTATTCTCCCTGTTAAATTATTCCTACTATTTTATATGCTATTGCCATCATTCCACTACCACCAATTCCAACATAAAATAGTTTTTGTATCCAATTTAATCTTTTTTCGTGTTCTGCTAACTTACCATTCTGTATTTCATTTTGTTTCACTAACCATTGCAAAGAATACCAAGTTTTTTCTCTATAAGTACTTAACTTAATCGGCATAGGTGGTGGTGTAAAATCAGTGCTATTCATTCTCAAACTCCTTTAATAATAATAATTCTTCATTAAACTTTAATTTTGGAAACTCTTTTGGTAAATAATTCACATTACTTTTCTCATACCACTCTACTACTTGTAATGGGTTCTTTAATTCTTTTAATACTAATTGTTTCATATCTTTTGGTAATGAGGATATAATACCATAAGTGGCTCTTTGTAATACACTCCCACAAGCAAAATCTAATGCAATCATTTCTTTAATCTTGTAAATCCACATTTCCTTATCTAATCTATCGTGGTCTTCTTCTGTTAGTTCTCCAAGTTGGTCTTTCAAATAACAAGCCTGTTGGTAAAAGTTACAAAACTCTTTCTTCTGTTCTTCTGTATTCCTTACACTATCTTCTAATCCACTCTCTAATTTCCGTGTCTTTATCTCTGCCCGTTTCTTCTTAAAAATATTATTAGATGTTTCAGCAATATATTTCTGTTCTTCTATATCTACAAAGCTTTCTTCCATACCAAACATACTACTCTTAATGCTCGTATATCTACTATATAACTCTCTTAAAGATTGTTTATATTGCCCATATAAAGTTCCACCTGATTTAACAGTAATAAAATTGTCCTGTTGGAACTTGGTATGATGTGAAGTATGGTCTTTGAATAATTCTTGTAATTTATTCATTATGCATCTGCTCCCCCTACATGCTGAACATCATATAACAAAACTGCCTTAGCCGTCCAAGTATTTCCTGATACACTATACTGCTCATTAACATCCCCTTTATATGTATTATGACCCCCACCAATAACATTCCCTTTATCATTATCGCCGGCCTGACTTACGCCTGCACAATCTGTTCTTTCATTATTACAATCTGTTTTAGTACTCCAACTATTACCACTCACACTATATTCTCTACATTCTTTAGAAAATTGTTCAGCTCCATCATCACCTTCCCATCCAGTAGCAACATATAGATTTCCACCAGCAGTAAATCCAGTATGTCGTCCATCAGCATCATTTGCAAATGGAGATGATAGATTAGTTAAATTAGTCACAGCGTTAGTTGCTTTAGTATATTTATCGGTACTTCCAGCTCCAGCACAAACATACCATACAGCACTGGTTTCAGCTCTATCTAATGAACCACCTGCACCACCAGCACAGGTAGCATTAAAAGCAGTACCAGTAGTTTGCCAAGAATCTCCAGATATATCATAATACCTAATAGTTGATTCTGCAGTTCCACCATAACTAACACCTCCAGTTATATAATAATCATCATTCATTCTAGCACCTATCTTTTTATGATTAGCATGAACCATAGCCGTCAAATTAGCCCAAGCATCACTACCTAATGTATATTTAGCTTGTGCAGAAAAGTTACTCGTAGACCTACCACCTTGCACATAAATTACTTCATCCACACCTACCGATGTTGATGGAGCCCTAGCAGTCATACCTGTATTTGTTTTAGAAGTCCAAGTATTTAAGCTAAAATCATATTGGTCGTTTTCTTGTGTATAAGTGGATGCTCCTAACCCCATTATAGAATGTGCATACAAACTACCAACCGACACTACTTCTGGTATATAGTTCCAATAACTCATATTAGATTCTTTCCATCAATAATGTCCAATCAAAATCGGTAATTGCTTCACTACCCGTTATATGTAGAGTTAATGCCTCATTTGTAAAGGTATTAGCACTTCCGTGATATAAATTACTTCCAGTATCTCGGCCATTTAATAAGTGTGAACCACCACCCAAAGTAGTATGTGAACCACTCACGCCTATTGCAAAGGATGCCGTTAGGGATCCTGAAACTACGTGTATTGAAGATGATAATATCTTTCTTGCTATACTACCACTTCTAATCAATGTATAAAAACTACCTGGATGAGTTATAGAAGGTGCCTCTATCATACCACTAAAAGTTTCTCTAAATCCCATTAAGGTATTATATGATGCTGAAGCTGCAGTGGATGCTGATATTGCTGTTGAAGATGATGGAATATTTGTTAAATTACTACCATTACCTGCAAATGAACCACTAAATGAACCAGATAGTCCTAAATCGCCCGTCTTTCCGTCATATGAACCACTAAACGAACCACTAACACCTGTAAATTCTGTTCCAGTTCTAACCACCGTTCCGTCTACCGCTACAGTAGCACTTGCATTACCATTATAGGTAAATGTACCTATACCTGTTCCATCACTTAAAGTTCCAGCCACACTATCAGCCACATCAGCTCTAATAGATTGAGATGAAGATACTGCGTTAGATGCTGAACCATATAGATATGAACCACTACTAACATATATATCTTTCGTATACAAAGATCCCGTCATCTCAATTCTATCACCTGCACCATCACCGAAAATAGAATTACCTGTAATGGATAATCCATTAGCAACTAAATTATCTCCCGCCGTTATATTTCCGTCTGCCTGTATGGTGCCTGATGATGTTATATTACCTGCAACATCTAATTTTTCTGCAGGAGTGTAATGATTATCACCAATTGCAACACCAGCACCTCTAGCTACCAATTTTGCTGTTAATGTATCTCCTGAACCACTATCTGCTAATTTAAGTGCGAAATACGATTTTACGCCTCCTGCACCAATATCTGATGTATCTGCTACAACTTCCAAAGTACCCATAGAGTTGTAATTACTACCATTATACCCGTATGAGTTTAATTGCATAACACGAGTAAATGCATCAACAATAGTTGGTGTCTTTGGTGTTCCTTTAGAACGCCAGAACGACACATCCCCACTACCATCTACTTCATCGTGTATTCTAAACATAGCTGACGATGTAAGTGAATTACCACTACCATCAGGATGATTAACAACAGTAAATACTGCTGCCTGTGTTGTGCCACCAGTGAATGTTAAATGTCCCATATCATCGGCCGAACCGCTACCATTAAGAATTAACTGACCAGTAGCTGACTTAAAGAACATAGAACGGCTAACTTCACCTGCCTTATGAACGAATAAATCACCACTACCACTTATATTACCACTAAATCCTCTTGTTCCATCTGCTAAAATATATTGTGTATGGTCGTCATCTGATAATCCACCTAATAAACTATGGTCTGATGCAGATGCTTCACTATTAGTTAATCTGGTTGATAATGAAGAACTATGAGCTATTATATCTACTCCATCTACCGTTCCCCCTACTGTAATATTAGTTCCTACATCTAACGATGCACTCATCTCTACCGAACCAGTAAATTCGTGTTTATCATCAGAAGTATCACCAAACATAGTTGAACCACTTGAGAAACTTTGTGATAAATAAGTTACAGATGAACTAACGATATATTGTTTTGCTGTTAAATTACCTTCAACTGTTACATCACCTGCCGCTGTAATATTTCCACTTGCAGTTATATGACCTGTTGTGGTTATATTACCATCTACATCTAACACTTCATCAGGATAGTAATTATTCTCACCTAAACCAATATTTCCATCAGACCTAATTATCATTCTTGTAGTTAAAGTATCACCTGAGCCACTTGCTGCTAATTTAAGTTGATATGCACCTGCTACTCCACCTGCACCGATGTGATCAGCGGCAAACTCTGAGAATATTTCTTGTAAACCCATAGTATAATACTTACTACCATTATATCCATATGAGGTGAGTTGCATTGCTCTATCAAATCCATCTACGGCAAGTGGAACTTTTGCTGTTCCTTTTGAACGAAAGAATGTAATATCTCCAGTACTATTCTCGTCATCGTGAATCCTAAACATCGCAGAAGATGTAAGTGAATTACCACTACCGTCTGGGTGATTAACAACAGTAAATACTGCTGCCTGAGTTGTAGATCCGTCTGATAATGTTAAATGCCCCATATCGTCAGCTGAACCACTACCATTTAAGATTAGTTGGCCAGTTTCGGACTTAAAGTATAATGAGCGGCTAACTTCTCCGGCTTTATGCACAAATAAATCTCCACTACCAGATATACCATTAGTATATAGGTCACCTGATTTCATTGTTACATCACCAGATGTTTTATTAAATGTAAAATCACTTGAACCTGATGTTGATACACCATCTCTAAACTGAATTGCTGTATCTGGGCCTCCAGGGGATGCTGATGCAGTTATACCTGTTAAATAAGTACCATCACCCGAAAATGAACCTGAGAACTTGGATGCAGACATTTCACCTATATCACCTAAATTAATACTCGTATTCGGTAATATATCTGATCCTGAAATACTTCCTGATAATTTACCTGCCGCTACCAATCCTGTTAAAGATACTGATACTCCTGATGCAGTATCCCACTCTATACTATTCTGTAATTTAACCGAACCTGTGATTGTATGTAAATCGGTTATATCATTACCAAAATTAGTAGAGCCTGATTCACTTATTACCACCTTGTTAAATACTGAACTTGATATAGTTAAATTTTCTATGTTTAGGTCATCTTCTACTGCTACAGTAGCTCCTGCTGCACCTGTATATGAAAAATCTTGTATGTTTTTACCATCAATTAATGGAGAACTACCTAATGTTACATTAGTTAAACCACTACCATCTCCTACAAATGAACCGCTAATAACTGAACCACTAATGGTAGAACCACTAATAATATTACCGTGTATAGTGCCAGTAGTTAAATTACTACCTGATATATCACCCACTACATAGAACGATCCTGTGAATGAATGTATATCGTCAGCAGTATCACCGAACTTAGTTGAACCACTTTCATATATTACACTAACATTAGTTAATTCGGTATTAAATTCTTGTGCAGTTATAGTTCCTGTTGCAGTTATATCACCATTTACATCTAAGGCACCACTTATAGGAAAATCTCCTATCCAGTCACCACCAAAAGAACCACTAAGCCTCTTGTTTACCGTATCTAATACAACTACGGGGTTTTTATCTTTATCATAAAATATAATTAAATCCGTAAAATCCTGTTTGGGATTATACGTCATTTTGTTTGATCTTAAATCAAGGCGTCTTAACTTCATAACTGAATCTCCTTATCACCCGTTCTATTGTGCATAAATATATAATAAGCATAACTATTTTGTTTCAAACTATCTAAAGTTTGAGAAATCTTTTTATTTTCTAATAATGTTGTATTTAACATATCATAGTTCTCCAATTTGAGTCAATGCCTAAGACATCGTCTACAATAATTAATAAAGCGTTTAGCTCAGCTAAATAATCTAATAAATATATTGTTATTAGTATTCAGGTTTTTCACATCTATGCACTCTTACATATATGAGTAGGTTATTAGCTGAGCCTACACTATTTTATTTTGTTTCGTTTAATTACGAAATTCGTGAGATTACCCGCACGCCATAATTATCCGTCAAAACACCAGCTGCACCAAAGTAAGAGCCAACCCAAGAACTTTTCAGCTTTGAGCCTTCCCTTTCTTCTTCTACACGGATTAGGTCATCCCCACTCCATGCAAATGCCAGACATTCCTTATTTCCAGCAATAGCATCAGCGTTAGGTGCTGAAGCACTAACACTACCAGTAATTTCTGGTGTGGTTAATACATCAAAACCAGCTAAACGACCAACATATCCATTACGGATAGCTTCGTCTTGTGCTGGGGCACCTGCAAAGTTAGAAGTATTTACAAAATCTTCTAACAATCCATAGGTTTTATCCCAAACTTGTTCTGTTGATCCTACATAAAAATAAGGCCCTGGAGCGTGATTGTTACGTAATGTTTTCATTGCGTCAAACAATACATCGATTTTCATTTCCGCAGATCCTGTACCAACAGAGTTGGAAAAGGAATGTGCTTTTTGGGCTAATTGTGCATCCAAGTCAGCTGCTAATGCATTACCTAAATGTTGTCCTAAACGAATCTCTGGACGGTCTACATTAGACCATTTGGCTTCGTCATGCAACGGAAGGTTTATCGCTCTCATAGCAAGTGTATAGGTTCTTTTTGTAGAATCTAACGCGGTTTCACTAACCGTGCCACCTGAGGAGTGCGATGCAACATCTGCACTTGTTACTTGGTTTGTACCATCATTCCAAACTGGAACTGAAATCTTATCAGCTCTGGGTTCACTAAAAACGGATACTAATGAGGTATCAGGTCTCAATGGATTTACGAATACTCCAGCCGTTACGAAACGCTGGATTGCTTCAGCTTGTATAATATCAGCTAATGCACCGGCATAATTGCCACTATCACCTGTTGCCATAATTAATTCTCCTTAATATGGTTAAAAACTCGGTCATATGCGTTATCCCATCTACGATTCCATCCTTGTCTAATGGATGCTCGTCCAGGTACGGATTCTTGTCCTGTGGACATTCTAAATCCGTCCTCAAAAGGTATTTCCTCTTTTCCATCATAGATCCATTTCTGTTCTCCTTCGTGAGTATATCCGATAGAAACCCTACCTTCTTTATCAGGAGTAAAACCCTTGATATTAGTAGGTTCTTTTATCTCTTTAAACTCCGAAAGATTTAAAGACTTTTTACCAGCCTTTGATCCTTGACTTACTGAACTTTTCGATGATTTTTTCATAATCGTTCTTCTTTAGCTCCCCACGACTAAAAGCATATGCTGCTTGTTGTGGTGTGGTAAATCCTTCGACAATAACAGAGTTACTGCCAGGTTTATCTGAGCTAACACTTGGGACAACTGAATGTACCTCGTCTTTGTTTAATTGTTGTTTCATATAAGTCCTACGGTCTGCGAACGGTAGAGATTGTAAAATAGTTTTACTATCTTTATCTTCCCCTAATTGTTCTAACCAGGTCGTAGTCCTTCTTTCCTGATAATCGGTGTATTCCTTAGCTAACGGCTCATACTTGGATAGTTTATCTTGCAACTCTTTAAGTTGTAAGTCTTTAACTTCCAAAGTTTTTCCTTCATCTTCAAGGCGTTTTAACTCTGCTTGTTTTTGAGATTCTACCTGATTATCATAGGCTGATCTCATCTCTTTTAAAGCATCATTAACTTCTTTAAACCTTGCATAAGGGATACTGTCTGGGACTGTTTTGACGCTGTCTGATTCAGCGGGAGCATTTTGTATAACACTTTGCTCTAAAGTGGTTTCACTATTTACGGGAGTGACCCCTGTTTCTATTTCACTCATAGTTGATTTCCTCTTTTTAACGTCTTGTTTGACTTGTTAATAAATATCTTTTAATTCAAAAAAATCATAATGTTTATATATATAAATATTTTGTGTATATTTAACCAATTTACTTTTTAGTTCGTTTCTTTCGTGCTTTAGATTTTGATACACTTTTCTTGGCCTTATATTTTTTCCCAACTGATTTCTTATATTTACTTCCTAATTTTGGCATCATATATCTCCTATTTTCGTTTTCTAATTAATGGTTTGGATAAATCTTCTCCTTTATACGAAACTGGCACCATAACACATCTACAATTACCTCTACATACTGAAAATCCACTACCTGGTAATCCTATTAGTTGGAAAGTATCTAATGTTTCTATTCTATTATGTCGTATAACACAATCAGGACATACTCTCGTATCTGATACTGTAACCCATCTAAACTCCTTTATACCTTCATTTCCGTATAAAGTTCGTTGTGCTGCACCAGCAGCCAACATTATAGCACTCTTTATGGTATTCTTTATTCTATTTCTAAATGCACCAAATAACCTTCCTTGATTAATTAAATCAGTTTCTAATGTTGATATAATAGTAGCCTCGTCCATACCATATAACCTCATACTTGATACTAATTGTTCTATCTCTAATACGGTAACGGCTACATCAGATTGTATTTTTTGTGATACTATTGTTTCTATATCTTTAATATTTGGCATACTATAAAGTTTTTAACAGTTTCTTAAATTGGATTCTGGCTATCTTCTCAATTTTCTTCTGGTGTTTCTTACTTATACCGAACCAATCTCTTTTAGGTAAATGTCCTGCTCCTTCTTGGTGATATGATAGTATCTCTTCTCTATCACGAGGTACAGCAATAGTAGCTTTGTTCTTTCTTCTTTCTTTTACAAATGTTCCTTGAGTCATCTTACCTGTGCCATATAGTGGAGTATTTGGTTTTGATAATCCGTGTTTCCTTTTCTGTCTTATAGTTTCTGTCTTTAATGGAGCTAACTTTCCACTTACTCCCTCTCCACGTGCTCCTCGTGTTCTTAAATCTATCACCGTAGCATCAGCCACATCATTTAATATCATTTGAGTAATCTTTGGAAGTTTTTTCTTTAATCTACGTAGCTTTTTAGTTCTATTAATTACTATCTTTATTTCCGCCATTATGATTTCTCTATAATCTTTTTAGTAGCATCTTCCACAACTGTATAACTCTGTTGTATCTTATCTGTATGTCGTTGGGAGAACTCTACAGCAATCTGCCCTATAATCTGTCTTGGGTTCTTAATAAGTGATTTTATATCAATGCTATCAAGTATTACTTTATCAGCATCTTCTCCAACCTTAATCTTCAAGTCATCTAACTTATCTAAATACTTGTGTAATATAGTAGCCATTATTAAATTAATGGTAAGATAGGAGTAGTTTGTTTAGATGACTGTTCAGCATCTGCATCAGCGATTATATCATCCAGCTCTTCTTCTGTTATATCTGGGTTCCGTTTCTCTAATAATCTTTTCCTTGATGTTAAACCTAACTCTAAATCGTGTTGTTCTTGTGCTCTTTCATCTTCACTGGTAATAGTTAAATCAGGTTCAGTAAAATTAACACTATATTCATCTCCAACTGATATACCATGTGTTTCTAATATTATTCTATCTAAATTGTATCTGGTCTGTTCGTGTGGTCTCCATATATCTTGTATACTGGCTTCCCTCTGTTCTGTATTCTCTACTTCCATAAGTTGCAATGCACGACCTGATGGAATATCTCCACCTTCACTTGCCCATTTAAGTTGTAAGTGATTGTTCTGTGCTGCCTGATTAACGAAGAATTTTAAGTTATTTATATGTTTAGCTGTATCTCCACCTTCTACTCTACCAAATGTAAATCCTTCTGGTAATCTTATTACATCTTGTACGCCGTGTGGTAATCGTTCTCGTTTAGTTTGTTCGTTCCAAGGGCCACTAATATACTTAATACCTAATGCATCTATCCTATTGGCTAATGCTAATTGAGTTAGTCCTAAATCTACCTGTTGATTACTCACCATTAAATCAGTTGCACCTTCAACCCACCAGGTTCTCGTTTGAGGTGACCTATGGGTAAATAATATAGGCAATATACCATACGGGTTAATATTGTCTTCATTTATACTAAAAACTTTTCCATTATTATCAAATAAGAAATGTTGTCCTCGTGTAAACTCACCTGAACTTGGGTCTATAGCGTCTGCCGACCAGAATATCCATTTCTGTTCGTTCATACGAGCATTACCTCTTAATGATACTGGATAACAGCATGCAAAAGGTTCTGTCTTGCCTGGTAAAAAGAATACCTTAAAATCGTGGATAGTTTCATACTTAATTTGTTTTGATAGTTCATCATAATAACTTAGCTGAGCCATACTACCTAATAGAAAGGTTAATTGTTCCATCCTTCTACGCATAGTATTTAGATTCTGTATATCTATATTGTCTATATACTTATCATCTGTAATCATTTCAGGCGATTTCTTATATACTAAACTCCTGGCTCTAACAAACCTACCTAATAGATTACTGGTGAATATAGGTACTTCTGTTGATATTCCAGCTCTAAAAAACCTTCTTATGTGTTCGTCTGTTCCACTATGCTCAAAATAATCCAATAACATATGTCGTGTATTCTCACGTTCATTCTCAATAAAATCTAATTCAGCTTTTAATGATTTATGAATGCTTTTAGTGGATAAATCTTCCATTACTATTCCATCAGCAATTCTTTCGTTGTTTACTCCCATTTTAACTTTCTCCTAAATGCTCAAAATATGCGTCTAATACAGGCATAATACTTGATATAATTTCGTATTTATTCATTAATGTATCTAACTTTTCGTGCAAAGTATTTAATACTATTATTCGTGATTCATTTTGTATATAAATATCAGCTAATAAATCATTATTATTCTTTTGCATTTCAAGTATACCATTTAATTTATTTTGAGTTATTTGTTCCATTGTGTTTTGTTTATCCATTACAGGCTCTCTGACCACTCCATACTTGTAATACCTACTTGTCCTACTGGATGTCGGTATTCTACAGGATACATTGCTGCCTGTAAGGCGTGAGTTCTACCAGCGTATTCTTGTGATTTATCTATTCTACCATCTGGCTTTCTTAATACTTGTTCGCAATCTGATATTAACTCTTTACATTTCGGGTCAATAGTCATATTTATATTTCCTTCAGCATCTTTTAATTTCCTATTCCAAGTGTTAATAAGTGCGTTATGGCTAGGGTGATAATTCCTTGTAATTACATTAAATCCTAAATCTCTTAATATCATATGGTCGCTCTGTTTTGCTGAAGTGCTCCTACTTTTGCCCGTTGGGTCTGGATAGACCTCTACTAAATCTGGATGTTGTTCTTTTAATCTACTAGCTAACTCCATAGTATTACTATTATGTAATCTTATCTCATCGTAGTAATGTATATCTCCATTACCATACTCACAAGCTATCTCAGCGCTCATATAATCCACATTAAAATCAATGCCTGCATATTTAATGTAAGTTAATTCATCTGTAGATTTTATATGTGTTTCACGTTCAAAGTTATATGCTGCTCTACTTCCACCTAAAGTCTCAAAGGAGGCCTCAAACTCCTGCCTGTATAGCCGGCCGTCCATATTTCTTTTAGTCTTTTCTATCTCAAGAGGATTAACAAAGTTAGACTCTACTGTCTTATATTGCCAAGACCGATATTCTAAATCTTCGGTCAGGCCTCTTAAATAAATATCGTAGAAGTGATTAAATCCGTCTGGAGTTCCAATAAACATACTCTGCCCTTGTGAGGTTGCCAAAGTGGGTAAAATGATTTCTTCCCATACATGCGGTTTCATAAATGCGTATTCATCTAATACTACTTTTGATAAGCCAACGCCTCTCAAACTATCCTCATTATCTGCACCTTTCAATGCTATCTCACTCTTACTATTAGTAAACGTTACTGATAGTTCTGATTCATTTACCTTTGCATATGGGTAAGAGCCTAATACTCTTTTTATTATCGGCCAGGCAATAGTTTTTGCCATTCTATATGATGGAGCTATATACCATCTTCTCTCATATGGTTCTTGTTTTCCTTGTGTGAGCCACGATAGTGCCGCGTGTGTCTTCCCCCATCTCCTACCAGCAACTATAACTTTATATCGCGACGGGTGTTGTATTATTTCCTTAATCTGTGGAGTTATCTGCAGTTTCATCAAAATCCCATAATACTATCGGTTCAGGTTTATCTACAACTAAATCTATTGCTCGTTTATCTATATATACTCCTGCCATCTTTAATACATCTAATGCTGCCTTTCTTTTCTCTGCATCATACATAGTGTTTCTCATTATATCTACTACGGTTGCTGCAGCTTCAGGTGCTTTATCTTTTAAGAATTGCATAGTATCATCTAATATTTCTGTTTGTCTGCTCTGTATTTCTTCCATTAGATTAGCCTTATATCTTAAATATGTACTATATCCCATACCCAACTCTTTAGCAAACTCTTTTCCTTGTTGTCCTGGGGATTTTTTTAAGTAGGCGTTAATAAACTTGATTTCTTTTGGTTTTAATTTCATCGCAACTCTCTATATCTATCGTTATATCTAATAAATAGTAAAATAATTAAAAAAAAGATTGACTTATATTAGCTTTTTGTCGTATAATAGGGTATGGAAATTAAAGTAAAAAATGGAGTTAATAATGACTAAAAATAAATATACTATGGATGATATAATAGACGATCCGAGTAAAATGAAAGCATTTCTTAAGCAACAAGATGAGGAATGGGAAAAAGAGTTCCAAGAAGAAGGCCCACACTGGTCGCTAAAAGGTGGTGAATTCACGGGGTATGTATGGCACTACTATAAGCCTAAAGCAATCTATGGCGAATTCTTTAATCACACTCTTACAAAGGAAGAAGTGCTAAAAGGTATAAAGCAATATAGAGCAAAATACCCTAAAAACTGGGGTGAAGGCGATAGTATGGATAGAGAATGGGTAAGAGACATAATGATAAAGAATAGAGACCCTAACGAATTGACCGAGCATCATAATGGTTGGGATTGGTGGGATGATGTAATGAGAAAAGATAAGAAGAAATGGAAGATGATATAGATATTAAGTAAGTTTCTTTACTTTTGGAAGAACTATTTTAGTATGATCTATCTCAGGTAGTTCTTCCTCTATATCTTCTTCGTCTATTGATGAAGAAATTAAGGTATCTATCTGGTCTTTGATTGATAGAACGATTCCCTTTGCAAACTCTCTATACTGATTAAAGGATATTTCTTCTTTCTTTCCCATCTTAATCAATTTAGTAATCTTTACTGCAACATTTAACCCACCCTCAAATGCAATAAGCACCATATCTGGTTGCTGAAACCCTAACTCATATTTTTCACTAAAATTAGTGTATTCTGGTATATAATGAAATAAACTCTCTATATCCAACTCTTTCTTGTTAACACTAAAATATTTTACACTCATTACGTCGTCCTGCGAGGACCTGAACCATCGTGATATGCTAAACCTTCTTGTTTCTTTTTAGGTTTCTTTTTAGGTTTCTTTTTA
>Ga0114906_1000500_pt1 | contig 21968 bp, 38 predicted proteins | sample MalvirDeepMed_M9_FD_89687 | JGI IMG/M metagenome (GOLD analysis project Ga0114906, IMG submission 89687) | Marine viral communities from the Global Malaspina Expedition - Malaspina viral metaG DeepMed_M9 | ecosystem: Environmental > Aquatic > Marine > Oceanic | place: Mediterranean Sea...
CGGGAACACCCTCACGATTACCTGTCAGGATGTGACCTCGACAGACACTGTGCATTGGCTCGTCGTCGCTGACCGCTATGACGACCACATGCAACCACCGCGCATGGAGATTGACGAGGCGACCGGTCGGCCATTGGTGGAACGACTCCAGCCTGATGATGTTGACCCAGAGGAGGATGACGATGGCGAATGAGCAGCAACAGCAACCGAACGATGGACTACCGCCGATTTCCGTGGAGGACTTGCTTCGGATGCTTGGCGACAGGGACGTGACGATTCAACGGCAGGGAGTGCTCATTGCACAACAGACCGCCCGACTGGCCGAACTCGATAAGGGTAGAAGCAATGGTCGTGCAAGTGACGTGTTCGATGCCGGGTCGAATTGGGCCGAATCACCTGCGTCATTACCCGAGTAAGCCATGCCTGATTTCTCAATCTATGCGCTCTTGGCGCTTGGTGGGTTTGCCTGTTTCGTGATGGGCGTGTGGGTTGTGGTGGCAGTTGCGGCGATGTCGTCGAGAACGGACAGCGATGATGAGTGATCCAGTAACACTCGTGGAGCTACTTGGACCCTCTGCTGCTGTCGTGCTAGTGGTATTTCTGTTTATCAAGTATCTGCGTACCACGCGGGAGAGTCAGGACGTGCTTGAGTCCGAACGTCTCAGTGCTATGCAAGCAATTCACGACTCATGCCATGCTCAGGGGCAAAAGCGGGAAGAGCAGCTTGAGAGCGTGTTGGACCGAACAACACAGGCGCTTGAGAAACATGCCGAGATATCAGGCAGTGTGCTGGAAGCCTTGCGGCGACTCAACGGACATCATTAAATGCAGACGCAGAAAGCGCTTGGTCGCGGGGTCGGACTGGCGATGGTGAGCACAGCGCTGGCGCTCATCGGTGCGGAGATGTCCGAACTAGATCAGTGGTCTGATGTGAGTCCGATGTTTGTGGGAGAGATGTTCCTGCAACTGGCTCCGGTCGTGGGTGCATTCTATGGCGGTATTCTCGCCGGGATACAGGCGAAACCATAAGGCAATGTCTTCACCCTACCGCGACGAAATCGTCGCTGCTTGCACAAAACACAGGGTCGACCCCTTTCTAGTGGAGGCTATGGTCACAGTGGAGTCCAGCCACCATGCCGATGCGTTTCGACATGAAGCTGGATTCTGGCGACGGTATCTAGTAGACAATCCGACCTATATGCACCAAGTCCCGCGCCGGGTGTCCAGCAGTTATGGGCTGATGCAGATCATGTATCCGGTGGCGTGTGAGCGTGGGTTCAAGGGTGAGCCTGAACGGTTGTTCTCTCCGACAGTGAACCTAGAGTATGGTGTGCGCCACCTGACATGGTTGCTGGCATGGGCAGCGGCGACGGCACCATCTGAAACCACGGCAGAGCGGGAGCGAGCAGCGGTCGCGGCCTACAACGGGGGTCGCCGGGGGAACCGTCCACCGGGACCATACCGGAACCACCTTTACTTACGGAAGGTTATGAGCGCTCGTGCGCGAATTAGACGAAGGGGATAATAATGGCTGATCCAGTAAACAAAGACGGCGACTTCTCAGAAGAAGAGATCCTACAGGCGCATCAGGAGCAGGGCGCAGCGCTGGTATATGTTCGCGTCAAGGACAGTGTCGTCGAACTCGGCGTCACGACAGCGGCAGCGGTTCGTGAGTTTGGTGACGAGATCAACGCACCATCAGACCGGCTACACAAGCTCGACCTCCTCTTCGACGACGATGTATCGAAAGAACTGAAACGGATGCGCGATGCCGAAGCGGTGCGCCGGTCAGCCGAGAAAGAACCGGCACCGGTTGCGCCGGTCAAGCTGCCAGTCGAACCAGATGAACCGGTCGAACCAGAACCAGAACCAGAACCAACACCGAGACGGCGCACCCGGCGAACCTGCAGCGTCTCAGTGATAGCCAGCGACGACGACTAGGCTGGCACGAGAGTGGGATGGGCGGCGTGATGCCGGTCGGATCGGGCGGTGACCCCGTCGCACGATTAGTACATCATATTCGCCCATCCCCCCTCCGATCTTATCACTTGCGGTGAGATTACCTGAGTAAGAGTATGGCGCGTAAAAAGAAGTCAGGTAGTGCAAACCAGTCTGCGGTTCAGAGCTATTGGTTCGTGGTGACGTTCCCACGAGAGCGCCGAAACAGCGAGATCCATGAGGTCTTCGCCGCGAGCGAGGTACGAGCTAAAGCATTGCTCTCGGATCGCTATCTCAGGGAGTCCCCACGCATCGAACGCTTTCAGCGCAAACAGGTCAAATAACAAACGAGCGGGGCAGCTTACAGGAGGAACACTAGCTGCCCCGCTCTCGTTGCGGCAGGAGACACTGACTACCGCAACCACCATGAACAGCCCGGTCGTGCTAGCTGGTCAGCCACTCGCATCCCACCGGTTTGTTGCCTTTCGGCTCACCCGCCAGAGTCTTTCAACTCAAGCCTTGTCCGCTGTGCTAGCAACGGTCTCCCGCTGCTAGCTGGTCAGCCACTCGCATCCCACCGGTTTGTTTCACCCGCCAGAAGGGTTTCCCCGTCAAGCCTTGTCCGCTGCGCTAGCAACCGGGCTATTCAATTTTCAAAGAACTTCTATAAGTATAGTAACATTACCATGCCATGCAGTCAAGAATAATCGGGTATGCTTCACCCCGAATATCGCTTGACATTGCTACTATAAATAATGTAGGCTCGTCAGTGAATCTTTGAGCATACTGAGCAAAAGACCCCTGTCGTTGTTGACTCCAGCAGGGTCTCATCATCGTTCGTGCAATGCGGACAGATGAGACCCTCTGCTACAGGCACCGTCACAGGCACGGGTGGCCGGTTCTCAGTGTCGACGGGTCGCGTGTCTGGCATCATTCCCCTTTCTTACACATACACGGGTTCGGTTCCGCAGTGCTCGCATTCCTCCCATAATTGTGAACGCCGCGCCGGGGTCTCACGGCATCGTGGGCAACCCGACTCGGACGGACCCGTTGCCGACTCTGCCGGGTGCGGCGGTTCCTCATCCGGTGGTCCTGCCGATGCCTCTGGTGGACTCTCTGTCTTCTCGGCAGTACAGAGCGCGATCTCGTCGTTCGACCAGATCACTCGCGTCACACGACGGTCAAAGGTATCTCCAGCTTTGGTTGTCACTGTCACGACGTCACCGACATCCACGGACGGGTCCGTTACACGGACCCCCCACGAGTTCCCGGTCTCATCCGGTTCACGGAGCTTAAAGGCTGTTGCAGCTTTCGTCATATCTCCCCTTTCCACTAGGCAGCGGTTGCTAGCGCGGCGGTGTTGCCACTGGCACGCGACCGATACGTTCTCAGTTCATTGTTCTCAGCGGTGAACCCTTCCAGCCAGCGCTTGGTCGACTCAAACCCCTCGACCGCTGCCGCTTCTTCAGCCGCTGCATCAAACGGATCGCGTTCCGCTTCGACCGCAGCGACACGAGCGGCTTTGAGGTCAGGCTCAACATCAACATTGGACAGCGCGGTGAACGTCCCGTTATTGCCGTCGTTCTCGACTCCGTCCGGCGTGAAGCCAACCCGCCAGCCCCAGCGAGTGCTCCCCACCCAAAAGACTTCGCCAGCAGTCCCCTTCGGCACCTTGCGTCCACGGGCGACCACGACTCTCGTGCCGCGTTCGACCACGCCAGCCTCATGCAGAATCTCATCGGTGCGAGCGTCGTACCGACCACGAGCGAGGCTCACCGCATCCCGCGCCGAAAGCGCTGCCGCTAGATCGAGAGCTTCTGGCGTTGCGTCCAGCACGACCGCATCCCTCTCGCATGACACCTCGCGGATACCCTCGACCGGGTCCACGTAGATGGCATAATGTATATCGTCCCAGATATCAGACATCACGCGCACCGTCCGGATGACCGTGCCGACCGTGCTGCCGACGCCGATGGTTTCGACCCGGCGCTCATCGCCGTAACCCACTGTCCGTGTGATTGCCATTTCTTCCCCCTTACATAATGATAGTATCATCGTTGGGTATGAAAAGCAAGACTAATCGCAGGTTATCGGATCACCCTCTTGATCGCCTTTCCAATCCGAACCCCTAGATCCGCGAGTGCGATACTCCCTGCTGCCACCAGTATCGGGAGATTCGCGCTTACCCCTGTAATGACTTCATGATGTTTTCTCATGCCACCCCCCCCCGCTACGCAAGGGTCGGATCGCCCGACCCCAGCACCCGGTTTAGCTCGCTGTAACGCTCGACACACGGTGGGCAGTCCAGATGCCCGAAGTAGTTGATGCGCTCGTCGTTTACCAGCACGAGATTGATACACCGCGCACAGGTGGTGAGCCAGTTTCGAGACCCTTTGAACGCGAAATGCCCAAGCTCATGTCCATGTGCCTTCGACTCTCGTCGAGCGACACGTTTCAGTTCAGCGACCGAGCCGAACTCGTCATCACGCTCGGCATCCCGTGCCGAAAGCGATGCGATGGTCTCGGCGTTTGGTAGCCACGGCTTGCATCGATGTGCCATATCATCCCCCTTACATAATGATAGTATCATGACGTGTTGACTATGTCAAATACGCGCAGTGACTTAGTGATGCGTTTGTGGTTGACGTAACCATACTATAATGATAGTATGATTGCGAAAGGTGGTAAGGATGACAACGACAGCGGAACACATACGAGGACTCATTGCCGAAGCTCCCCATGCTGCGGGGGACTGCGTCGACTACGGAGCGCTGGGGTGGGAGGCTCGCATCATCGCGGTGCGGCGGCATCGCGGACGATTCTCCTACGACGTTGAGGTGTGCGACCCGCGAGGCGTGCCGATTGTGATCGAGCGTGGAGTGAGGGATGCTCGGCTCGGTCGCACGGACGCGGTACTCGGAGTTTCTTACTTCGATGGAGATGGAGATGGAGATGGAGATGACTGACTTTCGCGTCTTTTATGATGGGAGTGTGTCGCTCGTAACGCCGGAAACCCCGGCGGCTCACGAGTGGTTGTCTGAGCATGTGCCAGCCGACGCACCGTGGTTCGGCGATGCGCTGGCGGTGGAACCGCGTTTTCTCGATGCGCTGATCGATGGGATCGAGGGTGACGGGCTTGCCGTGACCCCGGCTCGACCACCAGTCTATCACTCGTGACGAAGTAGTTTGTGCTTTACAATGATACTACCATTGTGGTAGGCTACGGGTGAACTTGAGGGAAGGGGGGACACATGATGCCGACTAACACAATTCTAACCGAGGTCGCGGCGGCTCGCCGTATCTCGACTCCACTGGTAGCGATCCAAACGCCTGATAGCAGTGAAACCGAATCGCTGCTGATCGAATCCGGTGCGCTGCGTGTGCCGAGGTCTGATGGCGGTTTTGACGATGCGCCTCTGCTGCGATGGACGGTCAACAGCGGAATAGAGCCGATCACTGCGGGTGGCGTGGAAGCGCTGGAAGCGGCTGTAGCTGGGATGGGCGATGGATACGATCCGATTAGCTCCAGCAATCCGGTCGAAGCTCTGCTGCTGGCCGACAAACTCCCAGCCGGGTCCGTGCTGCTTCTGCATCATTATCATTTAATGGTACGGGATAGCTCTGGCGCGGCGGCACCGGGCGTGGTCTCGGCATTGCTGGACCTGCGTGATACCAACAAGGTCGCTGGTCGACTGACTATCCTGACCGGTGTGCGGTTCGATCTGCCGACCGAGCTTTCAGGGTCGGTGCTCGTCATCGACGAACCGTTGCCCGGCGACGATCAAATACGGACGCTGGTGTCAGCGCAATACGACAACGCCGGTCTCGCCGCACCTGCTGACGACGAGCTTGACCGTGCGGTTGATGCGCTGTCCGGACTACCCTCCGCATTCACGGTGGAGCAAGCAACGGCGAGGACGCTGTCGTCAGATGGACTCGACACTAAGGCGCTCTGGGATCGCAAGCGTCGACTCATCTCTGAGACAAAGGGTCTCACGGTCTGGGACGGTGGCGAGACGTTCGACATGATTAAGGGCTACGACAACGTCAAGACCAAGCTCGGACGGGTGAACCGTGGCAAACGCGGCGTGAACGGCATTGTGTTTATCGACGAGATTGAGAAAGCGCTGTCAGGCTCGTCTGGAGCCGTCGCGGATTCGTCTGGCACCAGCCAAGATCAACTCGGTGTCTTGCTGGAGTGGATGGCAGACGAGGATGCTTCTGGATTGCTGTTCGTTGGGCATCCCGGCACAAGCAAGTCCGTGATCGCGAAAGCCGCTGGCACTGATGCTGGCGTTCCGACTATCAAGCTCGATCTCGGAGCACTCAAGGGGTCTCTGGTCGGCGAGTCAGAAGGGAACGTCCGAGCGGCGATTAAGACCATCAACGCGGTCTCACGGGGCAAAGCACTCGTGATCGCGACGAGCAATAATATCGCAGCGCTGCCGCCAGAACTGCTGCGGAGATTCCGGAAGGGGATCTATTTCTTCGATCTTCCGACGAAGGCCGAGCGGGAGAAAATTTGGTCTCTCTACCTGAGTAAAGCGGGTCTCGACCCGGCAGCGGTGGTGTTTCCAGACGACCGAGACTGGACCGGCGCGGAGATTGAAACCTGCGTCGATACCGCATGGGATGAGGGGATCTCTTTGGAAGAAGCGGCCCTTAGCATCGTGCCAGTGGCTGTCGCCAATCCGGAGAAAGTTGAGGCGCTCAGGCGGCTCGCAAGCGGCAGTTACATCTCAGCATCATCACCGGGGGTCTACCGCTGGACACCAACGACCCCAGCCGCACCCCGGCGCGGGGTCCGGAAGATCGCGAATGCGAAGCTGAACTAGCTGCGTGGGGGAGAGTTCGGGGTTGACTTTCCCCCCTTACAATGATAGTATCATCGCGGAGGTTACGAGAGATGCCCTGCTACCGCACAACCGAACTCACCGTGGATCTTGGGGCGATTACCTCGACGGCATCGCTGGATGCCGCGCTCAAAGCTCTCGGCTACAGTGTGCATCGCGAGGGTGATGTTGTTCACTTCGGAACACGCCTTAACGGTGGCGTTATCAATAGTGATGGCACGGTGACGCTGCGGGGTAACGCAACAACGGCGCTCAGTGCGCCAATCATTAAGCGAGCCTACTCGCTGGAGCTAGTGAAGGCGGCTGGCAAGCGCTTCGGCTGGGGAACAAAGATCACCAAGACTGGCAAGATCCGATACGAGAAAGCGTGGGGGAGATAAATGGCATACGACGGCGGCGCGAGCTTAGACGCAATCGAGATCGAGATTCTGGCCGATGGCACCATCAAGATCGACACCGATAAAATCTCGGACTCCAACCATGTCTCAGCCGAGAATCTGGTGCGGTTCCTAACAACCGGAGTCGGCGGGGAGAGCACCACGAAGCGGAAGCGAGCGGGGCATACGCACTCGCGCCACGGGCATACACACTCGCACAAACACTAGGGGGAACCATGACATACGCAGAGCTTGAAACTAACGCAGCACCGGCAGCGGTCCCAGAGACCGGCTCGGCCATTCTGGATAAGACGATCTGCCTGAGCGTCGAGTTCGCCAAGTGGGGCATCGTCCGAAAGGCGAGCACCGCAACCATCGAAACCAACGCGGACAAAGACCGTCTGCGGCTGGGGGTCGCGCTCATCGACCTACCTGAGTATGACGCCGTTGTGCGGCTGGACCGTGAGGTCGTTGATTACCTGAGTAAAATCGCGATGCCCAGTATGCTCAAACGCTCGGCGCATCTCATTCCACTGGAAAGCGTGGAAGAGGTTGAAGGGGCGCTTCGCGCCTTCGCCGCTCGCCGACCAGTGCTTGTCGAAGCACTGCTGGCAAAACTGCCAGAGGCCAAGGCCGACGCTCGGGCGAAGCTCGGCTCACTCTTCGACGAGTCCAAATACCCAACCGAGGATGCGGTGCGGGATAAGTTCTCGTTCGGATGGAGCTACGTCGACTTCGGCGTTCCCGGCAAGCTCAAGAGTATCTCTAGCAAGATATTCAACAGCGAAGCCGAAAAAGCCAAGGGTCGGATACTTGAGGCCGAGACCAAGATCCATGCGTGGTTGACCGAGGGCTACGGCAAGCTCGTCGATGCAATGGTCGAGCGGTTGACCCCTGACGCCGATGGGAAGAAGAAAATCTTCAGGGACACACTGGTCACTAACCTGATGGAGTTTCTCGGAACCATCGACGTGCGAGCAGCGGCAGTCGGGGCAGAGGGTCTCAGCGACCTGACGGCAAAAGCAAAACGACTCCTTGACGGAGTTGATGCCGCTGACCTCCGGAGCAACGAGGGTCTGCGTGAAAACACCCGGCGGGGCTTCGCCGAGATCGCGGCTGGACTTGACAGTCTCGTTGTTAAGGCCGACCGTGGCACCAGACGCATCGTGCTGCCGCCGTCTGATGAGGCGGTTGCGTAGTGCTGCGGGTGAGAAGCGTGCTGGACGGAATGGACTCGGTTGCTGTTAAGTTGCCGGGTCCGTCCCGTATCCCGATGCCGTGCGGCGGCGAGAGCCAGTACCCACACGGGATCTATCTGGTGCTGCGACCCCATGTGCGGGACGCTGCGCGTCGAGATGGAAATACCCTGATCTCGGTGCGCTATCCACAGCAGCGCTATCGCGTGCGTTTTGAACGCTACTAGCAATATGGTATAATGATACTATGAATATCACAAACGAAGAACCGCCGACCAAGCAGATGAGCGGACCTAAGAGTCTGTTTCGCGGCAAGATCCGACAGCCGATCTCCGTGTTACTCACTCGTGATGGGCATCGGCGTCTGGCCGAGCACACCAAGCGGACGAAACTCTCTCGTGCTGATTTGATGGAAGCGCTCCTGACCGAGTATGGGCATCTCGTGCCGGATCGAAAAGACACAGCGACATAGTCCTAGTGAAAGGGGAACACATCATGACCACGCTACCAGATGGCGTACTCACGTACGATGATCACCAGACGCCCGTGCTCTCAGTGGCCGACTCGCCGCCAGAGCAGTGGGCTATAAGCGAGACGTATACAGGCATGGCAACACTGACGCTCTCCGATGAGCAACGAGCGATCCTTACTGCGCCCGTGGACCCACAGGATGTGCTAATCCGACCGGACGGGCTAATCTATCTCGGACAAGCCTACTACCGTGGCGTACTTTGCCGAGCGTTTGGGCCGGGCGGTTGGGGGCTTCGGCGCATCAGCGATTATGCGCTCGATGACGGTCGATATGCACTCGCCGAGTTCGCGCTCTATGTGCAGGGCCATTATGTCTCGGCGGCAACGGGCGAGCATGAGACCCGCACGGGTCGACTCGATGGAGATACCCGCGAAAGCTGCAAGAGTAACGCGCTGATGCGATGCTGTAAGGATCTGGGCGTGTCGCTGGAGCTATGGCAGAAAACATGGATCGATAGCTGGAAACGTGAGTACGCGGTGAAGGACAAGCGCGGCTGGAGATGTGGTGAGCCAGTTGCTAGCCCGAAGCCACAGCCAGCACCGACGAAGACGATCTCGCCTGAGTCGCAGCACCGCATGGCTGTCGCATCGGCGTACGGCCAAGGCGGTCCCACGCCCACTGTAGAGGTGCTCATGGTGACACCAGCGCAGATCCGGAAAATCTCCAGTCTGGCGACCTTCTACCATGTCGACTCGGCGGCGATTAAGGACTGGCTCTCCGAGCGGGACATCCAGAAGATGAGCACGCTTCCGCGTAGTGAGTATGCGGCGATGGTCGCGTTCTTGGAGTCGCACCACGATGAGTGATCTGTATTACGACGATGCTACGCACCGGTACTATGCGGGTGACAATGAGTGGCCCAGCGTGACTGGCATCATTAAACACGCCGGTCACCTGAGCCACCTGAGAGCCTCAAAGCGAGCGCTGGCGAAAGGCACCAGCGTCCACGATTGGACTGTGCTGATCGATCAAGGCGATCTTGATGACCCTACGGGCGGGGTCGATCTCGCAAGTGTGCCTGAGTGGGTGCGCGGCGAGGTCAAGGCTTACGTGGACTGGCGGCAGTGGGCGCGACCCGTCTGGCATCTGGTCGAAGAGGCGCGATGGCACGAGCGCTGGCGCTTCGCCGGTCGCCCAGATCGTGTTGGCAAGTTCCGAGGTCTGCCCGGCGAAGAGGGCGTGATGGAGATCAAAACAGGCAGCGAGTCGCGGTGGCACGGACTCCAGACCGCTGGATACCAACTCCTAACGGGGGGAGGGGGTCGCTATGTGCTCTACCTGCAAAAAAACGGACGTTATGCGTTTCGTCAGCATTCGGACCCCGGCGATTACGTCACGTTTCGGCGCGACCTACTCAGCGCATGGGAGGATCAATCGTGGGCGCAGTAATCGAAGCAACGGCAGTACACCCGCTTGCGTTTTTAGCCGTATCAATGATACTATTATTACTTGCAGGGTTGGTCACGAACGCCGCACTCACCGGCATACGGACATGGGCAACAATCCAGCGAGAGCGAATCGAACTTGTGAAGCTACAGCAACACCAGTACCAGCAAGAGCTACGAAGGGGGAGCGGAAATGACCAGCGGACAGTCTCAAGCAATAAAGGCACTCGCATCACACATTGACCCGTACGACCCAACTTCCACAGACAGCGATCTCGTACGCACGTCGCAGGGTCACGCGATCCAGTCAGCCGAGACGGATGCAGCGGCGGCGAGCTATCGACATGCGCTCACCGCACTGATCGGAAAAATCGAATCGCACTACAAAACATTGACACAGGCGGTGACGCAGTGGGCGACCCTCGTGCGGGGAATGCGCGATGACGATCTCGCCGAACCCAAGGCAGCGCTGGCGATACTCGACGCGGAGATCCTCCGGTATCGCACCGATCAAGAGCGACTGGCCGCAGAGCGGCAGCGTGTCGTGAACGCGGCAGCGATGGAAGAGGCGCAGCGCACTCGACTCGCCGAGGTCGAAGCGATCCGTGCGACTGCCGCTGCGGAAACCGATGAGGTGATCAAGCAAGCCATTGACAGTGAGGCCACCATTCTGGCGGCAACGCCGGTTGTGCCGACGCTGGTCGCCGCTGGCCCGACCGAGATCCAGCCGGGGACCGGCGTTTCGGTGTCGACCCGGTGGAAGGCTGATGTCATTGACAAGGACGCACTGATCAGGGCTGTGGCCGCAGGAGAGGTAGACAGCGATGCGCTCAACCCCAGCCTGACATGGCTCAATCGCCAAGCGACATCAAAGCACGAGCGTCTGTCTATTCCCGGTGTGAGACCGATCAAGACATCGAGTGTGCGGGGTCGGCGCAAGTAGCAGGAGGGGCGGCGAGTCCGCTGTGGGCAACAGCAGACCCGCCGCATGTGAGTGAAAGGGGAACTTTCAGTACACGGCTAGAGTGTATCACAGGGGGACGACCGTGAGCGTGTATCAAATGGCACGAGTATGGCAGATCGACGACATCCCGGCGACGACGAAGTTGGTGCTCCTGAAGCTGGCCGACAATGCGGACGATCAGGGCGGCAATGCCTATCCAGCGGTCGACACCATCGCCAGAGCCTGTGGGCTGAACCGGAGGACGGTCCAGAGAATCCTCCGTCGACTCGGCGCAGACGGCTGGGACGGGGGTCGTCTCATGGTCGACCGGAACGCGACCGCCCGATCTCCCGTCGTCTATCGGCTTGTCTGGACTGAGGGGCGGCAGGATGTCACCCCAGAGGCGGCAGGTGATCCCGAGAGGGGCGGCGTGGTGCCGCCCGATCCATCCAGAGATCCATCAGTAGTACAGGTACTAGACCTTCGTTCGATTTGGAACGACCATCGCGGTCCCTGCCGAGCCTGTCGGCATCTCGATGCGACCCGGCAGCGGCACACCAAGGCGCGAATCGACGAGCAACCCGACCCGGCAGTCTGGGTGAAGACGGCGCAATGGCTGGCTCGGAGTAGTTGGAGCAACGGATCGAAGAACGGATGGAAGGCTGACTTTAGCTACTTTGTCCGACCGACCACATGGGTCCGTGCGATGGAATCGGACTTCAGGGCAGATGGTCCCGTCGAGACCGGGACAGTGCGGGACCGTACGCGGCGATCCGGCGTGGCGCATGTGTCAGGCCGAGTGGCGCACATACGCGAGTAATGCCAATACGATCAACGCAACCGCGCTCCGTGACCGCGCAACTGACGACGCGGAGTCGTGGCAAGATCCACTGGCTGGATGGAGTGCTCGTGGACTCGGCCTACGTGCGGCGACAGGGCCGAAGTCCAGCAGCAGGCGGGTACTGGACATCCCGCTGTGGCATCCAAGGCCACTACACGCCGATCCTGCATCGGCGATCCACTGGCGACTGGTGTAAGCGCTGCCGCGCACTTGGCAGTCGGGGTGTGCAGCCTGACGGCAGAGTCACCGGGCGACTCCCGTTCGACTGACACCGCTGTCGCTTTTTCCTTGCATTCTTACCCACGTAATGATACTATCATTATGGAAACAAGAGGGAAAGACAGGCGGGGGGAACATGACGAGATTGAATTTTCGGAAAATAGCAGAACACCGTAGGTCGTATAGGGCAACAAACATAACTGACGTGAACCCAGCTTATGCAGGAGCAGTTAAAGCGATTGAAATTTTCTATATGTCTGCAAATGAGGTTGGTGCTAGTAATTGGGGCTGGACGATGTGTAGATATGATGAACATGGGAACCAAGTAGGTGACGGCGAATATTGTTGTTACAAGGCAGAGGCAGTAGAACGAGCGAACTGGATTGCAGCAAACACGGAAGTGCTAGACTCTTAGTGGTGTTTCTTTTCTTGACTCTGGCTCTAAAGAGAGCGGCACGAGCGATTAGTGAACATCACCAAGGACGGCATCGCGGCACTCTGGAACGAGTACGATGCACGCCTTGATGCGATGCTGGAAGAATGATCTGCTGTCTTGACTTTCTCCCCATGCAATGATACTATTATTACGAAAGGGGAATGTATGGCTTGGGGCGTGCGTGACCATCTTGCGGCTGAGAAGTCGATGTTCAGCCGAGCAGGGGTGAAGACGGGGACCGTTGAGTCGCCGAATGATCTCTTGCTTCGTGCGGGGACACGATTCGTCAATGTTCCTGATGTCAGCGAAACAGGGATCGAGCATGGGGTGCCGGGGTATTGCTTCTCCAATGTCCTGAACTTCGTGAGCGAGATGCACGAGCGTGGCGAAACCGGCTGGCGCTATTATGAGGGGAAGGCGACGAAGTCGGGATTGCCGTGGCCCCTGAGCCACGCATGGGCAGTGAACGTCGACACGGGGGACGTCGTTGACCTGACATGGTATGAGGACTGTGAAAACGGCGGGGTCGGCGATGAGTATCTAGGCGTTGAGGTGCCGATGAGTGTGGTGGAGTGGCTTGCGGACAAGCGGGACATCTGCGGGGTGCTGGAGAATTGGTGGATGCTGCCGAAAACGCTGGTGAAGCGATTGTTCAGCCATGCGACCCGAAAGGTCGATGCTCCAAAGGTATAAGGCACAAGCATCAAGCGTTGGGGAGTAAGTGGGCGCGGGGGGTCGGTAATTTGTTTACAGACAGATATTCCAGACCATATATAACAATCCCTGCACCGGGTGGTCCGGCCACTTACTCCCCTTATTTGTAAGGGGAAACTATGACTTGGCCGAAAATCCCACGGTTCGATCCAACACAGGCGTTCAACGCCAGACGAACTGATCCTGACACATCACACGATGCCACGACCCACATCAGAATCTCCGACAAAGAACAGGTGTACGCGGCGTTCGTCGAAGCAGGGGCGCACGGGTTGACCGACCGGGAGTTGCAGCAGCAGTGTCCGGAGTCGAGCTTGGCCCGACTGGAAAGCTGGCGCAAACGCCGAAGCGACCTCGCACGAGAACGCGCACTGGTCGACACCCAAGAGCGACGAGACGGGCAGATCGTCTGGCGGTGTCCACATCGTGACCGGCTGTTCTAGCTTGTCTTTCTTGTCCAGTAATGATACTATAATCATGGAAGGGGAACGAGATGACGAATCCTGCCCATGCGGAGTTTGAAAAGACGGGGGATCGGCTCGCGTATTACCGCGACGATGACCGACGCAGCGTCTACGATATTCGGTGGACTCATCTGTTCATCCCGAGCGCAGCGGCGAAGCGCTGGGACGGTGCGCCAGTTGGCACCACGCATTGCGTGTGGAGCGATGCTGGATCGTGCTACGTCTATGTAGCCATTAAAGAGACCGGGCGCAAGCGGACCCGTGTTCCCGGCACGGGGTTCTTGGGTGAGGATGGGGTTAGGGTGCGGGTAACACTCAACGGTGGAACCGACGACGAAACCACGGTATCTGGATGGGTAGTCGATAAGTCGATGTATGCAGGATCGAGACCGCCGGGCGACCTCTACCGATGAGTCTTGCTTTTCTAGTCCAGTAATGATACTATAATTATGGACGTAACAGAAAGGGGTAAATGACTGAGCGGTTCGGACGTTGGTTGAAAAGGGCGTTGTTGGGCGAGCCACTCAAGCGCTACTTGGGTGCGACGGGCTGGCCGAGACCGAACGCGGTCAAGAAGTTCCGGTTTGAAACCGAGGAACGCTTCCGGGTTCTTATTCACTGGGACGAGGATGCCGAGTTCGTTGGGCCGGGCTGGTTGCTGGCTAGCGAAGCCACGATTGAACACTGGCTCGACACTCATAAGGATGCGGTTGAGCTACCAGCGGTTGCGTAACTTGGGACTTGACTGTTTCGACTGGCTGATGATACTATCATTGTGAAGGGGAACGAGATGACTAATAGAACGCGAATCGCACGAATCCTGACCAACGCGCTCACCGAGCTTGATGCCAACGGTGGAAACACAAACCCCAATGCGGGGATCTGGAAGATTCGGTTGCACCTAGCTGAGTTGGCGAACCGTGATGGCACTGACGCCGCTCCGGTCTTGGTGCGGAACTTGTCTCGGAATGCGGTGGAGTTGCTTTTGGATGTGTATCCAGCGACCACGCTGTTCGACAACGGGGTCTATGGAACGTGCGACGATCCGCGTGTGCTTGCACACGGTCCCACATGGATACTCTACGCGACCCGCGATGATGTGATGACAGCCCTTGACGATTGCGACCACCTGAAAGATGTGGCGCTTGACGCCGCGCTTGATGGCTTGAACAGCGACCATGAAGGCCGGATTGCCTTCGTCGAGCGGACGGTGGAACGGGCGAACGCAGCGATGCGGCGGCGTGTCGAAGAGGCGTGGACGACCTACGAACCCGTCGAGGCATTAGCGTGAGGCACTGTGACGCTTGCGCGGACACCGGACTGGTGCCATACAAGAAGACCGCTTCGCGGGTATATGGTCGACCAGAGGTGGTTGTGGTGCCGATCACGGTGGATATGGTCGCGCTCTGCCTGTGCTCCAAGGGTGTCGTTAAAGGTCAGGCTGGTGTGCCGTGCGCCTCTGTGGGTGCGGTATTTAACCGTGAGGAACTGGATGCCCTATACCCGCACGGCATACCGGATGGGGTCACAGCGGACTACACGGATGCCCTGCGACAGGCTGGGATTCCCGAGCGTCGACTGACATGGACGACCGCCACGTTTGCCAGAGACCTCGACCCGGCTGATGGGGACGTCAAGAAGTTCGTGACATGGGCGGCAGAGTGGATACACACCGATTCGCACAAGCGATCTGACCTCGTGCTGTTCGGGCCAACTGGAACCGGGAAGACCGGCATTGGCACAGCGATGGCACATGGGGTAATTAAGGCTGGCGGGTCGGCGCGGGTCACGACGCTCAAGGAACTCTCCATCGAGTGGCGGTCCAGCTTTACAATAACGGACCCAAGTCGGCGGCAGATCCATGAATCCGATGTGATTGCGGGATATGCCGATCCGGATGTCTTACTGATTGACGAATGGGGCGGGACCGAGCGAACAGCCTTTCTGGAGGACTCCCTGACGTTCCTGATTGACAAGCGGCAGTCGGCGAACAAGGCCACCATCCTGACGCTGAACGTGCCGCACACGGAAACAACAGACCGGACCTTTGCCGACCTAACCGATCTGTTTGGTCCGAGACTCATGGACCGCTTGCGCGAACGGGCGCAGTTCTGGCCGATGACCGGGCAGTCCCGGCGAGAGCCACCGGCATGACCAGTTGGCGACGACGGGCGGCAGCGAGCCTTGATCGGAATCAGGCAGCGCTGGTGGAATACCTGAGTAAGCATGGTGTGACGGTCGAGACCCGTCTGGCCGAGTGCGGCGGCGGGGTGCCTGATTTATTACTTGGGTATTGTGGTGTGGACCGGCTGGCTGAAGTAAAGAACCCTGAACGCTACGGGCAACAGCGAAACCTACGAAAGTCGCAACAGGCATGGGTCGATCAGTGGGCGGGGTCGACCCCCTTCCTGCTACGAACGACAGCGGACTGCGATGCGGCGATGGCTGACATGCGACGAATGAGCGCACAACGACGACAGGACACCAAGGCATGAGCGACGACGACCTGACAACCATTGACACGGCAACGCCGACCCTGCTGACCGGGCGCAACCTCCTCATTGGGAATTACGAACTCAACCCGAACGGGATTCGCCGGGCAAACACTGGTCTTGATCCAACCTTTACGGAATGGGAAGCGCTAGGGACTATTCTGCAATCGGTGGAACGGGCGGTGCAGTGGTGGATCGGGGACTGGCTCTTACTGGGAGAACGGGATTTCGATGAACGGGCGGCACAGGCAGTCGGGGACACCGGGTTACAGGTTGAGACGGTCAAGCAGTATGCGTGGGTCGCGGAACGGGTGCCACCTGAGCGACGTCGACCCGAACTCACCTTCACTCATCACCGCGCTGTCGCTGCGTTGGAATCCTTGCATCAGGACGCATGGTTGGACCGGGCTGTGGATGAAGGACTCTCAGCCACCAAGCTAGAGCGACAGATTCAGACGGCAGCAAAACCGGACCCCGAGTGCTGGTTGCTGGTGCGGTGCGTCAATCCGGTTGACCGGTCGCTCCTACAGGATGACCTAGAGCGCACCGGACGCACAACGAAGCTCCCCTAGCGTCTTGACTTTCCCCCTGCGTAATGATACTATTATTACGAAAGGGGAACATCATGGCAGAGACACTCCGGTATGAAGGGTTGTTTGAGGTTGGCGATCATATCCGTGCCTATGATTTCGAGCCGAGGGCTGGCACGCTGGATCGCTACCTTGAAGGCCGGGTGACCGGCGTCAAGACCGAGCCGCGCATGGGTGGCGCAAAGGTCTACGTGGTTGATGTCGACCGGGATTCAGACGCGGGGCCGCGCATGAGCCGAGTCGGTGACGAAGGCTACGTCCCGATGGGGCTGGCGTGGTTTGATTTCGACGGGCGTGTCGTCCTCTCGGAACGCGGGGAAGTGGAAGCGTTGAAGGCCAAAGTCGCCCGGCTTGAGGCCGCGCTCAAGCGCAGCGAAGCACATGCCGATGAACTAGGGCGAGATAACTACGAGGGGGACAGGTATTGATCCGGAGTTGGACTGAGGAGGCCAGAGCGTCGACGTCATTGCGCTAGGGTTATTACGCGAGTAAGTTGAGAAAGGACAGCGCATGAAACGGTATCAGCATTTGGAACCACAGGATGGGGGTGGTCACACGAGACGGGTCGCCACTGCCCATCTTATGCAGTTGGAAGGGAGGTCATCACAGGACGGGCTGGCGAAGTCTGCCGTGCCGGTCTCTGAGTTACCCTCCCTACTAAGCGCCGGGCATCCACCGGTTATCATTGCGGGTCGTTGGCGGCTGGATGACGACCCACGATTAGACGGGCGGCTGACGCTTGGTTCAACCCGGCGGCAATGGACCTTGGTTGTGCTCTACCATGACAAGGACCGACAGCGGCTTCGGTGTCTAGGTGGACTCGGCACGGCATGGGGTCAGAGTGGACGCTGCTGGCTCGATCTGTCACTGTTGCAGCAGATGACACGGGTAGTCAATGTCTACCAGTTCCCTGAACCGGTATCCACAGAGACTCGGATTGAGAATGTCGGGCTAGACGCGCAACAGGAAGCCTCAACTGGTGACCACAAAGAAGACCACAAAGAAGACCGCGAAGAAGTCGGCACGGAAATCGGCACGGAAGCGTCCTAAGCGGAAGGCGGCTCAACCCAACAAGGGTGGACGTCCGTCGATCTTCTCATCGCCACGACGACAGGCGCGGATTGTTCGCGCACTCCGTCAGGGTGCTCATTACGCGACCGCTGCGAAGATTGCCGGGGTGCATAGCGATACCCTGCGCCGATGGCTGAAACGCGGCGAAGAAGCTGGTATTGAGGCGACCGGAGAGGACCGGCAGTATTTCCGGTTTTACGCGGTCTGTGAAAAGGCGCTTGCCCTTGATGAGCGCGACCGACTCCGGAACATCAAGATCGCCGGGCAAAACGGGGACTGGCACGCGGACGCATGGCATTTGGAACGTCGGTATCGGAAGAACTATTCCCGACAGATTCAGGTCGCCGGTCAGGATGGTGGACCCATCGAAGTGATCCAGCGTGACATTAACGATGAGGACCGGACATCACGACTGCAACGGGTGATGGAACTGGCGCAGATTACGCCGCGTGGTGCTCGGCGAATGGTCGTCAAGTCGAAGCCTTGATATGCCGATGTAATGGTAGTATAATTATATGATGACAGCAAGGTGGTCAACACAGCGAGTGATTGAGGAATTGCGAATGGGCGGGTCGATGCCAAGTGCTGACGACTTCATGGCGGCAGTGGGTGATGTGGTTGAATGCAACAATGATCAGGATGCCAAGCGGCTGATGACATTTGTTGCTGAAGCCGAGCAGATTGTGCAGCGCTATCACCAAGCGGTTGATGTGCTGTATCGGTATCGGCAGGCCAAGATCGTGAATGAGGCGCAGGCAGCGATGGGAGATGTGACGCAAGAGTTGTGACAGGGAGAGGGGGACCGTTAATGAGCGGGGTTAATGAACAGGTTGCTAGTGACAATGCGGCGGCGTCGGGCAAGTCAAGCCGACCATCGTTTGAGGGTGATTTAAGGTCAACCATGCGAAAGGGTCGTCTGGCGGCGAATAAGGGTGATGAGCGCTGGTCGAATCCGTATTCAAATATGCGAGGACGAGCATGGACGTACGGGTGGAATGTCCAGCACCTTAAGGATACTGGCGGCGAGTGTGACGGGTGTAAGCAGTGCGGTCCCGGCACGATGCCATTGGGTAGTTTTACGGAATGGGTGAGAAGTCATGCCTGAGTCACGCAAGCGGTGCGGTCACTGTCTCTATGGTCGAACACTCGTCTCAGATGAGAATGATCGGCAGACGCCGGTTATTGGCGACCTCTTCTGTGTGGTCGACCCGCCACAGCCGACCGTGTTTACGGTTGGCGCTGTTCCACGCCGCGTCTTCCCAAGAGATACGCAGGCGATGGTTGTTCGTGAGTGGGGATTCCCAGAGGTGAGCAAGGACGCAACCTGTGGTCGGTTTGCGCCGAGCGATCTTGGAACGGGGGAGCGATGACCTTTCTAGGAGTGATTGCGTCGGTAGTGCTTGGGGTTGTGATCGGCGTATTCTGGGAACGCTCGTCAGACATCGGCGTGATTGATCGGTTTGTCATGCGGGACCAGAAACACTTTGAGCGATGGAAGGCATACTGTGTCATTATGGGGGTCGACCCGTATCGGCGGGAGAAACGCCTGCCACCGCGACCGGCTATTTGGGTGACGTGTGATCATTGCTACGAGCACTGGTGTCGTCGACACAAGAAACATGTTTGCCAGTGCGAATGTCCACCAGCGAGAGAATGGGAGTTTAGCCCGTATGAGGCCCGGCTATGATGACTTACCAATGGTTTCTGGACAACGGTTGGCCGATTCAAGAAGACAGGGAGATTATTGAGCAGTGGAAATCGTCAGGTCGTCAAACAGAAGACCTTACCCAGAGACGCCTGAACCACTACCGCTACCGGCTGTTGTTTGAAAGCACCCGGTTCCCCACACCGGGCAAGGCATGTGACGAACTCTTCCGCACAAAGACAGCCGATCCCCTTCCAGACCCAATCCCTAACACGCAACCACGCAAAGACGCGCTCCCGCCACTGTCTGTCCGGAGTGGGTCTCGGTTCTTCCACGACCCGTCTGGCCGGGTGGTAGATGTGCGCGAAGCGACAGCGATGGGACTCTATCGCCTTTGGCTCGATAATCGGCGTGACCGGGTAGACGAACTGCTGGGCTATTTTCGAGACCATAACATCAATATGATTCGCCCCTTGTTTGAGCTACATTCTGAGTATTGGCACGGGAAGAACTCAGAAAGCAAGGATCGGCACAACACGCATCTGGAAGGTGATCACTGGTGGGGACAACTAGTGCCGTTTATTCGGCACATCGAGAGCTTCGGCATCTATACACGCTGCTGCCTGTTTGGTGGCATTGAGGCGTTCGTGGGGTTACCCACGGCACCACGAACCGATGTGATGACCGGGAATCCTGATGCGATTGCCAAGGCTCGTGCCTATGTTGATCAGTTTGTTGGCACCACGCGAGACCTGCCATCGGTCCTGTATGAGGTAGCAAACGAGCCATCGCAAATTGGATTTGGCTACGACAGTGACGTGGTGAAAGCACTGGGGAAGCGCATCAAGACGTTGGCACCGAATCGTCTGATGAACTTTGGTGCAGCCTGTGATGAGGACAACACCTTTTACTGCGACCAGCCAGCCGACTTCTTCGACGAGCATCTTAGGAGAATGCGGGACTGGGATTATCTAGCGTCGTGCAAGCGACTCATTGAGCACACGGCTGTCGACTACGCGAAAGATCGTATGCCGTTTGTCAGTGGCGAGTGGATGAATCTTGGCAACATCACCAGAGCGGGAGGCCGACTGGCTGACGGGACACCCAGTACCGCAACAGCGTTCTGTTCCGCTGCAATGCTGAGACTTAAGCGGTGCGTGCCGTCGTTTCATGCACATTGCCTGCTTTGGTGTGACATGCCTGACACGATGACCGATGCTGCGCTGGTTGCATGGTCGCGTGCGCTTGATCTGATTCCGATGACGTTTCCCGGTCATGGCATCAACGGTCACTGGACACAGTCGCCGTTCGACAAGGACATCTTTCCGCGCACGGACGAAGGCACAGACGCATGGTATGGACCGGTGCGTATCTTTGGCCTTGATGGACATGAAGGCTACATCGGTGTCTCGATACGCGAGCCGAGGGACTACAACCTTGTCGGCGACAAGCGACCGATTCAGACGCTGCATCTGGAGCAGTGGGGTGACTGGCAGTCTCGGATTGTGAGGGCGTGACGGTGAACAAAGGTATACATAATTATAGTAACAATGTCAAGAGGTGTTTTGCGTGATTACTAGAGCGCCAGATCCGTGGACGTGGACTTTTCCATTACGGTCGTGCCGTGTTTACGATGCGGACACTATTATGGACATGACGCTGGATATGGGGTTCAACTGTTCTATCGTGGTGACGGGTCGTCTATATGGGATCAATGCGCCAGAGATGCGCGGACCAGAAAAGCCAGAAGGCATCAGGTCACGCGACTGGCTACGTCGTGAGATTGAAACAGCGAAGCGGGTCTATGTCCAGACGCGACCCACAACAGAGAAAGCACTCGGAAAGTATGGTCGGTGGCTGGTGACGATCTACGCGGACGGGGTCAACCTAAACGAACAATTAGTTGAGAAAGGGCTTGCGAAACATGCGAGCTATTAGCAGGACTAATGTTCGGGTCTATGGTGACCATAGTAACCGCGCAGATGCGCCGAGATGACTCATGATCGGTTGCGGTCTGCACTCTGTAGAGTGCGGTTAGTGGTGTCTCTAATCCTAGCGGCACCCGCCCGATTCTCATGGGAGTCGAGATGGCTGACCTACTTGACACGTTGATGGTTGCGGTTATGACATGCGCGGTGGTGCTGTCGGTTGGTCAAATCCTGTTGTGGATGGTTGGGCCGTTACTGCAAAAAACGCCAGAGAGCGAAGAGCCTGCTTGCGACTGCGAGGGGACCGGTGTCTGTCATCTGTGCGGCGGGTCTGGGGCTGTGCC
>Ga0114906_1000509_pt1 | contig 21795 bp, 42 predicted proteins | sample MalvirDeepMed_M9_FD_89687 | JGI IMG/M metagenome (GOLD analysis project Ga0114906, IMG submission 89687) | Marine viral communities from the Global Malaspina Expedition - Malaspina viral metaG DeepMed_M9 | ecosystem: Environmental > Aquatic > Marine > Oceanic | place: Mediterranean Sea...
ACTTACAACTTTCCAATGTTCCGGCTCAGCCATTTCGGGGCGATCCGTATCAAAGAATTGAATCTGTATTCTGCCGAACACAATGGCGTCCAGACTTACGACTATCGCAATAGGTGCGCCGGGGTGGTGCTTTAGTGTAACCAAGTCACCAACCTGAAACGAGCTATGAAACGTGCTATCTTCCATCATGCCTTTGATACCAATACTAGCGCGTCGGGGTTTTCAATAGCAACCTGTCCCGCCTCCCAGTCAAACCACTGAACGTGAAGATAGAGCAACCCTTGTTTGCTCTCAAAGCCCATCACCATACCAGCGATCTGATTATTACACTCAAGAGGACTATACTTTACTAGGTCGCCAATACTCATCAGTCTTCCAGGGAAAGGATTTCGTAGTCACGCAAAGGATACCAAGTAGTTGCACTGTCGCCAGCAAAGTGAATGAACTCACACTGTGAGTCGCACTTGTATGCTGTAACAATCTTCATAATCATTGAGCAGTCTCGAACGAGTGCTCCAATCATTGACATTCCGCGAGGTTTCATGGTATCTCCTAGTAGCAAATGTTAGTGTGGGTGTAAATGTCCCAGAAACCATCGCCTAGCATTTCAATGTCGCCAGACTCTTCGCCAACTCTAACGAATCTGATATGCTCGGCTGAGGATTGAGGCTTTCCATCGACTTCAAACTCATACTCGTCACAGACAGCCTCGTCAATGAACTTACAGAGAGTCCCAATATCCTCGTAGGCGTCATACCACTTGATACTATCCCATACGAGGAGCCAGGATTTGTCGCCCTCATAATCTCGGTCAAAGTTGTCGGCATACTTGAACACCAAGGCTTCTGCTTCTTTGTTCTTTGCCGTTGCTAGCATTAGAAAAGGAGTCAAGTGCTTGCTTATTGCCAATACTACTTGTGATCTATAACCCATTGATTTTTCGTCTCGGTTGAGGGTGGCGGGGGCTGTCTGTCTCGATTGTGCCTATAGCATACCACGGATGGCGCGCGATGTCAACCCCTAATCTGGAAAGCTGTAAACGTAGGGCTCGTGCGGAATGATAGAGAGCGCATCGCTTCTTTCCCATGAATCCTTGTGCGGGGCCAAGTCGTCATCCCACACCACACACATCTGTTGAAATGCTGAGTCTACTTCATAACTGCTATCAATCACAATTCCGATTGAACCAGTTGAAAAATGTTGTACTTTGTCTCCAATATCCATTTTAGTTTCCTTTCTTTACTTTCTTCAATAAATCTTTGGACCACCAGCCTTCATTATCCACATTAACCCAAATCACATAACATTCTATGATGTTTGCAGAGTTTGGTTGGATTCTAGGCTCTTTTGTGACAAGTCCAAGAAATTCACCATCGCGGGTGCCAGCATATTTTACTAAATCACCGATTTTCATTGAGTTTCTCCAGATTGCTGCGGCTCCACCAACCTCCGTTGTCACATACGAACCACTCAACACGACAGCGATCCGGCATAGATGGATCGGTTTTAGTAATGATTCCCAGCCCGATGCCGGTGTGGAGTTTGCCGGAATATGCACTCTTATACCTTACCAAGTCACCTACTTGCACTGATTACCTCCAAAAAATCTTCTGCTACAATGAAGTCCTGCTCGCCATCCGTAAGTACCACGCGACGGGGAGCACCGTTTTTTCGCTGGCGACGGCTGTTAGAGGGCTTGAAGCCAACAACAAGACCTGCAACATCCCCTTGCTTTTTATCTAGGGCTCCATTGAACCATTCGGCTGCTGTCTTTGACCAGCCTACTAAATCACCGGGGTTCATCTTTGCCTCTTAACTACTTCAAGATATTTAACGATGGTTAAGCCTACAAGGGCAACTCCAACCAGAACTGCCTCTTGTACCTTTTCTTTAAGACGGGATTTCCACATCATTTTCTAATAACTCCAGCTCGCCGGGTAAGCCAATAATAACCTCCCCACTGAATAATTGGACTTGAAAGTAAAAACCACTGATGTACATCTTGTTTTCTACCCTCTTGATAATGATTCCTTTGGCTCCATGAAACGTATCGAACTCTGCCGAGAGCTTCACCATATCGCCAACCTTCATCATACCCATAGGATACCACATCCCAGGCCGGCTGTCAAGGGTTTTTTATGTACGTTGCTCAGTCGGACAAATAGCTCACAACTTTAGCAGCAGCATTTTTAGTAGCGTCCACCACTTTTTGTGCTGTATTGGGGTTTTCGACTGCCCACCAAATAGATGCTAATACTATTATTACAATAACTATATTTCTCATGCGACTGGTTTTTCGCTAGGTTGGGCGGCGCGCTCTAATTTATACTCGGGGCACACACATTCGGTGCGGCTTCGGCTCCAACTTATTCTAACTAAATCTCCCAACAATAGCCCCGTTACAATTCCGCACTCCTTTTGTGCTTGATATAGGATGTGCTCAGGCTTACGGCGAACTAGATCACCTATCTTAAATTTCATACTGGTTCCACATACTTCCATTGCTCGGGAAATATCATAGCTTCTCTTCCCTCAACGGATACTTTTCTGACTTTGCGAAAGCTACCAAAATACGTAGCGTCCGGTACGGATTCTTGCCCCAAATAAATCATCAGAGGTTGGCCAATAGTTACAAATCTAAGAGTCTTCTTGGGGTCATTATTTCCAAAGTCCAGCCACACAGCCGGTGAGCGAGACTCATCCACAAGATATTTATACGGTCGGCTTTCTGCAAATCTTAGGAGCATCCCTTTTTTCAAATCAGCGACTTTCATTTAACTTCTCTTCAAAACATTTCTTTTCATAAGCTGTGTCGTACAAGGCTGTGACCTTCTCTTTTAGCTCATTCTCTACAATATACCACACGTGGAGTGTGTTGTCAAGCTCTATCTTTGTGATATTTCCGCGATCATACCTTCGCATCAATTCGTTGGCTCCGTGTTGGAGCATTTGACGCGTTTTCTGAGTTTCTAAAATCTCATCAAAATACTCTACGCATTTTTCAACCGTTGCCTCTTCTGCTTTGAGATCCGATATACGCACAGACAATAAACAAAGACAACATAACAAGAATAAACTCCATTTCTGCATCCTATATACGTGGCTGGCTACGAACGGCTTGAGCGGGTTTTTCGCGCGGCGCTGTCGCAGAAAATGAGATACTGTGTCGCCGGAAGATCGCATGGACCTCAACAATAACACTTGGAGCAAAAACAAAAAAGCTGTCATTTTTATTAGAGTCCATCATCTACCGTGTCTATTTCAGCATCAGCGGTTTCAAATAAGGATTTAATATTTCCACCGAACTGTACTGCAATAGCAATACAGACAATCGCGATTGAAACAAGAATAATAACATACTCAGTCATCCCTTGTCCACGTTGGTTCTTCATTAAATTGTTTATCATTTTTATCCTTTCGATGGAGAAGAAAGGTATTTCGCGCCCACACCACAAAACTTTTATAAGTGCGGCCGCCAACTACTTGTTCTAACTCTTCATCTGTTAGTTCTCTATCTTCTTCCACACACTAACTAGGTTTTGGTAGCTTCATCTTCAACTTTAATCCAGTATACCTGATTAAGATATTTAACAGTTCCGATAGTACGAGGATGAATGGCGTTAATAGTAATGAGGACTTCACAAACGTCAGCTCCATTTCGCGTAGTGCCAACCATAACAACCACTCCCAAAATATGAGGGTGATTCCGGTGCCTAACAAAGTCGCCTGTCTGGAGTTTCACATACTAACTAGGTCGCTTTTCGTGAGCATGAACAATAAGATAAATGCCAATCAACATGACAAAAATACAAAGTAATATAAACATCTATATTAGTTCAATTTTAGGGAGACGAGTTTACCCTGATCGTCTAGCCAATGAACTTTTCGGATTCCTTTTCTTTTTAGAAGTTTCTGACAACCGAGACACGGGGCTGCGAGTCCATAGTTGCCGCCGCGTGTAACACGGATACAAAACATATCCGAGCCGCGAATTTGATCTTTTCTTAATCCCTTGAGGGCGTCTCTTTCGCTGTGAATGGAAAACTGCCTGTTCTCTCCTCCCGGGAGAGCCTTTGGCCAGTTGTATCCTGCACCCAATATCTTATTTCCCTTGAATACCACGGCGCCGTGTCGATAGCCCAATGGAGACTTGCAAGCCTGGGAGCTGGCAATCTCTATGGTTCCATTAGGCAGTTTCATTCTCTCTCGCCCTAATAGGGATAACGCCAGGGGGCACTTCACCCTCAACCATTCCTCCGTGCTTTACAATAACAGTTGTAACCACATCCACAGGGACATATCCATAAACCGTTCCTTGAGGTAGTCCGGGGTCCTCACACCAGGGCATAATCAGTTCCTCTCGTTGAGATGGAAACCCTATTTCTACCTGCTGGTATTCTTCCGCGTCATCAGTGCGTGGCTCGCAGTATGCTCCATCATGCGCCTGAACAGACATCTTGAATCCGTCTGCACATACTACTTCTTTGTTTCTTTTATACATTTCTTTCTCTTCTCGTATTCTTCTTTCGCCTGACCTCCCAGAGCACCAATGCCTCCCAAATAGTCATGAAAGACACGCATGGTGCTCTCGCTGAAGTAGTAGTTTGGTCCGACACGTTGTGCATCGGGGGCGTTGGGCATATAGCCTGTTTTCATATTCTCTTGGATTTCTTCGTCGGTGTTGCCATAAGGCGACCACCAGCCTCCGCCAGCTATTCCAATTTTTCCGTCTGGTCCCATTACACTCATTATTGTTTTCTCTCTTTATATTGTGGCTGAGGTGCTAGGACTCGAACCTAGAAGGATGGGATCAAAACCCACAATGTTGCCGATTACATCACACCTCAAGATTGGTAGGGCAGGCGAGACTTGAACCCGCGACCGGCGCTTTATAAGAACGCTACTCTGACCTACTGAGTTACTGCCCCATGTGGCGTAAGTCATTGTGAGTATACTCCTAAGTTCGTAAGCGCTGGTAACTCTATCCTCTATTGTTGCGTCTATTATTTCGGTTGCGATTGTAGTTGCGCCTATAAGGTGGCCGACAAATTCCCAATTCAATTAGTTCCTTGGAGCTGGTCTTAAACCAATCGTCCAGGCGTCGAATCATATTATTGTCAATCAAGAACTGCCATGCAGCAACAATAATCTTGGGGTCGTCGTATTCAATAAGTCCCTCGGCAATGTCTCGGGCTTCATAAAAGGTCATACCTTCCATAAAATGTCTCTCTTTCTTAGTTAGTGTGCTGGAGCACTTCAATCAGCCAGTTTTGAAACTGCTTCGGTGCCCAGCGTTTGAGGTTTTTCTCTTTCTTAAACCACTTCACAAAGTCATCGCTGAGGTCTATGGTCAAAACGCTGTCGTTCTCATCCTTGACTTCAACCTTGAGCATCGTAATTGGTGGGATTTTCTTCATTGTGTATATATTACCACACCCGGCGTGACCTGTCAAGTCCTTCTTTTACCAATACGCGAACATATTTCTCTGACTTTAGGAGATCCCGGGACTTTTCAATCTCCGCGAACATCTCCATTAGGGTCGTAAGGTGTGCTGCTTCTAGGTTAAGATAAGTTCTCATTGGTTTTTTCAGTTTAAGTGTGGTACCGGGAGCGAGATTCGAACTCGCAAGCCCAAAGGGGCGGCAGATTTTGAGTCTGCTGTGTATACCGTTCCACCACCCCGGCATTCGTTCATCATGGGTATACTATAGCACGCGGGGGGCGTGTTGTCAAGCCAGAAATACCTAAGTTAGATATATCGCTTTCATCGCATTGTTAAAATCGGTCTGCTCTGTTTCCTTGAAGCTGGCGCGCAGGGTTACAGTATAAGAATAGTTCGGCCCATGATACTTAATCCTAAAGAGGGCAATTGCATCCTCTAACACGGAGGCTAGAGAGGGCAACTTAGGTCCCCCTAAGGAATAGACATCATCTCCTAGAATAATATACTCATTTCCTTTGGCAGCATAATAATCTTCAATAAGTTGTGGGGGGATTTTTACAGCAAGTACGTTACCACTCAAACTCTTGGTTCGGTCGGGTTCGTGTGCCTGCCAAAAGAGTGCCGCGTCTTCTTCCTTCAAGCCGGGTCCGGCTGGTGCCTGTGCGGGTTGTACTTTAGTGTTCAGGACAGGTCCGAGAATGCTGAATGCTTCCTTAAATGAATTGTTGTTGGTGGCGGTTGCTTGGCTCCAGCCACTAGCGGGATCATAGGATAACCTAAACTGTCCAAAATCTACCCGCGAGCCTTTACTTGCCTTAACCTCGTAGGAATGGAGGGTTTTTTCTGTCTCAGGGTTCTTAACTTCCACATCATCGCCATGACCACTACCGCCCGTCGCGACGGCGACGTACTCCATAGCGAGATCATTGGCAGCGAAAAAACTATTCATAGCCTCTGCTGCTAGGTTCTCTGAGTTGTTTCCATGAGCCGCCATTGTCGTGCCGCCCTGATTGAGTGTGATGGGAATAAACTTCTGGTTTCCGTTTTTACGTGGAATATAAAAGTTAGTTATTGCCCGATCATACATTCCTAATCGTTTTACCTTTCCTTCAGATGCAAGTCCCGCGCTTATCATCGCCTGAATTATAGCATGACGATCCTTAAGACTTCCAAAGTTTGTAAAGTGTATAGCTTGGGCGCCCTTTTTATAGGCTGCATCGGGAGGCACATCTGCCACTTCCCCAATCTTGGCTAGGATGACTGCGGCTACCTGCTCTCCGCTCAAACTAGGGTCGAGTCGCAAGGGGGTCTTCCTCTTCAGTTATATAACCTCTAAAGTTTTCAAATAATTGTTTCATTTGCATTACCCTATAATTAGTATCTCAGAAGACGCTTTGCTTTTATTCATGCCATAAGTCCATTCAGCCTCGACAATTTCATATCCATCATACAAGTCGCGAATATATTCACAATCATTATATGATAGTACCCACTTATCGCGGGACTTCAATATGTTGGCCAATGCCACATGATCAAAGCCCTGATGGTGATCCCCCTCAGTTCCATAAAGCGTTTCGCGGTTCAGACCGTCGTTACCGACTTCCTTATTAAGACAATAAGGAGGGTCCAGATAGAGAGCCGCATCCGGATGAGCAATTATGGACGTAGCAAAGTCTGCTCGCTTGACTACAAAGTTATCAACACTAAACTGACTCAGTGTGTCCAGGGTATTTTGAGTAAGTCTTGCCCAGCTAGCTTTCCATGACCAGCCACCGGAGGTGGTTGCTCCTGAGAAGCTCGTACGATTTACAATATAATATTGGGCTGCGGCACGGAAAAGTTTGTCTTGATTTTTCACCCGGGTTCGGCTGTTCACCAGTTCTCGCATGTCGGTGAAAACCTGTTTGGGCACACCTAACATTTCGTTCTGCCAAATACGGAGCATGCTTGCATGCTCACTGCAATACTCCGTAGCAGTGCCCTTACTGAGACACCCTTTTACCTTACACATCTTTGCAGTATCGCGAAACAATACGTTTTCATCAGTGTAGTCGCGGACATTGTGCCGATATTCATTAACATACTCTATCAACTTCTGGGGATTCGAAATCAGCGCTTCCCAGAACCAGACAAGAGGCTGAAAAAGATCGTAACCATGCACAATCATTCCCTCTTCCGCGCACTTTAACTCTACGGATCCGCCCCCCAGAAAGGGGGAGCAAAGCTCCCCGCAATCTAGGCTACGAATATGAGGCATGATTGTCTCAACAGCGCGGGACTTCCCGCCTGGATATCGTAGTGGTGTCTTAGGCATTTAGCGATCCTTGCGTGCTTGGATGGCTTGCATCTTGGTGCGCTTCTGCTTGTACGATTGAGAGCACGTTCCCTTAACGTTTAGGTGCGTAAGATCAGAGCTGCGATAGTCCGCCAGAATGGCATAAGCAATTGATTCAGCACCTTTGTGGTGAACATTTCCGCCCTTGATTTTGTAGTCCTTGCCGGTCTTGTCCTGGGTATAAGATCCTAATGTCCTCTGTGTCCAGAGTTCCCAGTCGGACTGCACCTTGCCGCCGCTTGACAGATGGGAGTAGTCAGCATAAAGCAGAGATAGTGCCCACAAAAGTTCTGTTCCCAACTTAGGGGGGTTACTCCATATCTTATTCATCAAATCTACTGCCGACTTAACCGCATCCACCCCGGCGTACTTGACGGCACTATCAAATCCGCCTCGCTTTACTAGTGGTCCAATGGAACTGAGCGGTAATACGCCACCCGGCTCACTAGAGCCATAGATACGGGCGTTGGCTGTAACAAGATTGTCATGTGTTACTAGCGCGCTCGGGTCATCTGAGTAGTAGCGGTGCACGAAGGCTTCCTCCGCACTAACATTCGTCCGGTTAGCCATATTCATCTTCCAGAATAACCTGTGGTATTCCTTAAGGGTATCCACTTCCACAAGAGTTACCAAAACATCCTGCTCGTCTCCGAGAGCCATAATCGCCATGTGCCTGCGATGGTCCCCATCAAGCAGTAGTTCTACGTTTCCTAGCTCTTTTACGATTGCCATATGAATTGGCACAAACATACGCCAATCGAATCCATCGCGCAAAAACTTACGCAATAGCTTCGCCTGAGTATCCCTATTAATTTTGGATTTGATGGTTCCAACCTTCCGCAGTGCTGGGGTTGGGGGGCTCCCGACAATCGGGATCTTTTTGAGCGGCTTCTTGCCGCTTAAGGTATTATTACCTATTAACTTGTTTGACATAATATTAAGCTCCTTTTCTTCTATAAGCAATGTCTTGTAATATTTCGCTGCCTATCGCGGACTAACGCTAGGGATATTACGACCCGTTCATTCTTATTATACCACCCTTTTCTCATTTGTAAAGGGTTAAGTACTTTTTATTCTTCCTTGTTCTTCAGGGCATACTCATATGTTGCCCACGTAATGAGTCCGCTTAGTGCGGTTAAGATAACTATATATTCAATTAAATCAATCATTTAGGTCTCTCTCTAGTACTGCCCAGGTGGTAAGCCCACCAATTACAACAACCACAAACACAGTCCATTCAATAACTTCGACCATCAGGTTTTTATTTTCCTCACTTAATTTGGTGAACCCTCTGGGACTTGAACCCAGAACCTACGGATTAAAAGTCCGGTGCTCTACCAGTTGAGCTAAGGGTCCCTCTCTTCATCGTACCCATAGGATAACACGCCGGGCGCGTCCTGTCAAGGGCTTTTTGCCATCTTTACAAGTGCCCATGCCGGAATATAAACCAACATAACAATCAGCAAGATGATGTTCAAGCCAGTCTCCACACCCATATAGGTGTCCAGGCGCCAATCATTAAGGGCCCTGGTGAGCATTACGGCGTTAATGCATCCGTAAATTCCAATTAGTGCTGTTATTAAAACGGCTGCGACAAGATGCAACCCGCTCATCAATAAACTTTTCATTCGCTCATACATAATTCTTTATCCAATCTCTGATAAGGCGTCCGGCTTCGGATGCTACGTTATCATTTATGTTTGCCCCAAGGATCCAATTGGCTATCCCTTGAATAACATGAATCTCTGGGAGCGGGAACGCCATGTCTAGCTTCGCTGCATCGCCATGGGTCCTAAAGATAACATAATCTTCTCCCTGCCGGCGAGCATACCTATCTCCCTCTTTCCACTCCCATTTTACATTGCAGCTCCAAAGTGCGTTCCATGTTGGCTCCCAATCTTCGATAGCCGGGGGTGTCCATGTAAAATTAGAAAATCCTACGCGGCTGGGATGTTCACATGTATTATCTCTCGTAAGGTCTGTCATTATTACTCCTCTGGGAACGTCAGAACGTCCATTGTAGCTACAGTATACCCCAGGCGAGTCGTTTTGTCAAGATCTATTTTGCGTTGTCGCATATCTTCCTCCACATTTAGCTCCTTCATCCGGCGGCGCGTATACTCTTCTAGTGCGGGGTCCATGTCGCTGTCATAATATCCGGGCGACTGTCCATTTAACTCTCGCATCCGTCGACGCGTGTACTTCTCAATATCAAACTTTCTCAAGGTAATCTCCGTGAAATGTCATTATCTTCTCAAACTTTGTAAACCAAACCGTATAGACGGGCGGCTCTAAATCAGGCTGAGGGGTTGTATCGGGGTCGGCTTCTTGTACTTCCAGAACAATCCCTAACCCATAAGCGCCGCTTCCTTCATTTAATATATCTTTGACTAAATCGCCAGGGCAAAATGTTTTCATTATCTTTTTACCACCATAATATCGGACGCCCTACGCGGCTTGTGCTTGCGCTTGGAGCCCAGAGGTGCGCGCAGGGTCGTAGTCTTATTAACACAGCGCCCACACGCAATGTGCTGCTTCCTATCCTGCTTTACGTCCCTAAGGAATGCCGGGGAATAGCTACAATATTCGCAGGTCAACCTTGAAGCTTCTCTTGCGGCAGCAACAAGGTCTGCGATTGGTGGCGAGACATTGCGTACGTCAACATATAACGTCCCGTCGTCGTGTCTAGAAATCTGGGAAATCGCCGGGGAGTACTCTCCCTCTGGGGCAATCTTAGTAATCTTATCAGATAGGTCATGAATAATCTTATACCACCCGTTTCCACACTGAACTCCCCAGGCCATGCTGGAGCTTTCCAGAGGTGCGGTCCTTTCTCGGTAGAGATCCGGGAACCTCTCATACAATTTGTTTTCAAAATGGCTGTCCATCAAGTTAGCCTCCTACTCTATTATTGTAACAGAGTGTCAAGGCGATGTCAAGCCTAAAATATACTAAAAACTCGCAGCGCGGTAGCCCATCTTGCGGGCGGATTGCTTATCGCTGAAGCAAACCTCAGCATGCGTCGACTCATAGTAGGGTGAGTCTAAGGTGTGGTACAGTCCCGATTCTGCATTGCCCTTGATAGAATGAGCCATTGGGCATGTGCCTCCGGCGAGGGGGATAGAAATGTGTGCACATCCCGTGCACAATAGGATGCTAATAATAATTGCTGTTCTCATCATGTGTCTGTTTTTTCTGTTCGTGATATTAGTTTGAAATCTTTTTCTGAAAAGGTATATTTCTTATTGTCTATTACTGCGGTAATGGCAAAGTATTCAACCCCTGTCTGATCGTGAACCAGATTTTTGATCTCGGTTACAATACCCACTGTATTACTGAGCCAGTCGTACCCTTGGATGCTCACGAGGTCGCCAATCCGCAGCGCCATCTTCGTTATACTATCAGAATCGGAAGGAGTTGTCAAGGACTTTTTACCGTCTTATATTATTTGCGGAATAACCTGGAAATCTTGGTCGACAAGGGCAACGTTTCTTCTTCGTCATCAGTGTGATCGGAGGTCAACGTTTCCAAATACCCCTGGTGATATTCCTGGTACTCTTTGGGATACTTCCTTTTTATACTTTCCAGGTGGGACATGATCTGATTAGGAGAAATTGTATCCCAGCGACGAAGTCCCTTTTCCTTAATAATACGCTCGATGGCATAGCGAGCAGCGGTCTCGGAGGCTTCCTCTCGGAATGCTGCTTTTGTTATTTTCGCTGCACCTTTGGGATGCGTGAGGTCCCCGGCAGGTCCTGGGAGCGTCTGGATACCAACCAAAGCATCTTCCAGTTCTTCCTGAGAGACAGCTTCTTTAAGTTCTTCTAGGATGATCTCCCGTACTCTACTCTTGGATATTTTCATCTTCTGACTTTTCCTCATCATTAACTAGTCCGAACTTCTCCTGTTCTCCGTCATCATAGGTGATGATGGTGCGGTTGCCAGGATGAGGCTTGATGTGAACAGTGATAAAATCGTTCATAGAATCAAAGATAGCAATGGAACCCTTGGGTCGCGGATAGAGCCAGTGTGCAATACACTGTCCGGTGGCCAGGACCACTCCCTCAATCACAACCCCTTCACCTGATACACCCGTCTCGTCTGCCTGTCTGGCAACTGTAAAGGTTTGGATGCCGCGCGGGCATAGCTTCGAAGGCTTCTTGGGGATAAGCTCTTCCTGCGGAGAGGGTTCCTCAGTAGCATCCTCAATCTTTAGTTCTTCTTCAACCATTTTGTAATACCCAATCATATAGTTTTAGTACGCCTGGAGCGAGGTCATAAGTCTCTATGTCTGCTCTTGCGACCCAGGTCCAATCTGTGTGTTCAAAATCAATCTGAACAGTTCCAGTGTAGTGTCTAGTATAGTACGCGGCGACAGGATTGTCAAGGGTTAAGTTGATAATCTTTAAATGCTGGACGTCTAGCGATGTCTCTTCTTTTGTTTCCCGGATGGCAGCACTAAGCGGAGACTCGTTGGGGTCTAACTTACCGCCAGGAAGAGCCCACTTGTTAGGTGCCCAGTCAACTCCAGGAGGACGTTTGAGGATGAGTAGCTCATCCCGCTTATTTAGTATCACAACAACCGCGCCAACGAGGGACATCTTCTTACTCCTTATTTTTATACGTATCACTGGTCCAGACTATGAATCTTATCATATGCCTGAGTGTATATGGCAAAGAGCTGTTCAATATCTCCGGATCGGCGTAGCATCTTAAACGCGAGGTTTTCGGGAGAATAGATACCTGTTGCCTCCAATCCACTCTGTCGCATTCTTTTAAGTTTGCCCTTTATTTTCTCGGCCATGTCGAAGGCGCCCTCATAATCTTCTCGATCAAAGACTGCGCTCAGCTTATCTATCTGGCGCGCCATGTGTCTCATTTTCTTCGTAGCTGTCCCTCTATCAATGGCGGGTCGGATCTTCTTGGGTTTCACCAGCCAGCGATCGTCTGTTAGAGAATAGACGCCGGTAGAGATATGCGGTTCGTGTTCGTCTTGAATATAAATCTCTACCTCGTGACCCTTAACCTTAATGTCATGAAGCTTATTCCAATTCGAGCGCACGGCATCAAAAAACTTCTTTACCATGACTTCGTTTTCATTAACATCAGCAAAATCAATAAGAATGTGTAAATCAATATCTGAGAACTTCGACCAGTTGTAGTTGGCAATCGACCCGGTTATGATAACATCCTTGATATCAATATTCATATCGAGCCCTGACATGAACTCGTCGACGATCTGCATCAGAGCACCCTTAACGCCGCGGCGGACCTCTTCGTCCTTGTTCCAAATCTTAGGCTGTAGGTCTGGTTGCACATCAAACGCAAACAGGTCATCTTCTTCGGAGCCCAGGACTAAATCAATAGCCTCTCGTAGCCTATCAACTCTAGACAGATCAAAACTAGCCTTGGGGTTTTCGGGGGGCGTCGATGGACCGAGTTCCCGAAACTTGTCGCCCAGCTCGTACTGTCGTTCTATATTATCTTTTCTATATATCTTGGTCAAATAGCGATTTGTTGTAGCAAAATTTGCTAGGGCTTTCTCGTAGTCTTCGTCTTCTATCTCGCCGAGGTGTCCGATTGGAATGAGACCTACTTCCGCCAGATACTTTCCTAATTCAAGGGGGGAGATCTCTCCTCGCTCCATCATGTCATAATAAACCTGCAGGTTCTCGTCGGCCTCGACAGCTGTAATGTCGTCGTCCTCTTGTTGGCGAACATCGTGATAGACCTGCCAAACTCGTTCAGCATCAGGAGTTACAGAGTTAATGTCCGGTCGTAAGCCAATACCTTCTTTGGTGGCTATCTCCATGGCTACATCATATAATAGCGGACCAAACCCCTCAGTGGCCTTCACGGCAGAGGGAGCATACGCATCGCGGTAGGGGTCGTGCTTGAGGCGCCGTGCCTTCAGTTGCCCAAAGACGGAAACACCTTTTTCCATCTGTTCCAGGTCGCCCACTATCAAAGGAGTTGATGGATCTTCCTCCTTCGCATAATAAACCTCGAATTTGTCAGGCATCTGGCTGGAGTCGTACACCACTACGTACCCTTCGGGCAAGTCGCCTGCGCGCATCATCACTTCCTCTAGTCCACCCGGGGCTCCAGGGGGCGCGGACTTCCAAGACGGATGCTTCTTTACCTTCTTGTAGGGCCCCGAGTTATTGGGTCCTGTCTGCGTAAGACGATTAAACCCTATACGGAGGCGGCGCTTTCGGGCGGGGCTTTGTTGGTAGCCTTTGATACTCTTCTTGCGTTCCTGCACATTTTGGACTCGCTTAGTATAGCTGCCCGGGCCATGAAATGCCTTGCGGCGCTGCTTGGGTTTCTTCTCCTTATAACGGAGGACTGAAACACCCTTGAGGCGAGATGTCATCTTAACTACTCGCTTCATCATCACCTCTTTAGATATGTCCTTCGGCTTGCGTACGTGTACCTTGAGGGTCGACATAAACTTGGTGCCCAAGTCTTTCTGAACGCCGCCTTTTTCTTTTTCGACCAAAGTAACGGTTAATACTTCTGGAAGCGCGCGGATATCATTTTTAGTTTCGTCACGGGATCCGCCCATGTCTTTTGTCATGGAGATCAGCATTGTAAAGTAAAATGTGTCCTGATAATAATTAGGGTCTACGGCTTCGTTTAAGAAGTCCTGAAAAGTCTGGAGTTCGCGTTGCATCTATATAAATAGTTCGTCGTATTCGATAAGGGCCCGGGTTTCTTCAGGTCCAAGCACTTGATACCACTCGCAGTCACTCATTTTGTCAAGTCGCTCTGCCAAAGGCCAATCATTTCCGCCGGGTATATTCTTGTCTCCAACAAATATAAATCTAACATCGTTGCCGTGTTTTTCCTGAAGTTTTTCTATAACCTGACCCTTATTAGAACCGGCAGGGTAAATATCAACCGAAATGGCTCCGCCGATACTAGTTTCCAGCTCTGGATGTAGATCCTTGAGATATTGAACTATATCTTCTCTTTCGTGGTGTATTTTATCCCACTTAGTATAGGCTTCTCTCATGTTGTGAGATGCTTCACGACCAACGGTGCTGAAGTTTATCATGCCGGAACGTATTTCAATGTGAGTGCCCTGTTTGCGCCTCCATTCGGATTGCTCCAGGTATAGTTGCAAGTTTTCTAACAAACCCTCGGGAAGTTGGAGTGTGTTTTCGTAAACCTTGTGTCCTTTAACATAAAAGACGTTCCCGGAGCATGTAAACAACCCTTCACATTGATCTATAAACGAAGGAAATAGTTGTTCTTTTATCTTTTGTATATCTGATCCGGTCACTAAGTACGCTTTTTTCTGCTTCTCGACTATCCAGTCTAAAAAGACTGATGCGAACTTCTCGCAGATAGGCTGACGATGTGGGGTGAGCGTCCCATCAACGTCGAAGAGATATAAAGTCTCAGGCATCACCTTGAGTTTTCATTTGGCGGAGCACCTCGTCACTGATTTCCACCACTATCTCCTCGGCGGTTCCAATATAGACATCTCGTCGAGTCGAACAGTATCGGCCGGATTGAAGTACCTCTTCGTCCTCCGCATCTAAAAAAGACCAGAGAGCATCATTCTCAGCGGCTAAGGCTTCGTGCTTTTGTAGCGTGGCTTCAATTGTGTCCAGACGATTAAATAATTGTCTCCACATGGAGACCTGTTTTTTTATCTTTTTCATTAAAGAGAACATCCATTAACTCCTGTCTAGTAATTATACCGGACTTACGATTATAGATTAACTCTAATAAACTTTTTTTTGCATCTGCCGAGAGAGGGAAAGGGGAGACCACGTATCCCGATTCATCAAGCATTATTGGTAAGGATGGAGCATCCATAGCGTTATCGATCCAAGGTTGTGTCAACTTAATAACTTCTTTCTTCTGTGACATAAATAGTTAGTTCCCTGCTGAATCGTCGTCGTCAGAGGAGTCATCGTCGTCGCCCGGGTCATGATCTATAACATAACCAATCTCTACGTGGGCGCCCTCAGGGGGCACTACTAGGAACTCAACACGGTTTTGAGCACTATTATAAACCCAGTCAGCTTGGGGCATCTCCACAGAATCTACAAAAATAATCAACGTATCCTCAATAGGGTAGTAGGTTAAAGACCAAGACTCGTGCGGCTGTACCTGAGTGGTGGCTGCCTGGACTCCTGGTGCCCAATCGTCCGCGCAGATGTCAACAATGATGCCGCCAAAGGCATCCGTGGCATCCATGTAGCGTTGTCCAATAAAGGTATTATTAATAAACCCGCCACATTCGTTTTCAGTTTGATGCACATTAACTATACTCGCCAAGAACACAGAGTCGCGCTGATGACCATACCAATTAATAAAATCTAGCAGTCCCGATGGAGTAGAAGTAAAGTCGCGGCTGCTTTGTTCATCTTCGTCGCTGACAAACACCACAAGTAATCCTGCGTCGGGGCGTAACCATGTCTGATTATACTGATTCTCAATAAGATAAGCGTAGAGAGCATCGAAGCCGGCTTCTAGTCCATAGGTGCCCGTATTATTATACGCATCCCACGCGTCCTGCACTGTGTCTCCCGGGACGAGAGGAAACTCCTGCGTTATCTGTGAGTTCTGCCATGCTGTTGTTGTGATTCCCAATCTCCAGCCAGACGGCGGAAGGGAAAGCATCATCTGCTCAATACCGTCGACTACCGATTGAGAATGCTGATTCATAGAGCAAGACTTGTCAATGAGCCACACAATATCTATGCCATTGAGGGTGTAGGGTTGATCAAAGGATTCGACCCACACATCACCCCCCTCTCCCGGGACTTCTACCAAGACTTCTACCGGGACTTTGATGGGAACTTCAACTTCTACTGGAACTTCAACGTAGATTACTTCGCCCGGACCACCATAGAGTGCATAATCTCCCTCACACCCGAAGCCCAAGAAGGCCATTAAGAAAACTGCCACAACGATCAGTCGCTTCATGGAGAGGACTCTCCTCTGCGTGGTGAAGCTGCTCCAGGAAAGGAATTTATCGTTCCGACGAGCATGGCAGTTTCGATGCGCATCTGCAATATGTCTAGGTCAATTTTACTCATGGGGGCGACCCACACAATAGACTCTAATGGGAGGCGGAAACCAATGTTCCCCACATCAATCCCTGAGACTACTCCTACGAGGCGTCCCTTTTGATCATACACCCCCGAGCCGGAAGAACCAAACCATCCGAACATGTTTGTTACCACCATATTATATTCCAGCGCGGCGACGTAGCCGCGGATGGTCAGCAAATCGTGATGGGAAGGAAACCCCGTATAAGTGATTCGGGTGCCGATGAGTCGCTCGTCATATATTTTACGAGGCTTAAAGCGAACAGCGGTTCGTGTCTTCATTTCTGGAACGGCGAGAAATGCAATATCTACATCGTGATCCACAAAAATTACTTGGCCTACGACCGTTTCACCGTCTCGACCGTCGATAGCCATCACCGTCTCGCCCCGGACTACGTGAGCAGCAGTGGCAACGATGCGACGGCCGTAGGCGACCATGTAAGTGCCAGAACCGTGTCCGCCTTGTGTAAGGGATCTAACCTTAACGGCAGCTGTTCTGGCTCGCTGTTCTATGAGTGTAAGATTGGGTGCATCTAGCACCTCTAGTACTTCACCGAGTACTGATGTAACCTCAACGTGAGTTGATGTCTGGATTACATCTAAATTGGCGTCTATGTGCTCTGAAGTAGGAACAGTAGGACTTGAGCATCCTACTATGAGTAAAGAAGCTATAATAGCTATGTTTTTAAACCACCTTGTCACGTTTCTACCTCCGTGTATAGGCTATCACATCACTACATCGTATTAATACCTGCTACTCCCTTGGGACGCATATTTTGCATACAACCTACCGAGCCTTTCTGACTTTGTTATCTATAAGTAACTATGGGGTTAACCCTCTTAAGAGGAAAAAATATATATTTTTATTTAATAAGCTTGGACCAGCGCTGTATAATGCGCTGCTCGTGCAGGGGGAGATCCATCTGTCCGCGGGCGGCTTCTCTCTCGCGTTCTGTCTCGCGATCATCTTCACCAGCAATGTCGCGGTAGACGCCGTACGCCTCTAATCTCTTCTCAATTCTCTCATAGAACTCGTTATAATCGAACTCTGCTTCTTCGGGTGCGGCTGTGCTGTTGACAAGGTAGCCGGAGATCTCGGACATTTCTGCCAGGAAGCTATTGAGCAGTTCTAGTTCGTTCTTTACATCGTCTTCATTTTCATCGTCGGCGAAAAAGAGACCCTCCCAAGCCATCGAGATGCCGAGCATGGCGGTCCGCGAGTCTTCTTTGCCGCGCGCATAAACCTCCACGGTGCGAATGCGTGGGTTGGGATAGAGAGTGGCGTCAACAATGTTCTGTGCATCCTGGCGGATCTCCCAGCGCAGCCGGTGAGTATCCTCATCCACAATGACATCTTTGACAGGAAAGAATGCTTGGTGCTTCAGGGTAAAGGTAACTTCTTCATCCCCTACTGAGGGCCAACTAACATCCACAGAGGTTTGGTCGTCGCGGTCGAAGTCCGGCGCGTACTGTTCCAATAATTCCGTGGCTTCGTCGACCCAGGAGTCATCGAACTTAACTTGTCCTGTCCCTTCCTTGCCATACTTCTGTTTAAGGTGTCCTAGCATCTCAGCAAAGCCAATGCCGTCATCGCTGTGCATTCCTACCTCTGCGATCCTCTTCACCTCTGCGTTTTCAATAAACGCGTCAAGATATGGCCAGAGTTCTTCGGAGGGAGCACTGTTCCCTTTTGCCTTGATCTGATAGACAGTCCTGTCTTCATCCATCGACAAAGTGATATAACGCTTGATGTCTCGGCGCTTTTCTCCAGTCCTCAGTGAGTACATGGTGCCCTTATCGGCGCTCCCACAATGCTTCATCTCCCTTCCTTCGATCTCGCAGTAACTCTTTCTCAAGTCATACCAATAGTATCCATCATCAAACGTATGGATTACTTGGTCTTCCTTCTTTGGGGGATTGGCTAAAGTCTCTTTGGCTATTTGGCTAGCAGCGCGGAGTCTTCGGCTGAGGTCGGGGAAGCCTTCATCGGGGCAACACTCTTGGCGCAGCTCATCATAGAAGACAGGATCTTCAGCCAGCAGCTGCATAATGGGAACAAAGTATCCTTGCAGGGCTCGAACGCCCTGGGTCGCTCTATATTCTAAAAACGAATCTAATTGTTTAATCACGGGGGCGGGCGCGTCTCTCCTCTTCAACATTTTCCGGGCGCTTTTCCTCAGAGCTTTAAGGGCCGGCAGATTGGGGAGTCCGCGGTGTCCGGAGTGATTGATATACCACTCGTTAAAGAAACCGACGGCATTGGCCCAGGCTTCCTCTCCTTCGGGGGTGTCTGGCCAAGCTTGGCGGCCGATGATATCTTCAATGATGGTTTGGTGAACGCCCGGCCCATAGAGGTTTCGACTCCTAACCGTTTTTACAAGCTCGCCAATCCAAGTAAGATGCTTGTTGCTGACCGGTCCTGCTTCTTCGTTTTTTTCTCGTAAATAACGTGCAACTTCAGGAGGAAGACCAATGTCCTCGATCCCCTCCTGAAGCGCAAACTCTTTCCATTTATTTGATTGACGCAGATACATCAACTATAAATAGTTTTCAAATCACTTAATGTCAATATCAATGGAATTGTTAGCAGGGGTTTCGCGGGGAACGAAGACAGAAAGAATGCCCTGCTTATACTCGGCACGGACGGAGGCAGTATCCGCATCGGAAGGAAGCTTCCAATATCGAGTGAAAGAGCGATAACGAACTAGTTCTGTCTTATCGGTGTTTTCGCTGTCATACGAAATATAAACGTGGCTGTTCTCGATCTTAACGCCTAGGTCATCTCGCTCTAGACCGGGCGCGACAACATCAATCCGATACTCCTCATCATTAGTTGAAACATTGGTTCGCACTGCATAGTCGTCAATGAAGTTGCTGGTACCAAAGTTAAAGAAATCGTCACCGAGAAAGGTGTCGAGTAAGGTGCGCTGGTTTCGAGCGCGGGTGGTCCAAGGGTACATATTTTAATCTCCTATATATGGTAAGCGACCGGCTTACACAACTATTATAACACCGGAGAATTGGTTGTCAAGTATTATTTTGTACTATGCGGGAGGGGCTGCGGGAGGTTGGTGATACGGTCATAATCATCTTCCACCCGAACATAGTCTGATGTCCCAGCTTGGGATACTTCTATCAGGCGAACTGTTCTTCCGTCGGCACAAAAGCGATGAATCTGCCCCGTGGGGAGGTGGTATGCTTCACCTTCATTGATTTCTATCTTTGTTATGTCGCCACCATGGTAGGTTGGTCCTGCCTCAATCGTCAAGACCCCTGTCACCACAGTAATAGTGTGCATCCGGTGGCGATGATATTTGCGAGACAAGCGGTGTCCCCCATTAATAGTTAGGATCTTTCCTTTGTAGTAGGGGGTATCTGCCCAGGTCTCTTCTGTCCCCCACGGCTTTTCAGTTGTTCTGACTCTTGTCTTTGACACTATCTATCCCTTCAATAAGCTGGCGCGGTTCTTGCTTAAGCGATTAGCGACTGTGGGGAGATCGCCTACAACAACATAGGTCTCCGACATGTTACCCATATTTGTCGTAACTGCCGTAAAACGATGCTTTGCGTTAAGGTCCGGCGGGAGGCGCCCTTCTTGTAACATCCTAGTGTATCCTGTCGCTTCGCGGAGATTTACCACATGCTCCTCATTAATCCACACCTCTTGAAGCTCAAACCTAGGTATGGAGGTTCTCTCCAGGCGCGGGTTTCTTTCTGTTTTATTAACTACCTCTATAAATCTAATCATCTATCTTCCTCGACACTATACAAACTACGAGTTCGTACAGACCATTTATCCCCATCACACAAGACGATAACATAGTCTCCCTGCGAAGGGGTCTCAGCTACGATGCCGACGCGTGGGGACTCGGTGGTTTGAACCCTGAGGGGTATGTTTAATTGGGCGCCATCACTAGGGCAGTCAAGGAGTTCAACTGCTTGGGGAATGTGTACTAAATCCCCTATCATATAATCTTTTTTCATCTAATCTGCTCCAAATATCTCTGGTTCATATCGGGGCTCAGTATCGGCGGCTGCGGGCGAGGATACAAGTTTGCCGCGGCGGAGATCATCATAGCCATCGATAATCTCTGTGATTTCTTGAAGACGAGTATCCACAGCTAATAAAGCTTTGCGGAAATCTTCAATCATTTCCAATGCCTTAATGGTATTGGGGACAACTTCCTCATCTCCTCTAAGTTCATTTTGAATAAGCTGAAACATGTCAATTGCATGTTTCATATCGTCACCAGATAGCCCCAAAATCTTTGCGGCTTCAGGAAGTATATCTTCCTGCTCTACTGTATATGATAGTTTAACTCTCATCTTCTCAAGTCTCCTAAAATAATGCTGACCAAGCGGTACGTACTAAAAGGCCCACTACGGAGCCTCCAACTAGCCACATGAGGCGAGTGTTAGTTGATTTCCAACTCTCGATATGCTGGATGCGGATATCTAGTTCTTTGAGGCGCGCATAAAGTCCTGAATCGGGATTATAAACTGCTTCTTTTATCTTATTAATGTTCTCGGCGAGTTCGTCCTGTTTGTCCAGAAGTATCTGAACTTTGCTGGATAGCTCCACCATCATTACTGTTAGTTTTTGCTGTTCGTCTTCAGTCATTAGCGCCACCTCTTCACACCTTTAAATAGAGTTATACTTCTATAATGGCATGCGAAGTTGTGATTAATGTTCCGGCAGCAGACGCAGCGTTCTGCAGGGCTGTGCGTGTCACCTTAACGGGATCAATGATGCCGGCTTGCAGCATGTCTGTGAGTGTGTCGTTCCTGAAATCATAGCCGGTGTTGCTGTCTACTTCCTGCACCATATTCAGGATCAGGTCAGGTGATAAGCCACAATTAGTCGCCATCTGACGCAGCGGTGCTGTAACTGCCTCGGCGACTATATCCACCCCAAACTGTTGATCGTCGTTTTCTACTGGCGTTC
>Ga0114906_1000510_pt1 | contig 21782 bp, 30 predicted proteins | sample MalvirDeepMed_M9_FD_89687 | JGI IMG/M metagenome (GOLD analysis project Ga0114906, IMG submission 89687) | Marine viral communities from the Global Malaspina Expedition - Malaspina viral metaG DeepMed_M9 | ecosystem: Environmental > Aquatic > Marine > Oceanic | place: Mediterranean Sea...
CAGCACCTGACATCGGGAGCGGCGGACAAACACAGGCTGGCGGAGCGGTTGCCGATGGAACAGTTACTGACCAACGGACGTATTCGGAAGACGAATGGCGAAAATTCCAGTCTTCGACCGACAAGAAAATTGCCGATCTGGAGACACAGAACAAGACGCTGCAGGATCAATCAAGCAGGGTTCAGGCTGATTATGACAATACAGCTTTAGACCAGCAGGTTGGTGTATTGCAGCAAAATTTAGCCCAGCAATATATACAGCAGCAGGGAATGGACGAACAGGTTGCCGCGCAAATGGCACAAAGGGACGCCCAAAGCCTTAAAGCTCAATATCTTGGGGCAAAGGAAAACGAACGTCAGCGGGAGATGATAAACCAGCAGCAGACACAACTTGGGAACCAAGTGAAGATGGCAAGGGCTTATGAACTTTCCGTCACGCACAAGGTTCCAATGGAAGGTCTGATGACGTTTGACAAGCCTGAACAGATGGAAGCACACGCCAAGATGATTTCGGAAAACAACCGTTTAAAAGGTCAGGTGCAGGGCAATACGCCCGCGCAGAATTATAGTGCCGGTACACCTCAACCAGACGTTGCCCCGACAGACGCCGAGGCAATAATAGACCGCTACAACACGGGCGATTCAGGTATAACTACCGACATGGCTCGGGAAGCGGCTAAAAAACTAGGTTACGAACTATAAAGGAATAAACCAAGATGGCAAGTACACAAACTTCGACCACTGGTAATCTTCAAAGTATGTCGCGTATCATGCTTTCAAAAGCACGGTACACTGAAGAACACAACATGCCCGTAGTGCAGCTTATAGATAAGTTCTCGCTACCAAAGGGGCATTATCAACTTGACATACCGAAGGTTGCACAGATGAACGCCGGCGATCTTGTTGACGGTCAGGATTTGATTGACTCGGAAGAAATAACTCCGACAATCGTTTCTGCGACTGCGGCAGAAGTTGGCATAAAAGTTGTAATAACCGACAGGTTACTACGACAAAACAATGAAAGCGTATTCTCTATCATAGGTCGCCAGATGGGTGACGCTATGGCTAGGAAAAAGGACACGGATGCAATAGCACTTTTCTCAGGATTTACAGATACCTATGGAGGCGACAAAGTAATAACATTTGCATTGGCTACAGGGTTAATTGCAAATGCTAAGGAAAACAAATATGGTAATCCATTATTTGCAGTTCATCATCCAAACGTAATTTGGAAACTTGCTGCAGATGTGGGTAATATTGTTACTAGTTACCCTCTCCCTGACGTATTCAATAAGCCAGCTGTAAAAGATTACTATTCTGGAGTAAAAATAGCCGGAGTACCTTTCTTTGAAGACGGTAACATTGCGGCGGTTTCAGGGCAGACGTACGGGTATGGCGTAATAGCACACTCAAGTGCTATGGGCTACCTCGTGGCATCAGCCAAGACAGAGCGTAGGCAACGAGATGAATCACTTCGGGCAACTGAAGTTATTATCGTCGAGGAATACGGTATGTTTGAAGCCGATGACGACAGGGCGGGAACTCTGCAATATACTCAGAGCTCTATAAGCACATAAGATAGGATAAGTGATACATGGTCAATAGTTTTAATCCTGAAAAAGTTTCTGAAGCCCTGAAGCCTCTCGTTCAATCGCAGGGGTACACGGTTTCGGAGATTGATTTCAAGAACCATCCAAGAGGAAGCCTATGGCGTGAAGACGATGGTGGAAACTGGATAGAACTTGTGAATTTACCTCTTGACCCATATCATTTGCAGAAATATTTAGCGAGGGGGTTTAAGATTGACCCGCCTAAAACTCTTCCGAGTTCGGACAGGTTGCCTTACCTCTCGCTAGACACTAACACGCAGTTGTCATTTGGCGACGCAGAAAACCTTGAGGGCAATGTAACGATTGACCGAGTTGCTCCCAAGGATAAAAATATCGGTCGGTCGCAGGGGGCAAACCCTGTAAGCAAATAACCTTTAAGGAGGTTTATTATGGCATTTCCAAATGCTATATCCGGCTCATACGGATATGAAAAAGTTGAATCAAGCTCACAAAAACACGCACTTGGAACCAAGATGGTGTTCGTTGACGGGCGAGAATATAGCTACACAGAAAACGGTGGTAGTGCGATAGCAGAGGGTCTGCTTGTCTCAGCCGAGGCACCAGCAGGTAACCATGATGAAGACCTTGCGGTTGCGACAACAGCAGCAGGAGCGTCTTCTGTAACGGTTACGTTAGGTAATACAGCAGCAGCAAAGGATTTGTATAAGGATGGATACTTGTTCCTGAACGTAATAACTGCGACATCTACTGTCCATGAGTTTTACAAGATTAAATCTCACCCGCAGGCTGACGGTAATGCTACCCTTAAGCTCACCCTGCATGATAATGATAAATTACACACAGCAATTACCAACGGTACAGACGTAGCTGGGTTGCTAAAAAGTCCATATAAGGACGTCGTTGTTGCTCCTGCGGCAGTTGCAGGTAGGCATGTTGGTGTGACAGTCAATAACTTCACCGCTGATTACTTCGGGTGGCTTCAAACGGCAGGTCTTGCCATTGGTTGTATAGACGGTGGCGGTAGCGCTATAGCGTTCGGTGTTGGATTATCAGCAAGCTCAAACCATGCAGGACAACTGATGGCTGTCGCCGCCGACCCTACGGTTACGGTTGCGAGAGTCCATGGTGTTGCATCTGCTACTGATAATGAGTTCCACACTATATGGTTGCAAAACTTAAATTAAGTGGATAAGAAGAAACAAACAAAGTGGCTCGCACCAAACGTCAGTAAAGGCGGTATTAGAGAATTTGCTAAAACTTCTGAAGAAACTTTTGAAGTCGGGGAAAGGAAGCAACCGGTTTATATTCCGGGGGCTTCCACCCTCGACGGTGGACAACTGGATGAAATACTCCACGACCAGACGGAAAAGGCAGACGCTGAGGCAAAGGCAACCGCTGTCCATACTCCCTCAAAACGGGAGGACAGGGATGAACTTGCTGAACGCACACGCTCATATAAGGACTGGCAATCAGAAGTAGCAAAGAGGGGAACTAAGAGGAAATACTACGGCGGTTTTGGATAGAGCCTTGTAAAGGTTTTATATATGGCAGTTGTTCAATCAAGAACGCGGGAAGAGATCCGTCGCACCATAGCGTCGAATTTAGACCAGTTACCAACCGGTACGGCTAACGGAAGCGGTAGCACTACCACGCTACTGGACACCACGTTACTCGGCGGTGATGACCAGTACAACGGGTGGTGGATTGTATTCACATCCGGTACCAATGACGGTACTATCAAAAGGATTAGTGATTATACTGCTTCATCCGGTACGATTACATGGATAGGAGTGGTTGGCGCGTCTACTTCCTCAAGTGATACATATGAATTGTGGGAACCGCATTTTCCTCCCGAAAGAATACATGAGATAATAAATGATGCAATTATTCAGCGTACCGCACGGGGTCTTGTGCCCGATGACACTGATATTACGGGAGATGTTCCGGTCGGATACAGGGGACAATCCGAATACACCTTACCCACTGATATGGTGGGCGTATCTAGGGTAATGTACCGTACTGGCGCAGACCAGAAACAGTTAGACGATTTAAATACATCTGATTATGTAGCAAAAGACAGCGATGTAACGATAAGTACTACATCAGAGATGACTAGGTTTACCAGTAATTCTATAAAGTTAGTAGTCGCTGGAACTGTAAGTAGTTCAGATATATTATTTACAAGAACTATTACATCATCCATAGACGATACAGATACAATATTTACAAGAACCATTACATCTACAGATATTTCTAGGTTTACACACGTAGAGTTTTGGATATGGGTAGAGGCTGCGGTAGCCGCATCAGACCTAAAATTACATTTGAGAAATTCTGCCGGTGGATCTAATATAGATAGTATAAACTTACCTGCGCTATCTGCTAGAACATGGACATATTGCAGATTGGCATTAGTAAACCCTGAAGATGATACTGCAATCGCGGGAATAGCACTAGAGTATGACGCTAATGCAAAAGCCAATACCATTCTTATGAACAAGCTGATTGCAGACGTCGAAGACTACAGCAGGTGGGAATCGCTCAATCAGGATTCATGGTATTTGCGCAGGGAAGAACGCCAGCTCATCCTATATGAAGACGCTGTGGGCGTGGTAAACGGGAAGCTCCTCAGGTTCGAGGGGTACAAGAAGCCGTCACTCCTGTCAGCTGATTCGTCCACGTGTGAGATAAACGCTGACCTTATATCGTCGCGGGCAACCGCAAGGGCACTCATGTCGCTCTCAAGGGGGAACGTAACTGACCCTGACGACAGGAGGCAGAACGCCTCATGGTGGGAAGCAATGGCTGCAAGGGGCGAAATGCAACAACCCATCCTTAGGGCTGGCACGAGGCTCGTAGACTGATGGTAGCAGTTGTTGACAGTAACGAAATATTACTAAACGGGGTTTATTATAAAACTATCGGACCGCCAAGGCGTGCGTTGGTGTCCATACATGCCCCCAGATTCACCATAGGGGACACGCAGAGAGGTGCAGACCCCCGTGCATCCATCCTGACACAGAATGACTTTAGAGGGGGAATCGGGTGGAACAGGGGACTTGACTCAGGATCCATTGACAGGAGCTGGTTTTCAGACTGCCAGATTAGGTTCAAGGGTCATGTCGTCCTTGGAAGATTACCTGTCGCTACTACGATGACTGAAGTAACGAGCGGTGACGGAGTTGCAGGGGCTGTCAATACCATTACCGTATTCAATAATCTAACTTACGTGGTCTTCAATACTACTATCAGATATTACAATGATGCAGCTGACAACTGGAGTTCCGAGGGAGGCACATTGGATGGTGCACCTACGGACAGCATCGTGTTCAGGGATTCAAACGGCACGTATCTTTTATGGGCGCTGGACGATCAGGGATATGGATACATAACCGAAGCTTCCAGTACGCTGGTGCCAAAAGCAGATTCGACTGCGGCTAACAAGGTTAAGTTTTTTACTATTTTCCACGGGCAACTATGGGGAATAGACGATGTAAACGGGGGAACGCTAAAGAACTGGGCGACAGGACCAACCAATGCTGCGACGGAAAAAGCAAAGTTGCCTTTGCCTGACGGATACGTACAGGGGCTGATGGTTTACAGGGACGCGTCGGGAAACCCGGCAATCTATGCGGCTACCAAGGTGGGGCTGTTCGCTTATGATGATACTAACAACCGTTGGGAAATGACGGAACTGCAACTGCCGTTCCATAGTGATGCAGGAAACGGCGCACTCGTGTGGAGGGATGCCATATATTTCCCTGCAGGCAACGCAATATATAAATATCAGACAGGCGCAAACAATGCTGTCCTTAGCCTTGTGGGATTTGATAAAGATCACGGGCTGCCGAGTAAATACTCCGGTGTTATCCAGCAATTACAGGGTACGCACAACGACATACTGGCAATAACTGATGCCGCAGCAGACGAAGAACCGGAATACACAACGTTTGTAACTGGCAGGCAGGAATCAGGCTGGGGTGGCGGTTCTCCTGTAACAAGTGGCGCGGGTCAGTCAACCCTGCTTGGGTACAATGACCTTTCGTGGGAAGTGAAGTGGACTGCGGGGGATAGTCAGGGTACTGGAGCTATAGCTGTAGGCACAGCCTATTCGGATTATCGTGTATGGTGGGGAGTTGGGGACAACATTTATTATATGAAGCTCGCAACGGACATCATCAACCCGGCTCAAGTTACGTCTTTTGAATATGCTTCTTCGGGAAGCCTTGAGACGCCATGGTTTGACGGAGGGGATATAACAGGTGACAAGCTGGCTCTATTGTTCAGAGTTGTAACGAGCGATTGCACTTCCAACCAGACCGTTCAGGTGCAGTACGCGACAGATTTTACAGAGTCATATACCACGATGGGTACGATAACCAGCAACGGGACTACCACATATGCGTTCGGGTCGAGCGCGGGCACGGCGTTTAACTCAATAAAATTTAAGTTCACGCTCAGTACCAGCAGCTCGACGGCAAGCCCTGACATAAACCTGATGGAACTCAGGTGGAGGGAAAAACTTCCCATCAAGTACGGCTGGACGGTGAACATAAACGCTCAGGAAACATACAAGGGGAAGACACCGAAGCAGTTATTTGACGCGGTAAACACGGCAATCGAATCGAACACGCTAATCTCTTTCACGTACAGGAACAACGACTCCGCGCGCACGTATTACGTGGACGCAGTAGCTGCGACGGGAATTGATTTTACAGGGCTCGATGAAAGAAATCAGTTACAATTACAATTGGTGGAACAGTAAATGACTACGCAGCAAATAGAAAGATCACAATTACCAGCATGGTGGACAGGATCCGTGCCTGAGTACATATGCTTTACTACCCTGATAAGGCTTGGGAAAAAGCCGGGTATGCACTTTACGTTTCAGAACCAGATGGTAGGGGGCAGGCTCGAAAAGGGCGGTCGGGTGATTGACTTTCTTTTTACAGACCCCCCGGACCTTGCGATAAACGTGCAGGGGATGTTTTATCATTACGAAAAAGGAGCTGCCGTAAGGCAGTCCGACATATTGACAAGAGAGTTTCTCGCAACGCAGGGGGTAAAGCTCATCTTTATAGACGAAGATGATCTCATGGAAGACCCTGAGCCCTTTGTGCGCGACGCTTTACGATACATAGACAGGTCTAGGCTAGGAGGCAGAGGCTAATGCCCAATACATTTAAACTTGCAGGACACGTGTTCGACAACACGGGAGCGGGGACAGTCGGGGCTACTGTTACATCCCATGCGGCGGGATCTCTTACAGACGCGGCTGTTGTTGCTACTGATACAACACATGGTGAGGGCGATTCTTCAACTACCACAGCTGGATACTGGGAGCTTTCGACAAATGCTACAGGTTACGACGTACAGATAGCCGATGGCACTAACCGAAGATGGTTGAGGTCACAGGACAGGATGATAGTGAGTGAAATAGCAATCGTAGAGGCTACGAATGGGGCAGTTGGAAACCTTTATTTAGCTGCGGGTAGAGCAGATGCGGCGGGTGACTCATGGCGTACCCAAGTAAAAGATCAAGCAACTGCGATTACGTATGCAATAGGTAACGACAAAGCATCTCAAGGATCATATGTAGACCTTCTTACTATTACCGGTCATGCTACAGCTACGAGTTCTGTAGCTGCGTTTGCGGGAAGCCTCAAGGTAGGTAGTAATGTTATTCAGGCATCAGATGGCGGTGCAACCATTACTCTAGATACGTCTGACAACGTGACCATATTGGGAGACCTGACAGTAACTGGTGGAGATTTAACCTTAGGTTCAGTAAATTATTTAACGGACTCCGGCGGTACGGGAACACTAAAATCTATAGATGCCATAGACTCTACCACTGAAGCTACCATAGAGGGTGCGATAGATACGCTGGCAAACCTAACGTCTCTAGGTGCGGCAGGGGCTGCCACTAACATAGTTGCGGGTGACGTAACGATGTATAACGCTGTTAACGATGGCAACCCTACCATTAGCGTAGGGTCTAGCTCTGCTGAACGACTTTTGATAACAACTAGCTACGTTTCCGGCGGACAGTTGCTGGATTATGTGAAGTTTTCCACGGTCGAAGCATCCAGTACGGCTAACAGGGGTAAGTATATTTTCGACGTAGACGGTACAGATATGGTTACGATAGATGATGGTGGTATTGATATAGCATCGGGCAAAACATTTGCAATCAATGGCTCAGATATTGTAATTACAGACACTACATACAGTGCAGGTACACTTCTTGACCTCTCTGGAACTACTTTTAATGTTGACTTATCTGAATCTAGTGCAGCTACTATTGCAAACGGAGACTACATTCTTTTCTTGGACGGTGGTACTAGTAGTGCTGCTGCAAAAGGTGATGTTCACGATATAGCTAACCTATTTGCAGGGACGGGCTTAACGGCTTCAAGTTCTGTTATAGGGGTAGATACTTCACAGGCAATAACTGCTTTAACTGGCGGTGATTTAACTATATATGAAGATGCTAACAATGCAGACGTTTCCTTGAAAATGGGTACTTCGGCAACGGAATCCCTAACTATACAAGTACTCAATGGCGGTAGTAATAAGACTGCTGAAGAAGTTCATTTCTCCACAGCTACAGCATCAGGTACAGCAGACCATGGGAAGATGGTATTTGATGTAGACGGAACTGATATCGTAACAATAGATGATGGCGGTTTAAATGTAGGAACTGGAAGCCTAGAAACTGCAACTATTGATTACACAGATGGTGATTTATCCATGACTATAGCTGATGGTGGTGGAGTTACGTTTGCCCAAAATGCTATTTTTAGTGGAACTATAGACATAGGTCACGCAACAGATACCACGCTGAGTGGTAGTGGCGGTGAACTATCTGTACAGGATGTTAAAGTAAAGAAGGTAGGTACAGAAAACATGTGGGTTCCAGCAACTGCTATGACTCCAAGAGATAACGCAGGATGTTCAGCTCTTACTACAGTAGCGGCAGGAACAAACGGAAGACCAGACTTCCATGTACTAGATTTTGATACCTCTTCTGATGAACACGCACAATTTAATATAGCCATGCCAAAGTCATGGGATGGTGGAAATATTTATTTCTATGCCTATTGGATAGGTATTGCGGCTACGACTTCTGTCTCTTGGGCGTTACAGGTCTTATCCCTAAATGATAACGAAGAGTTTAATCAGGCATATGGAACAGCAGTTGTAGTTTCAGATGCCTCTCAAGGAGATGTAACGGAACTACTGGTCAGTGCAAAGAGTGGAGCAATAGCGTGTAGCGGTGCAGACAATGATCTACTTTGCTTTCAGGTCTTTAGAGATGTATCTGCTGATGACATGAATGGTGACGCAAGGTTGTTTGGGTTACTGCTTGAATACACAACTAGTGCTTCAACGGACGCATAAGATGGCACGATTTGGATATCAGGTAGCAGGCTTTGGTGCGTATGCCTCACGTGTGCCACCCGAATCTTTTATAACTCTTGGTACATCAGGTGGTAGTGAAGCTACAGATGGTGACTTCAAAGTACGTACTTTTACATCTAATGGAGATTTTGTTATTTCAGCATTAGGTTCTAGCGATACGAATAATCAAATAGATGTTCTTGTGGTAGCAGGTGGTGGAGGTGGTGGAGGTTGTACTACAGCAGATCGTGGTGGTGGCGGAGGAGGAGCTGGAGGTCTTGTGTATTTGGAAGATTTGTTGTTGGAAGATACTGGAACCCTTACAGCTACAATAGGTGGTGGTGGAGGTCCGGGAGCTGCAGGAACTACTGGAGCTGGATCATATGCAGGATCAAATGGAACTAATACTACTCTTGCATCAACTGCTGGATTTGGAACTACTGCATTTGCAACGATTACAGGAACTGGCGGTGGTGGTGGAGGAGGAACACGAGGAGGTTCAAGTAAAAACAACATAGCTAGAGGACTTGACGGAGGTTCTGGTGGTGGTTCAGGAGGTGATAGCTATTATGCTTCAGGTGTAGATGATGAAGCTACTGGTGGTGATCATACTCAGGCACTTAACTATACTCCTACAGGTAAGTCAGCGATGACGAATGTTGGGTTCGGAGCTGATGGTGGTTCTACTTATGATCCGCCTCATAATCCCGGCGGTGGTGGCGGTGCTGGAGGAACTGATACAGGTACAAGCGGAACAGGTGCAAGTGGTACTGCGGGATACTATGATAATGACCAGTCTACTGTAACTATTGGGAGTTGGAGTTCACCTTATTCAGATTTCGTAGAGGGTGGCAGAGGAAAAGAAATTTCAATAACAGGTACTGCCGTAGGGTATTCAGGAGGTGGAGCTGGTGGAGGAAACTCAGCGACTGGTGAGGGAAAGGCAGGGATAGCTAACGCATCCATTGCAGGTGGAGGAGGAGCTGGAGCAATAGCAGGTAGTTCTGCTGGTGAAGATGGAGATGACAACACAGGCGCAGGAGCAGGTGGAGCAGCTAGTGATAGGGCTGGTGGTACAGGTGGTTCAGGTATAGTTATAATAAGATACAAGTTTCAGTAGGTAATCATGGGATATTTTGCAAAGATAGAAAGTGGACTTGTAACAGCTGTAGTGGTTGCTGATTCAGCATCAGACTGCGGTAGCGGTACATGGGTAGAAACGACAATAGATGGTTCAACGAGAAACAAATATGCTGGTATAGGGAATGTTTATGATTCTGTACGTGACGTATTTTATTACCCGCAACCTTTTCCCAGTTACACATTAGACGGTAACTATGATTGGCAACCTCCTGTTAGTGAACCAGCTGATGCGGATACAAAAATATATAATTGGGATGAAGACAATAGACAATGGGTATATGCCCGGGAGGCGTAATGACAAATAACGGAACTGCACCACAGGCAGAAATAAAGATGGAAGACATACAGGCTGTTCTTGCGGAACACCCCCTGTTTGCCGCGCTTGTGGAAAATAAAGCGTTAAAGAGAACGCTACAAGAATCTGTAAAGGAGATTTCAGATGTTAGCAATAGCAAAAATGTTTCTGCCAAGGTGGATTAGAACAATACTGGAAGTATTCGTGGGGATATTCCAAGCCCTTGACGACAGGGATGAAAGGGCACGAGCCATATCCCTATTGCAAAAGATAGGAGACGATGGCAAGATAAGCGTAGGCGAGTGGGCAAAACTTGGAGGATTATTAAAGATACTCAAGCCGCCGCCACCAAAAAATAAACATCGGAGGTAACGATGCCGAAAGTAGGAAAGAAACGATATTCATATACAGCCAAGGGCAGGGCTGCCGCAAAGCGGGAAGCCAAGCGAACTGGTCGTAAGATGACTAGGAAACGGTCCAAATATTAATGTCCAAGATTCGCCCTCAGATATTCGTAGCCCTATTAATACTAGGTACTGTCGCCATAATTGGAATGTTCCAAGGTCTGAATGAGGTAACTGTCGGGTGTGTGGCAGGCATAATTGCTCTCGCCAAGGATGTTCTTCAGAGCGACAGCAACTAAGGTGCGTGATTACTGGCGTTGGACTGCTCTGATAACTTATCTCATAATTTGTGTGTACGACTTTATGGTAGTTCCAATTTACTATGGGGTGGCAAGAATGGGATTAGACGTGGATGCTTATATGTTAAACCTACAGCTAATCGATGACCCTCTGGTACAGATGGAGTATCTAAAGAAGCTGGTAAGTCAGCATGAACCGTTCACGCTTAAGGGTGGAGGATTATTTCATTTGGCTTTCGGTGCGTTACTGACAGGCTCGACTATAGGAAATAGGAGTGGTAAATAATGACCACCGATACTAATATACAGGAGCAGTTGATTGAGGCGAGAGCTAAAATTGCTGAACTTGAACAAAAGACAAAGACTACCTTAACAGGTTCTCAGTTTTTGGTAATCGTATTAATTGGACCGCTTTTCCTTGCTTTTGTTTCCCTTGGGGTTTTGATAGTATGGAAAACTACAAGCAACCCTACAACAGTTGCACCTCATTTGGATATTATATTGGTGGCGTTTTCAATTTTCGCCAACCCAGTGAGCGCAGCTGCAGGAGTTATTACGGGCTTATTAGTAGATTCTGAAAAAGGGAAGAAAAATGAAACGTAAGTTTAAAATATCTATGCCTAGTATGAAAATACCCGGCTTTGCATGGCTAAATTCAGTGAGGTTACCGCTTCCGGGTGGTCTATATCTTGGTGGAGGTAAGCTCCTTTTTGGTGCTTTTGGTACTGTGGGACTTGGGTTCCTAGCAAGTCTGGTGTTACTGGTTCAAACCGGAGATGAAGATATAACCTATCCTCAAGCAGGAGCAATATACACTGTACCTAGCAGGACAGGTGACCCTGTTATAGGGTACGCAAATATGGGAGAAATATCATCAGACAGAAATCAAACCTTACAAGTCAACATACCGGGTGGTGCAAGGATAGCAGACATGGTGTTCTCTAATGTATCTCTTGGTAAAGCAGGACTTACAAATGCTATCGAAGTATCAGGTACATCGGTACAGAAAATAGTCGTAGACGATTTGAAGATAATAAATAGTAGCTTCCCTACCATGACTATTTCAGGATTGACTAGGATGCACACGATAACGATATCAAGTGGGGTAGAGGTTGCAGGTCACACATTTCTAGCAACATTATCCACAACAGATACAGTTGATATAAGTGTAGGTTCAGTGCGTGGGGCAGGTGATTATGTAGCAAAGGATATGATTGTGGACAGGATTTTGATTAAGCTGACAGGTGGTATTGGAGATGTGGTAATTGATAACCTTACATTTGATAACGTCAATGCGAACATTGGTACTGCACTATTTGAGAATATAGATGTTGGTGAGTTCTTCATGCAGAATGTTCAGATTGGTGACGATGCTGACATAAATTCAGCAGACTTCATCATTGAAAATACGGTTAAGTACCGTCACATGCAGGATGGAACTATAGAAAGTCCGATAAAAATCCAGTAAGGGATCAGTCATGTATGACTATATACTTATTGGGGTAGGACTTATCTCCTCCCTTACGTTGCTTTTGAACATCGCCCACAGAATCTGGACGCATAAGAAAATCACGCGGGATATCCATATTCTCACTTTAAATGTTGAGCGCCATATGTTTGATTCGGACAGGCATAAGAGGATGCCCTGTCACTGGTGCGGTAAATATCCGCCTCCCGATTTAAAATAAAACACCCCCACAAGGAGAAGGTTCATGACTACCTCTTAATTACGGGGGTGACACAAGGAGTGTGCAATGAGTAATTATAAACCCCCGACCATTGTGTCCGCAATGCTATCGCCGGGGGCTTGGGGGCTGGTTATGACTAACCAACCGTTTGATTATATCAAAAATCCCTGTACGGCAGCACTCTCCATCTCCAACGCCTGTTCCTCAGTAGCTCCCACCGTTCTTGCGAGCCTGACCTTTGACATCTCCGCGTACTCAGGGTTCAGTTCTATTCCTATGTATGTCCTGTTCAGCTTGCAAGCCACAACGCCTGTAGTTCCTGCACCGGAGAATGGGTCAAGGACAATATCATTTTCCTTAGAACCCGCCTTGATACAGGTGTCTATAAGTTTCTCTGGGAACGTAGCGAAGTGTGCCTCAGGAAATGATTTGGTATTAACAGTCCAAACGTCACGCTTGTTTCTGCCCAAATCATTGGGGCGCAAATCCCTGTTCCTGTATGTATCATGCCCCGTGCCCTCATCCCAAGAAGATACACCGTCGGCTTTTAGTTTCTGCCCGCCCCACCGATTCATTTCTTCCGTGTAAGGTTCGCGTATGGCATCAGCGTCGTAATAGTAGTGGGGTGACTTGCTCAGCAGAAATATATATTCATGTGACTTGGTTGGTCTATCCGTAACAGATTCAGGCATAGGATTAGGTTTATGCCATATGATGTCCGACCTCAAGTACCAGCCGTCTTCTTGTAATGCAAACGCTACACGCCAAGGTATGCCCACGAGGTCTTTTGGTTTCAGCCCTTGAACTTTATTGTTTAATGCTTTCTTCTGTCCGGTTCTGCCCTCTGTATACTTGGGGTCTACCAAATCTCCCTTGTGTCCTGTTCCACTGTAAGTATCACCTAGATTTAACCACACAGTACCGTCTTTCTTCAGCACTCGCCTGATCTCTCTGAATACATCGACCAAACCATCTACATATTCATCTGGGGTATTTTCCATCCCCACCTGACTGTCGATCCGCTTGGCTCCGCATTTGAGACACGTGTCCTTGTACTGCGTGGGAAACAGGTTTTCTGCCATTTCTTCCCTATGGTGATCTGGAGTTTTGTATGTCGAGTTCACAGTCTTATGGGATTTGCGGTCACAGTCATCACTTCCCCCATCCCATGATGCTGTCTGGTAGTCACGCAACCCCCAGTACGGAGGCGACGTGACAACTGTCTGCACTGACTCTGGTTCTATTTTCTTAAGTTCTTTTAGGCAGTCGCCTGCGTATATGTTCCATCGTTCCATTCATTGTCTCCTTGATTCTAAAAACACGGGGGTATTTTTTCCTACCCACGCGCCCGTCACATTGTAGTCAAAGAACTCTTCAGCATCTTCACGCGACATGCCGTCACGGGACATGAGAATCTCTATACATTTGTCCCATGCGTAAATGGCTACAGCGTTATGAAACTGGTGTCCGTACCCTATCAGGGCGTCTTCAAACCCGTCGGCAAGCAGCGCCTCCTCGTACATTTCTTCGTCTTCTAACGTGTGGTGATTCATTTGTTATCTCCTTTTTTAGAATGTATTCCAAACATGCTATGACAGTTTTGCTAGGTGCTTTTTGGAATTTATACTCTTCTTATCCCACCTGCTCACGGTCTGCCTTGGCTTTTTGGAATGTTTCGGTTGGGTGGAATGGTACCAGTTGGAATAGTCAAATGAATTCTGGAAGTAGTTCTTCAAAACTTTCCCGCAATTCTTGCATACGCCTGTCGAGTACTTGCCATTTGGTTCATCGAGCATCCAATGATGTGTCATCTTCGCCTTGCACTTCGGATACTTTGTTGTCTTTTCCATTATTATTCTCCTTGATGTATTTCCATATGTGTTCGCTTATTTGTGACGGGTCTATCAGTATTTCCTGCTTTATCCAGCCCCTGTTACTTCGCCATACCCATAGCTCCCCCTGTCCAGTGGGCGGCAGGTTTGCTTCCTCGAATTCTCTTTTTATCATGTTCACGTTCGCCGGCTGTCCCCACCTGTTCTTGTTGGTCTTGTCCTGAGGCGACTGGAATTTCACCTGCACGTACCTGACAACCATGTCGTCTTTCTTCCATGCGATGATGTCCGCAGCTCCTCGTGACAGGTGAGCCCTAGTCACGGTGTACCCCTGACTCTCCAGCTCCTTGGTCGCAAAAACCTCGGCTCTCTTGCCGCTTGCTGATGTATTTTTCCTAGGCATTTTTATTTTCCTTTCCATTTTTTAGTCCTAGGCAGTACGCCTTGAACATCTGGTCAAAAATTTCTGTACGCTCCTTGTGAGTTAAATTGGTAGGGTCAGGAAACGAGTTGAGCCATGTGTCTTTTGCAAATTCCTGCCACGTGGTTATCTCTGTTTCATCGTTACCCAAAACAGGGTTAATAATCTTACGGTTACGTGTGTATGAATCAACCATTTTGTATGACCAATACCAATTTCTACCCCCGCATATGTGACAACGAAATGCCAGATAATTTTTACGTGGTCGGTCTGCTCTCAAATCTAAATGTTTTTCTTTTTCCATTACTTGCTCCTTATTTTAATGGCTTAAGGTGTTTCACTAGAGGAACCCCCTTTAAGGGGTTCCGGTGAAACATCACTTCATATCTTCATTGAACTTTATCCCCCATGCAGTAGGCTTTCCCTGAGCTGACAGCGGAACGAAGTCTCCCTTGTTCCTGTACAGCGTGCTCCTTACCGCCTGTTGGTCAGCGTCCAGTTCATCTGCTATTTCTTTTATGGTGAGAAGATCCCCGTGGGAGAGTATAGACCTGACCCGTTGCTTCAACGGTCTTACCATGTCCAGCTCGCGCACGTCGGATATCTCCTTGTGGCTTATCTTGATGTTGTCGCTGAAATCAAGCTCCAGCCCTATCGGTGCAAACCTCTTGGTATAGTTTGACTTCGTGTGGTACAGCCCCAGCTGTATCTTGGTCTTGTCTTCTTCCTGTACCTTTTTCGCATGCCATAGCATCCTGCCGAAGTTATGCCAGAACACGCTTCCGTACGGCGAGGCATTGACGCCCTCGTTCTCCGATTCAGCCTTGGTCACGTGGGTAATGGAGAGGCTTGCGCATCCCATCGTCCTGATATGCTCGTTGTAATCCCTTACGGTCGCGGCGTCCAGAGAATCAGAACCAATGGCAAAAACGATACTGTCAATGATTACAAAACCCACGTCATGGGTTTCTATGTCCGAAAGTATCGCGTCCATGCTGTCCCCTATCGGCATTTTACCCTCGAAGTGGAATATCCCTGCGAAGTTCCCGTAAGGAATTCCTGCTCCGTCAGCAATCATCCTCAGCCTTTTCCTGTGCGTCCGCCTGTCAGCCTCCCAGTCGAGATACAGGACATTGGTTTTCCTAGCGGGGTGAAGCCCCGGAAGTATTTCCATTCCCGACGCCACGCTCATGCCAATGGCAAGGGCTAGGTTTGACTTTCCCGTACTCCCGTGGGAATAGAGTATGGTAGGTCTTGTCGTGTCGTTGGAAAACACCAACGGTTCCAGCAGCCAGTCGTCCGATGCGGATTCTTCGTCAATCCCGTCAATTATCCGCTCGGCTGCGTGGGTTTCGTATAGCTGCTTGTCCACGAACTGCTTTGCCCTCTCCAAAAGTCCCGCCCAGTCGCGGGGTTCACGCCTGTTCAGAGCCCTTGTTATGTCCGTGACCTTGCTCGATGAGAGGAGGTCGATGTTGTAAGGTCCGTATGACAGCCCGTTTGAACTGTCCACGTACAGCTTGACCATCTGCTGCCTCGATGTGATGCGAGGTCTCCTGAATCTCATGGTCAGCCCGAGTTCAGCCCAAAAAACCCTTATGTCACCCGTTCTCTCTACCTGTCCCAAAGGGACAGGCGTAGTTTCACCTATATGTGCGTTCACGTCGGCGGGATATGAGCTATAGATGCTGTTCATTACCCTGTCTATGTCTGATTCAGGCAGGGGAGGGTCGCATTTCCCTGCGAAATCCAACAGCATTGTCCTCGTGTGGGACTTCGGCATGTTGAACTTGCGGTACAGACCAGCTATCCTCGCAGCCATCATGTCCCTGTTCCCTTGGGACACCCCGCTTACGAGGGCATCTGCTATTTCAGGCGACGTTCCCGTTACCTTTCCATACGCGTCTGATTCTGCTTTACTCCTGTTCCATAGCACTTCGGGAGGGTCGTCCCACGACAGCAGTTCTTCAACTTCCCGACCGAACGTGTACTTTTTTCCATTGACCACGCTCGGCGGTGCGACCACGTAACCCCCCTCGTTACGCACGTCTATGTGGTCTAGGAACCCCGCACCCTGCTTGAGGGTCTCGTTGTACTCGTACCAGTAATGGTACCCGTTAGGGGTCATCACGGCGGTAGTCTGGCTTGGTGGTTTGATCCCAGCCCCCCGCATGGCATCGACACCCCTGTCTCCGTCCACGTCAAGCACCGTGATCCCTGATATTTTTCCTGTTATTATTCCTACGTTTGCGTTGGGTGTTTCCCTCCAGTATCCCTGAGCGTCCCCAATCGACATCCTGTTATTCTGCAGGTCTTTCCATGACGCCATCAGCGGGCGCTTGTCGTCAGGTCTGAGGGGCATCACGGAGAACCCGCGGTTTATGTACCCAATCGCAGCTTCCAGCATTGATTCCATGATTTACTCCGTAATTACTGTTGCGCAGTCGCATAGTTAATGGCTTTCTCCAGCTGCGTCACCGAGTAGTCGCCCATCTTGGTGTCAAACTCCTTTCCAAGCTTGTCGCTGAGCAGGCTCTGGTGAGATGCTGCGTTCTGTTCTATCTTCAGCAGTTCCTCCTTGGCTTTAACCCTCAGGTGAGCTACTTGGTCGTAGTACTGCGTGCATGTTTTCTTTACGTCCTCATTTGAAAAGTCAGCCTGTGCCCGTACCCATTGTATGAACCCAAGCGGGGTATCTTTCAGCATCTTGCCCTTGTGAGGACCGAATGTCAGGGTGTATTCCTGTATCGGGTAAACTTCGTCAGAATCAACCGGCATCACAACGCCGTCGCCCATATCCACATTGATTGTCCCCGAGCTGGCTGCAGGTTTGCGTTGGGCTGCAGGTTTTACCCAGCTGGGTTTTTTCGTAAACCTGTCAGCCTTTTCTATCCCCATCATCTCCTCTGCGGGCGTAGCTTCAATGCCTGCCCCGATTGCGATGTTGGAATATCCCAGCCTGTACGCCTTCCCAGTCGCACGGGTGGAAGCCATTGACCGTATCGCATACTCATCAGCATTTCTCCACATCTTCTCATGGCTTGTACACATCGAGGTAGCACCCCCGTGTACCTGTCCTGTCCTAGTGCTCCTGAGTTCAACCCTTGATTCCCAAGTTATTTCCCCCTCTGACGCATGCCTTGCACCGGACTCGTCAACCCTGTTGTCGTCAATGACTATCGGCTTTACTCCTACGAGCGCACCGAGGGTGTTCCACCATTCGACCTTGGGATACTGCTTCCCGTGTATCTCCTGTACGTAACTTGCGGACATGAACCTTTTCATTTTTTCCGTGAGGTCTTCCAGCGCCTGCATGTTAGACACTAGGTCTTCCGCGTTTTCATTGTCGTCTATATGTGATTGTTCTACTGTTTCCATGTGATTTTATTCTCCAATCTTGTGCTTTGGGCAGACTCCAGCGCGATTGCCAGCTTGCCTCCCCGTTCCATTATTTTTTTCAGAGCTCTCCTGTTGAACCTGTTCCGCGGCATCCGCGGTTTGTTCTCCAGCTCCTTTATTTCGCTCTCCGAATACCCCCCTGTTTCCACGAGGATGCCCTCCACCAAGTCGTCCAACCATTCGGGCATATCCCTGTAGACAATGGCAGAATAGTCGTCCTCCCTGTTCTTTACCTTGAGCGCGTCGGACAGCGAGAACATGTGCATCTCAACTTCATTTAACGTCTCCTTGTGTTTTCTTATCTGTTCCGAGACAGCGTGACCTATCTCTGACAGGTACGCAATGCCATCCTCGTCCAAGCGGACGGTGAAGACTTCGCCTGAAGCCCTGTCTACTATTTGTATTGTATCAGAATCCATGTGAGTTATCCTTTCATTTTCATGTGAGTTTTCATTATGTTTAAAATATTAGCTTGCCTCCTTTCCATTGGGGTTTATCTCTAGCAATACTTCATCGTCATGATCCAGTATCGTAACGCCTCCCTTTTCTCTGATTACTTTTTGTACCGCCGGGCACATTATCCCGTCGATAGCGAAACCTCTCCAGTCAACGCTTGTGTATAGGGTTATCTTTTCAATCTTCATTATTTCTCCTGTCGATTCCATGCGGGGATGTGGATTTTTCCCACGATTCCTGCATCTCAGGGGTAGCGTATCGTTTGCCAAGCGTCTTGAGGTTACGGCTGTATGAACCGTGTTCGTCATTCCACGGTCCTTCCCAGCACTCCATATTTGCCGCGCTTGAACCGTCGTCAATGTAGAACACCCTGTCAGGTCCGCCTGTCAGGCTCTTCATCGTTACCCAAAGGAACCTCTCACCGCCTATCTCTATTTGCATGGTGCTATTTTTCATGAACCGTTCCTTACGTGGGGGTACAGTTCGCAGAGTGCATTGTAGTGTTTTATCACCTCCAGCGCATCACTGCTGGTGAGTATCCCAAGGCTGAGGTCGGACACGGTTTTCGTGTCGAACATGTTGGTTATTCCGCTTTCCCTCACGTCCTCGTATGCTATGAATTGTCTTTCCGTTATAGGTATGTCGGTTGCCATTTTATTTTGTCTCCTTTACTTGTACGTATATTTTTTCAGGCGCTTCCTCGAAGTAGAGGAAGAGGGCTGGGCATAACCACCCCCTGTCTTCTCCCGTTGTGTACCACAATCCCCCGTCCTCCTCGAATTCCCTTTCCAATACGTGAGTATGTCCGGGGAACGGGGACGAGGAAAATATCATGTCGGCTTCATCTCCATTTATTGGAAGTTCCCAAACATAGTTCCCGTAATAGCCAAGTGCCTTGTTGATTATTTCGGACATGCCCATGATGAACGGTTCATCGACCAGTCCCACGCGGGGATCTGTAAATACCCACGTGTTGTACTTTTTCTCCAGATGAATCTGGTGTAGTACGTTCTTATGTACGGTATCCAAATCTTCTCCTATTCCTATGTGTACGTGTTTTTGTTGTGTCATTAGTCCACCCACCCATCAGCACGGGCTTCAATCCCATGTTTGACCAGTACGTCGGCGAAACCTTTTGCCCAAGCCATGTTTATCTCATAGCTCTGTATCAGGGGTGATCCCTTTGAGAACTTGGGCACGGCTGGAATTGACACGCCCCTTGTTCTTCTGACTAACCTGTCATAGTGTGGTTTCGCACCGAAGTATTCCTTTGCGTACCTAGATGCCTTGCTTCTGCCGTTCGTCAGGTGGACGTATCCAAATCCGCATACCCCTCCTGCTACCAACCATTCCTTTTCGACGGGCGAGCCGTCGTCAAGAGAATTTTTGTGCTGTTGCACCGCCATTGGTTTCGGACTGCACGAAAGGGCTTTTGCCTCGGCGTTGTTGCTTGCCTCGGCGAATATGTCCTTTAGTTCAGACTTTCCTGACTTCTCCTCACGCTTCTCGGCACGTTCTTTTTTCTCCACGTGCTTGAAGTGTGATAGGAAATCAGTCTTGTCTTCGGGACTGAGCATATCCAAGAGTTCCCTCTTGCTTTTGCCCGTTATGTCCACGTTGAGCTTTACGCCCAACAGTTTTCTCATCTCTCGTCTTCTGATTGTCATCTGTTACTCCTTTTGTTCTAGTTTGTTTGTTTATTTTTTGACCCCCCTTAATTAATGCGCGCTATCACCCACGTATACGATCCATTTGCGTACCATGTTTTTTGTCATAGCAGTAGTCACATTCACCACACTCACACTCGTCAGGGTCAGCTTCATGTATACGATCCATTTCCCTTGGGTTTGGGTAATAACCGATTGGGTTTGGGTTATGACCGACATGAACTGTCGGGATACTCTCGTTTACCCGTCCTGATTCCCTCAGGAACATTGTCGCGTCAGCGTCTTCCTCGAGGTAAACGTAGTGGGCATCTTCATAGCTGAACGATGACGCTTTAACCCCGCTCTTCTTGAAGTCTGATTGTGTTACCCGTAACCACCCGTGTCCGGGATCTACGATGTGTATCATGTTGTGGTATTTCATTTTGTTCTCCTATACGACAATCGGTTCTCTAACCGTGTCGAACTCTTTGAGTATTATCCCGTTGTCGTGTGCCCAGCCTTTGAATTCCCATTCCGCCCTCCTTTTGAATTCGGCGCGGGCTTCGTGTTGCGTCATGTCATAGTTACCCGCATCCAAACTGGAATCATGTTCCGTTATGATCTTGCGTTCATAGTGAACGCTGTACGGGGCATCGGGCTTGTTCCTCCGTGACCTGCCGACCTGAAGAACGACCCTCGTATGTGACCATATCTGCAGGTTGTCCAGCGGTTTGGCGTAATCTATCTTATGCGCCTCATCGTCAACGGGCATGTAGCTGTAAACGTGGTTGAGGTCTCCGCAGTCGGTTACTGAATAATGCGGGAACCACGGGCTCGCGATTATTGTTTTAACCCCGTATGGGTTTGTGTCTATGCTCATAGTTTTTACTCCTCTTCTATGTATTCTGATATGTCTAATCCGTAGTCATTGGCTTTCTCCACCAGCTCTTCTTCACTGAAATCCTGTAAGTAGGACTCCACCGCCCACGTGATTAAGTCTTCGTCAGTGGGGTGTTCAACTGCCATTTCCGCTACTGCTTCTCGTAGTGCGTGTACGTTATACATTGTTACCTCCTTTCTTGTTGTACTTGATGTGTTCTTCAGGGATGCAATTCATACATATAGGCATCTCTGCTGATACCATAATGTCGGCTATGTCTATCCCGTATTTTTCAGCTTGCTCAATCAAATGTTTGTGGTCGATTCTCACGCGGTTTTTTACTTCTTTTACGTCTTCCTCCGTGAACGAGTACCATTCGTACCCTTCGGGATACCATTGGTTGCA
>Ga0114906_1000512_pt1 | contig 21692 bp, 30 predicted proteins | sample MalvirDeepMed_M9_FD_89687 | JGI IMG/M metagenome (GOLD analysis project Ga0114906, IMG submission 89687) | Marine viral communities from the Global Malaspina Expedition - Malaspina viral metaG DeepMed_M9 | ecosystem: Environmental > Aquatic > Marine > Oceanic | place: Mediterranean Sea...
ACTTTCAATATATGTTCTATTTCTTCTCTAACTTTTCGTCCGGATATTTTTTTTGTATAGTCATCGGATATTGTGTTCCCGTCGCGGGCGGCGGATATTCCATGTATTTTAAAACTTAAATAATTTATACCAGAATCAACAACTTTTTTTATCCAATCTTGTGACCAAAAAAAAGGTAAAGGAAGGCCTCTTTTCATAGCGCCCTTTTGGTATCTCCCTTCCCATGATAGTGCATCTCCTACATAGCAACCAATGATTGGGGCTTTGTTGATATCCAATGGTGGGGCCTCTTTAGGCGCGGGAGATATCTTAGATATGTCAGAAAGAGTAAGGGTGAGTGATCTTCGTTCTGCGAGCTTTCTCATCTTTTTTTTGACTTTCTCAAGCGATTTCTTTGCAGGAAGCTTGCTATTAGGCGCCATTAGGTCAGACGGATTTTCAGCAAGCAGGGTTGAAGAAACTAACCCTAAATAAATGGGGTCTCTAAGTTGCGCCCTGTTGCCAAAATCAACGCTAATTATATCAGCTGGCTTTGGAAGTGGCTGAGGCTCGGCTCCCGCGGCACTAGTCCCAACAAACGTAAAAAAATCATCTATAGCGTCCCAATCAGCATCCCCATCATTTGGATCGTTGTCCACCGGCAAAGACGAGGGCATTGGCATTGAATCTATTTCTGGAATTCTTGCCTTCACATGCACAGTGGATTGTGGGCTACCTTGCAGCGTCGAATCCTCTTCCCAAGCATACAAGACAACTGCCTTTATTTTTGAACCAAGAGCGCCAACTACATCAGTCTCTTTAGATTTGATGATGGCATTTTTTGTGGATTTTAAAAATGAAGAATCATGAGTAATTTTTGAACCTTGGGCAAGTTCTGATTTTTCAACAGGGTTTAAGTCTCCAACGTTGTGAGCTGCGGCTTGTCTTGCTAAGTGGCGGCCTAATTCATCTTCAGCCATCTGTTCCGTTGCCTTGAATTAAGTCAAATAACTCTTGTTTATCTTCATTTGTAAGATTTTCTGACTTAGACTCTCTTTTTTGCAAAAGCGCAATAATTTTCACCAATTGCTCATTAGATCTTTGCAAAGTTTCAACATATTTTGCAGCCACTTGGCCAACTTTCTCGTGACTTCTCTCATCTGCAGCCAAAAATCGTAAAACATCTTTGAGAAGATCTTTTGTAACCTTTCGATCATCGTGAATGTTTGTGATAGCTTCTTGTAAATATTTTTCTAAATCTTTTGTCATAATAAAAACCCACTCTCAGCAACATAATAAATAGGCTTTTACTATATTTTTCCCTCGTTCCAATCTTTCTTAAAATTTCTATATCTAGATCTCATTTTGTTTAAACTATTAACGACTTGCTTTGTATTTAAACCAGTTAGTTCACGGAGATAGAGGTATATTGCTTTCTTGTTAAAAATCTCGATTCTGTCTGAGTTAGTTAACAATATTTTTATTGCTTCCAGTACTTTTTTTTCATTTGGCTTTAAATCATCAGTATCCCATGATTGTATTTCTTCCCAAAGCTTTTCCCAAAACTGCTCCAGTTCTTTCATCTGGTCGTAATTATTTTCCACTGATAAATAACTTTGTTCTAATCTTTTACTTAGATCATCAAATTGTATCTCTCTCTTTTTTCGTTGGCTATCTTTTTTAACTTTATGTATAAACCAATTTTTTGTGATAACACTAAAATAAGAAAAAGCTTTCGAACCTTTACTGGGATCATATTTATCTAATATCGTTGTAAGCCATATCTTACACTCCTCGCGCAAAATATCAATGTTTGGAAGGGTGGAGAATTTGTATGTATATACAATTTTATCAACCATCTCATTAAAGGCTGGCTGTATATATACAATATACAATTGTTCTTTTTCTTCTCTACGTGAACTGATTGCGTATTTTATTACGGCATCTTCATGTTCTTTCGTAAAATAGTATTTTCCTGCTTTACTCGATTTCTTCGGCATATTCTTCCTCTTCAGTCACAACAGGAATATAAACTTTTTCGAACTCTTCCATTTCTGTTATGATTTCTTTAGAATGATCAACCAAATTTTTAATTACTTCGTCGCCATAATAAGTTTCCATGTTGTAGATTCGCTCTAAATGCGCAGAGAAGTTACGAACTGATTGTAACAAATCATCAATAGTATCAGAAACAAACAAGAGCTTGTACAAAATTTTACGAATGTACCATAGAAAAAGACCATTTAAAGCAAGAGATAATATTAAAGATATTATAAGATAATTCATTGTTTATACTCTTCCTTTTTTAATTTTTCTTTTTCTTTTTTAACTTCGTTTTTGGTTTCCTCAATAAATTTCTTCACTTCCTGTCCTACCTTGGCATCCTTTACTATTTTTTTATTAATTATCGCTGGTATTTTTTTGAGTATTCCATCACAGTTCGAACAATTTTCTAACTTTTCACTCATCGAGTGAGTTACTTCAAAAGTTTTCTCACATTTCTTACAAGCGTAAGTATATCTAGGCATCTTCTTGGCCAGCCAAGTCAAGCGCTTCCATATCTTCGTGCGAAATCTTGACAATCGGCGGATTCAAAACAACCAAGTCACCATCATTATCGACAAATTTAAAGCCCTTTAACACTGGTACAATATCGCTTTGCTCCATTAAGCTTTTTTGCAATGCCATCATCAATGCCCCTAGGGCTTGATCTGAAAGGTGTAATTCATTTAATTGTGTATCGCTCATGTTATATCTCCTTTGTTACTGCTCTACCTTTAAGTTTTTCCCAGTCTTTCTCGGGTCTAATTTCTAAATTAGTTTGCCATGCCGCTTTAAGCGTATTTAAATCAATGCCAACGCTATCAGCTAAAGCTATAAAAGCATTTAAATCCTTCGGGAGGCAACTTCCTCCAAAACCCAATTTTCCATCTGGACCGGGCACGTGCAAGTGGGAATCAGCAACTCGGCCGTCGGCAATAAAGCCTCGTAGTGCGTCGTCCCAGTTCACCCCTATTTCTTCAGCAAAAAGTCTCATCTCGTTTGCAAATGAAACCTTCAACGCAAAAAACACGTTTCCTAAATATTTTATAAATTCAGCTGTCCTACAATCTGTTTTTACAAAATTACAATGATTAAACCGGTTTATATAAAGACCAACAACTTTTTGTACTGACTTAAAATCTCCGCCTAAAACAACTCTTGACTGATTCAAAAAATCAAACTTAGCCTTTCTCTCCGTTAAAAATTCCGGGTTGTATACAAAATTAAGAGACGGGAACAACTCTGTTAAATAATCAGTTGTTCCCGGGACAACAGTTGATTTCAAAACCACTACATTATCTTTTCTTATACTCGCATCATCAATTTTCGCAACAACATCGTTGATAATATCTAAGCTTATTGAACCATCTGGCTTCATCGGCGTTGGCACAGACACAAAAAGTATGTCAGATCTATTAACTGTTTCTTTAAATTCATCAATGCACTTTAAAGGATCCAAATCATAAATTCGAATCTTTGCTACAGGACTAAAGCCATAAGCTAAGGCTTGCCCAACGAATCCGTTACCGATGATACCAACGTTATATCTAGCCATTATTGTTCTCCATTAGTTTATTATCGTATCTTTCTACTTCTTCTTTATTGTTAGTTCTATTATTATCGTGCATTCTATATTTGTATAAAGGCATTAACAAATTGTACAAATTGTATTTTTCTTTAAATCTTGCCAAAAGTTCATGTCCTTCACGCATCTTGAATTCTTCGTTATAAAGGCCTATATTACACAAAGACTCGTATGTAAACATTGCACCACATGCCATTGGTTCTTTTGAAGACATATGTCTGCTTAAAACATTTCCCGCATTATCGACCTTAAAATAGTCGCAGGCTGCGGCTTGATAGCTTTGGCCGCCCATCACTCTTGGTCCAGAATTCATATCAAGAAAAGTGGAAAGCATATACAAAAAATGCTTTGATACGTAGTCATCTGAGTCAACTCTGACGAAATATTTTCCCAAAGAATTCTTAAGCACTGTGTTTAGTGAACCTGGTAGTCCTATATTCTCAGCGTTATTTATTAATCTTATGTTTATATATTTTTCTAGCGGCTTGCAAACTTCTTCTAGTTGTTCTTCCGGGTCATCATTTACGATAATAACCTCAAATTCATCCTTTGAAATTGTTTGCTTAGAAAGACTCCTCAAACAACGATAAAGCCACTTTTTTTGTTTATAGCAGCATACGCCTACTGTTATTTTATACATTCTTACACAATTTCAATATCGTTTCCAGGGCCTTCATTTGACTTTCTACTGTGGCCCCTGCAACATGTGGAGTGATTGTAATACCATCATAATTTAAATTAAAAAGTTTAGACTCATAAAGTGATTTTATGTCCTGTTCGTTACAAAGAACATCGGACGAATATTTAATTTCGTCATTAATGATTAAATCATAAATGTAGTCCTCGTCAACCATTTCGCCTCGCGAAGTATTCACCACTATCAATCCCGTTTTAAAATCGTCTAAAGTTCCATAAGTTATTAGTTTTCTAGTCTCATCAGTTAGATAGCAGTTAATTGAAAGTATATCACAATCTCTTAAGTCATTTAAGTTATTAACTTTAATAGATGTTTTGGAGCTATTAACATATGGATCGTACCAAAATACTTGCATTCCAAACGCTTTAGCATAATTCAAAAGCTTTTTTCCAATCCTTCCCATACCAATAATGCCTATTTTTTTACCATATAGCTCGTTGGACCTCAAGAACTTCTCGTTTTCCTTCTCCCGCCAATTTTTTTTATTTTCGACGGCTAAATTGAATTTTCTAACAGCGTTCATTATGTGGAGCCATGTAAACTCAGCAGAGGCATGAATGTTTTCCAAAGATTCTCTATCATCCAGCAAACACTTTACAGAAATATCATTTTGCGCAAGATATTCAATATCAATGTGGTTAACTCCTGTTGAAGGCGTGCCCACAATTTTCAAAGAATTAAACTGATTAAAATATTCAGGCCCTAAGAACTCACCTGTTCCTGGATTTATAATTACACACTCAGCATCCATGTCGCTTGGTATACAATCGTGTTTTTGGAGCAATAACGTTAAATTCGTATCGCAAATAAAATCTGTAGGACAGTCTAGTTTAACTTTCATTTTCTTTTAAGAGCAGCTCGGCAAGTTTAAAATCAATCATAGTGTCGATATTCACTGATTCTAACTCATTCATAATATACGGCTTGCAATTTTTTCCATGACGTGAAAAGTTCTCAACGATACAGTTTCTCGTCATAGCAAATATTGCGCCATTCCTAATGTAGCATAGTTCTAAATCTTGACGACGGCTGCCTTCGCCTTCCGGAAACTCTTTACAAAAGTCTGATATTTCATCATTGAATATTCTTTTCATCCTTATTGGGTGCTTGTCGTGAACTTGAGAAAAAGAGGTCACACTGTCACAACCGGTCTCTACAAGTTTATCAAAAGCTTCGCGAATATGTATACTGTTTCTCAAAGGGGCAACGCATGGAAGCTCAATAACATAATCATATTTTATATCATAAACTTCCTCACACTCCAAAACTGCATGTTTTAAAGCATCACGAGACCATATGTGATCTTGCGCAAGTTCGCCTGGCCTCATAAACGGCACCTCTGCGCCATATTGACTAGCTATTTCGGCAATTTCTTCCGAATCGGTACTGACTATATAATTTGTAAAAATGTCGGAATCTAATGCTGCCTCAATTGTATATGCAATCAAAGGCTTGTTGTTCAACAATTTAATGTTTTTTTTAGGAACCCCTTTTGACCCGCCTCTAGCTAACGTTACACCTAATACTTTCAAACTGATCTCCGTATTCTCTCAATAATTTAAGCTCTTCCAAAGTCATGGAACCAATATGATCATTGCCATTCATACCTTTGTTAAGAGTAAAGTGTTTTTCTATTACCTTTGCTCCATGTGCAATATTGTATAGCGCATAAGAAACTCCATAAGAATGATCACTTAACCCAACTATTTTATCATTATATTCAAAATTTTTAAAATCTAAAATACTTGTCGGATATTTAGAAATGCAATTTAGGTACTTTATATTATTACCCTCAAATGGTAAACCGCTTTCTTCCCAAAAACCTAAAGATACATAAACAGGCTTTTTAGTTGCAATAATTTGCCTACACAATTCTACCTCTTTTACCACTGTTCTGCTGGCTATCTTGTACAGTTCGACCTCCAACTTTTCGCACCATTCTAGTTTTTCCTCATCAAACACCGATGCAAAAAAGACAATCCCATAATGTTCACAAATTTGTTTTATTTTGCGAACTTCTTTGAATGTAAACTCGTTTTGTTTTCTTGATTCATCGCCGAAAACCCTTTCAGAATTATAAAGCTGAAATTTCGCATAATCTGCTCCTCCGATTTTTGATTGGCGGATCAATTCCTCTATCTTTCGAAAGTCACCATTATGGTTAATACCTATTTCTGAAATTATTTTCATGTTTTTTTTCTCTCTTTTTTCAATCAGAAGAGGATACGCCAAAACGTTTTTCAACCTTTTTTTTAATTGAATTTGCTGTTACGTCATCATACCATTTTAATGGATCGTTAGAATGGTACATACCAACATACTGAAGGATGATAAATTTTAATACATTGTCAACTTTTATTCTGTTCAAGTTTCCATATTTTTCTATTTCGTACAACAGCGCATCAACAAGAAGTCTGATCTCGACTGCGGCATTGTGTTTGCCAACTACCGGAGCAGCATGACCCTTTTTTTTCTTTTCAAACATGTTGTCGCCGCCATGATAGTATGTTATGCCCGTAATATATATTTCTCTGCAATCACTGGCTATCAACTCCATTAGGCCGGCCGAGCCTGTCTGAAGGGCCAAAGCTCTGCCTCTTTTCGAAAGGTTTGTGGGCATTGATTTGAGTGCTGAGCAATATTCACGGTAGCCACTAATGTCGAAATTGATGTGGTGGCAGCTGCAGTTCTCGATATTGTGTTTTAATACCGGGTTCCATGGTCGGCCATGGTGCAACGCAGTCGAGGTTGTTTGCACCGTGCCTGCTTTTACAGAATTTGGTATTCTAATATATTGTACGTTGTGTTCGTAAATGCCATTCATCATTTTATGATCTTTGCTATTGACTGCCGTCCAATTGTAAATGACATCTACTCGATTTCCTATAAATCTTATCTTTTCTGGTGATAGCTTCTCCTCAAAAGGTAAAAGAGGTATACATTTAATTCTGGCCACTATATCATAGTCGTCGATTAGTTCTCCATGTTTCTCCCCGAGCCCGATCTCCGAATCAAATAAATATTTTGAGGGCCCGACGAAAGCAACTCTTTTATTTTTTAAATAATCCCCATATTCCTTTTCAGGTTTGATGGATTCAATAAACTTCTCATAAGCATCAATGCTAGTTATTGTGATTTTCGAAGATTTTACTTCTTCATACACTCACAACCTCCAAATTATTCAACTCAGGTAGTCTTGCATTCGTAACCATGTGGAAATTAATTTCAGGATTTCGACGTACAACATCAGCAAAATGGTTAACCATATCTGTATTTTTCATTTTAGCCTGCTGACCCTTTAACGGTGTTTGCCATGGCCTTCTATACAAGTAATCGCTTTGATAAAAATCAAGACCAGCTATCCATATGTTTTTTGGCTGCAATAATCCTGCAGCATAAATTATTGCCAAGACACCAGTATTTGGGTGTTTTGACTTATAGTTCGAATCACCGGGCTTTAAATAATACTTGTCATCAAAAAAATCATTATATTTTAAAGCTTCTTCGGGCAAAAAATGACATTTTAATCCACAATCCTCATAATAAGGTTTTACAATTGCTATAGCATCGTCTATTTTGGTCTTTGAAAGTTGAACATGTTTTATATTTAGCTCTTCATAGTGCTCTTTTAATAAAGGAGCAGTGGTTAACCTGTTTACAAAATGAACAATTTGTTTTCCTTTTAGATGTGGCGACACAGTCTGCCATTCAGAATTTTCATTGTTAATGTTCCTGTCAAAATTGTTGACCATAAAACAATGTTCGAACTTATCTGCAATGGTGAAGATTTTCTTGACACTCGAACCTTTTAAAATGACACCAAAGTTATCTAAATTTTTAGGGAAGTACATTTTCAATCCTTCTCAAAAATTAATTCCATACCAGGATCGCTTAGTATTATTGTCAACTCTGAACAGCTGACTAATTTCATATTTTTTGGTGTTATTTTTTTTATATCCTTGACAGAGTCTATCTTACACGCTTCATACTTGCCCATATGGCCGGGGAAAAAGTCGACTATAAAATAACCATCAGCACTTAGGCATCTGGAAACTTCCTTAAACATCTGTTCTGGTTTACAAGAATGATCGAGAGAATTAGTATAGAACATCCCTATTGTTTCTGACTCAAAAGATAGGTTGTGAAAATCTTCTACGATCACATACGGCTCTCTAGACATTAAATCAACGCCAACAGCGTTTTCAAAACCCAGATCGTGGAGTGCCGCTACTTCCTCGCCCATCCGGGCTCCGAGGCAGACCACTTTCGAATTTTTAAATTCTTTAAGATCGGTTATGCGGCTTAGTATGGCCACAAATCTAGAATAAAAATATTTTTTTCTACGTTCAAAAGCCTTGGTCAATCTCTCGCGGCGCTCAGCGTTGCCTGTCTTCTCTTTCTGATGTTCTATATAACTTTCGTAACTTTCATAATCTTTGATATGTATCGCCATTTAATCCCTCGTTAACATAAAGCTTCTGACAATCTTTTTACTGGTTCCTTCTATATTCTCTTTGCATGCGAACTCTAAAAGATGCTCTTTAGAAATATCTTTATAAATGCCACGATGAAACCCATCGGTCTCTATAGCCTCAACGGGCTCATAACCAGCCTCCTTAAACAATCTTGGTTGTGGTATTGGGGTAGCAACTACATATTTTGGCTTAAAGCCAATATTAAAATATTCTTTGAGAATATCTACAAAATTATGCTCATCGTTATAAAGAGCTGGGTGTACCTCGACTAATATATTTGTATGACTAGTATTTTTTGTAAAATAACTCAACCCTCCTTCAAATATTTCCACTTCATGCCCCTCGACATCCATCTTGATAAAATTAGGAAATTTCTTGTCGGCCAAAAAAGTCTCCAATGTGTGCGCGTCAACAGAAACTTTTTTGGTACTTCTATGAGTTTGCGTGAAACTATGCAAATTTGGCGCGTCGGCTAGCCAGAAATCCATTTTGCCGTTTTTAGAAGAGATTGCCCCTTGTACTATTTCGCATATATCTTCATAATCATTCTCTTTTACATTCTTTTTCAACAATTCAAGATTATGTTCATCTGGTTCAATTGCATATACTATTCCGTTTTTACCAACATTTCTAAGCATAAACAGGGTTGTATATCCAATGTTCGCCCCTAAGTCCAAACAAGTCATTCCTTTTTTAACTGTTTTGTCAAGAATAGACATGTACGCCTTTTCTCTTTCACCGACGCTATACAAGACATGAGAAATGCCATTATCTGCTAAATCTAAGTGCATCAAAAAATTATCTACATATTGTTTCACTAACATTATTCTTTCGTTTCCTTTATATTATTTAAAAAATTTGCATACCTTTCTGCTACATTGTTCATATCAATATCAGAATCAAGGCTATTATTTGTAATATTATCAAACTTTAATTTTGGTGGTCGATCAACATCAACCGGTTCAAGATTCCACGGTTCTTCCATTACCACTGTTGCGTCCGGACCTGCAACTTCTTTTGTGCCTCCTTCTGAGCAACATATTATATGACAGCCGGCAGCTCTTGCGTCTACAACAACGTTAGGGCATGCATCATATCTAGCAAGATGTATAAAGTGCTTAGCAGTCTTCATATAAGAATACAAGGAAAGAGGGCTTACCTGTCCAACGTAAAAAATTCTATCATGCTCAACCATTTCCCATGGTCTTGGCAGGCCCGCAACTATAAGGCAATCCTTTTTGCCAGAAAACTCTAAAAAATATCTGATATTATCAGGCATCCTTTTCCATCCGCGCCAATTGGATGCGCAGCACCAAATGTTTTCATAATCTTCTAGTTCTTTGTTATTCGCAGGATCGACAGCTTCCATCAACTCTAAATCGGCGCCATTATGTATTATTTCATAATTTGAATGTTCTCCAAAATATTTAAACACCAAATTTTTGCTATACTCTGATTGGAATATTACTCCACTTGCTTTTCTATATGTGTTCAATATATTTGTATTTTGCAAAGTATAGTTTTTGGTTCTATCAAAATATATCCCATCCAGTCTTTGTACAACGGGTACATCCAAATTATTTGCGCCAGCTTCAATAAAAGAAAGTTGTATCTCTGGAGTTGGAATTGGAGTTGTATAACATCTATGCCCTTGTCTCTTAAGATATTTTGACAGTTTTGCACCAAAATGATTTGGACCCGTGCTTGAGCCAGGTGTTACATTGTCTAAAAATATATTCATTTTTTCTTAGTAGCTACAATCACTTGACACTCTATCTGAATTGGAGTCGTGAAGTGTTCTTGTATTTCGAAAGTCTGAGAAATATATTCTGCAAACTCAGCTTTTGTCCACTCTCTCACATGGCATATGTTTGCAGGGGGGCCATTTTCTTTAACATTCCAATTCATTTCCCTTTGAACCTGCTGAATGATTTCACGTTCCGGAGTAGAAATCACCAGCTGTTTAAAATTTAGACCATCGATGAATTCAATCATTAGGTCTGGTTCTAGCACGTGCTCAACAACATCAGAACAGATAACTAAGTCAAATTCATCTTCAGGTGGGTTATCATAATCTGAAAGTCTGTAGTCGAAATAAGGATACGTTTCTTTTAGCCATGAAAGATTAGGCTCCAAATCCAAGCCGACAAAGGATTTGTCTCTAAAATATTTAATTAATTTAAAGCTAGAACCGCAACCAATATCGAGCACTTTCCTATATTTATGTTCATCTAATATCTGTCTGGCTCTTTGGTATACTTCGTCTTGAAATTTGTCACCAGATTCAATTTGTACATTCTGATTGTATTCTTCTCTAGAAACGTACCCCTCTTTTATACAATATTGCCCATTCATAATGTCTCCAATCTTGAATAAAACTTCTCATTTCTAATCGTTTGTTCAATTCTCAATTGGTCTATTCGGTGGATCCTATCAACTGACAATGGATTATCCCTATTGTATACGTATAAGGGTTCTTTTAAAAAAGTACAATGTTCCGGACCAGACATTTCGGCCATTGGGAACATCATGACCTGGTCGAAAGTATACTTGTAAATCTCTCCATCTTCATCTGTCATATCTGCTTCATCGATTTTTAAAAATAATTCTTTACGAAATGTTCTAAGGTGCGAAAATGCCCATTCTTTGTGTCTTATGTTTCCTTGCCAGAAATATTCGTCGACTTGTGGATTTCCAATAAGTCCAGTTAAGGAATCAACATAAGAGCCTGCCGTCATCCACACATCAGGTGACGAATAAACTTCATCTAGCGAGCTTAAGACATTTTTATGCGGTAACCTGTCGTCGCCATCTAACGTTACAATGACGCTATTTGGACGAGCTAATTTAACAGCAGTTATAATGTTGTAAAGCGCTTTTTTGTTATCCTCATTGTGAATAACCTTAGAATCAGCATTCGTCTCTTTGATCAACTTTTGAAAAGTTGAATCTACAATTTTCCTAGTTTTATCTGTAGAGGCATCATTTATATATATAACGTCATAATTGTCGTAATCCTGTGTAAGGGCTGATTTGATATTTTTCGCGGCCCACTGTTCAACATTATAAGCAGGGATAACAATCGTAAAATGGTTTTTCATCAGTTAAATGCTTTTTGCCAAAAATAATCTTTTCTAGATTTCAAGTACTTTATCATATCTTCATTACTCAAATTAAACCACTCTTCGCCAGCATGTTGAACTTTGTCGTTTAATTCTAGCTCACAACCAAGAAGTTTGGCTTCAATAATGAATCTAGGACAGGTATCTAGCCCGTCCGGTTTAAAACAGACACCTTTAGCTTTTCTCATTTTTTTCAGAAACTCATCATACGGTAATCCGCCAATTAATTCATATTCAACTTTATTATCCTTGCACCATTTCTCAGACGCAGCCACGCCTTTGACCCAACTATTTGAATCAAGTACAAGCCATTTTTCTTTATCATAATCTTTATCTGTCAATTTTTGAATATGATCTAAACTCTCTTGTTCAAAGAGAGAAGAGAGAATATGCGTGTTTGCTTCTTTTAATTCCGGAAAATGATCATAATAAATATCTCTTTGTTTCTTAGCCATGAAAAATACCGATTGAGCGTTCATCATAAAATCTCTGATTAGCGGCGCCAGACCAGTTTGCGCATAATCACAAGCTTCTCCTTCTACGAATTCGTAAAGTGCGGGATTCCTATGTTTGCACATCTTATAATCATATTCAATAAAAGAATATGCAATTTCTTTTTCTTTTAACCACGTAATCACCTGAGGGTCCATTGTGGTCATATTTGCAAAAATCCACTTACTATCTTTCCACAAATCAAGAAAACGCTCATTGACTGCCGCGGCTTTAAGCGCGACTGACGAAGATGGGCAGCTACTGAGCAAGGTTTGCAGACTAAGCTCAGCGCCGCCTTGAAATTCACTAACAAACATGTCACTTACAAACACATATTCAGCATTTTTAATTTCTTCGCCGTCGCATATGTGATCTGCAAAAAGTTTAAACTGTTTTTCTTTTGACAGCCTTTCTTTTAATTGTGGTGCTAATTTTTTAGCCTTACTCAAATGTTTGCCATAATTTTTATATACATCTCTAATTGTTTTCTTATAACTACCTTTTCTAGGAAAACACCACATTGAATCAGCTACCAGCACCGGATTCCACACAGCTTCCCGTTGAATCAGTTTAATATCATATTCAACGGCTGCGAAATGCGGCCTATTTTTTATTTTCTTAGTTTTTTTATCTTTACGCGGTGCATTCATGAAATCAACTATGCCACCCCAATTTGTTGCAACCACCGGCAGACTGTGGTAAGCCGCTTCAAAAACAGGAAGCCCAAAGCCTTCTCCGTGAGAGAGATTAATTAAAGCTTTTATTTTTGGGTGAGAGTACAAGCCTTCTAATTCACGTTCTCTCATTGTCCCATGAAGAACATAAAGTTTACATTTACTTTCTTTCTGCTCGTTAACGAACTTTCTCACCCTTTGTAAGGTCATTTCCCTATCCATTGTACAATCACTAGCACAATTAATTTTCAGTACTAAGCCAACTTCATCATCTTTAAATTCCTCCATAAACCAGCGAATTGTGTTTTTTAAGTTCTTACGAGGGCTCCACTGAGAAACGATCAAAAAATTGAAATCATATTCTAAATTAATGTCTACTTCTTCTGGCTCATATTCCCGTACGGGGAAATTCACAACTTCTACCGGTACCTGGCATTTCACGCTTACCGGCTCTCTAGTTGCTTCATTCATGACTTGGTGCACCGTGTTCTCAAATGCAAATTTAGAATGCTCTGAAGGTACAATGATCTTGTTCATAAAGTTCGAGGCGCGCAGCCATTCGCGAGATATTTTTGTTGTCTCAGTTCCGGCAGTATAGCCAATATTAATAGGCGCCAAATTCTCCCATTCTTGTGGGATAGTAACCTGGATAGCTACATCATAACCGTCGTTGCGCTCTCTTTGCACAACACTTTTTTTAGCCAAATAATCTAACCACTCCCTCTCCTCATCATCTTGAATAATCCAGCCTGTGTTTCCCCATTTGATATTTTCTATATAAATATCAAATCTTTCGGGATACTGAGACAGGGATCTAAGAGCGAACCTTGCTTGTTCCCCGTATCCAGATCTGGAGAATACCGGGCCTTTTACTAAAACTTTTTTCATGGTTTAACCTCTATTAAGTCCCAATTCTTGTATATTTTCCTTGTGTCCCATGAACCATGTTTTTCATGAACATAATCAAAAATATGATTCCATCTTTGGCCATAAAGATCGAAGTTATATTCCTTCAACACATATTCTCGGCCTTTCGCACCTAACTCTTTTCTTTTCTTTTCGGACATGCTGTACATTTTATATAAAGCATCAACAAAGTCTTCTTTGCTTACTCTATCCTCATAAATATACGGAACTTGCTGAGATCCGATAATGGCTTTTGATGCGGGCTCGATACCTATGCCAAACCAATTTTCTCCATCTGTGACTTGTTGTTGAAGGCCCCCGGTCATGCTAACAATTATAGGAGTTTCGCATGATAAGGACTCTAAAGTTGCTAATCCGAAACCTTCTGCATCTGATATGTTAATTGTACAATCAACCATGTTATAAATCATGGCTAACTCATTTAGTGGGTATTTTTCTTGCGAAAACAATACTTCGCCGTTATGCATATCCAATTCATGAAGAATCGCGGTTAAGTCCTGGCCATTTTCATCATAAGGATCGGTGTGCATGATCAAACACGCTTTATCTTTACCAACTTTGTCTAAAAATTCTTTAAACCACCACACAATGCTCCCACTCATTTTGCGCCGGGCATTTCTATTGTTCCAGAAAAATGTAAACTTATCTTCACCGACGGAAAGCAGACCAGAGTCTTTTTTAAATTTTTTAATATCTGCATCTGGAATTGGCCTGAATATTTCTGTATTAACTGCATGAGGGAGATAGATACACTCTACATCCGGAGAGACTGTTCTAACAATATCATCAGTAACTTTCGAGATAGTGACTACCAAATCATTAGAGTCATAAAACATTTTATTAAATTTGGGATATGGATAGTTATCCCATACATGATAGTATATCATTGGTATGTGAGCGCGGACCTCATGGTCTATCTCCCACAACCATCCCCAAAATCTTGGGTCTGTCATGAACCACAAAATATCGGGCTTCTCGTTTCTGAGAACGGAACGAACCATTTCCTTAGAACCATATCCGTCAACTGGGTATATTACCCAGTCATCGCCATACTCTTCCGTTGTTCGTGGTTCGTAGTTTAGATGTTTTATTGCTCCGCCAAAACTGGTGACTTTATATTTACCGGTATTGAGAAGCGCTTCAATTATATACCTAGTTTGTGTCCCTACACCTGATGGGGACAAAGGATGATCACCTATCGTGAAAACCTTAATCTTTTCTTTGTTCAATGTGACCTCTTATGGGCAAAATTTTGTTTTATAGAATTCGCAGCTGTTGCACGAAAGCTTATTCTTGACATAATTTTTATTATTTATATTATACAACGCTTTATTTAAAAAGTTAATAGCATTGTTCGTCCTTTTTTCGCCACTAGTCACTTTAAACAACTCAATTTTATTTTTTTTCGCTGTTCTTTTCAAAAGTCCAAAGTGTACCTCTACATTTGAAGGATCGATTTTATGTTTATCACAATAGTAATGTTTATAAAATATCAACTGATAAACGCTCATTGCTTCGGATTTTCTTCTCGCATCCCAGCCCCAAGAGCATGTTTTCCAATCGATGATATGGTATTTTCCATCCTCCGTTTTTAAAACAAGGTCGATATAGCCTTTAAAATTATATTCTTTTTCAACAAACTCTTTGATTTGCTGAGATAGTTTTTCTTCCACTGATACGACTTCATATTTCTTAAAATATTCTCCAAGGGCTGGCTTAATATGATTTATCAGACCTAGTCCTTGCTTTTCCATGGGATTTACTATATCGTTTTTCAACTCAACCTTTTCTCTTAAAAGATCTTTCAGATTTTCTGAAAATATATGTTTAAAATATTCGTGCGGATTCAAGTCGTCCTCTAAAACCAGCTTTTCACAAACACTATGTATAGCGGAACCAAACGCTGTATATTCATTGCCCTTAAAAAGCTTATTTCCATCAATATAAGTTAGTTTGTGGTAAAACGGGCATCGCTGCCAGTTTTTTAGTTCCGAAAAGGACACATGAGGAACTTTATTTTTTGGCTCTTCTTTTTCTTGGGTTTCTTGTTTTAGGTTTTGTGGTTTCTGTGGTTTCATTTTTGTTATCCTGTTTTTTGGCTGTGACATTTTCTACAACACTTTTTACAGTACGTAATTCAAATTTCCAGTACCCTTCATTATTGTTTGCCGTGTTTGTGATCACGGTGTTGAGGCCTTCGAGACATGGTCCATACTTATAGCCATTTCTTTTAAGATATCTTCTAATGGTACCTTCTCTCCATTTTCGAAAATTAGAGTTAATAGAACTGGTCGCGCCTTTGTTCGGGCTTTTCTTTAACGGAACTTCGCCATCGGTACCAGCATTTAAAAATACTTCTATCACCTTTTCTTCTTCATTAACCACTATTTTAGCTTTTTTTAATTTTTCTAAAGTAATTTCATCCATTTTAATCTCCTTCTACAATATATTGTATTTTATTAAATAGATAAGGACTTATTTTTCCTAAGTATTGCTTATCGTTAAGAAAATAATCTTCAAACCCGTTTGCAAAATATTCTCTTAACGAAGTTGCGGCATATGGAGAAACAAATAAACCCATTGTCAATGATACTAGAGTTGGATAACCTACATCTTTATAAAGGAACTCATCAAAATTTTCAGAGTACTCTGTATTTAAAAAGTCATCTTCTATATTATATCCTTCTTGTTCTAAAATGTCAAGTAATCTTTTTCTTTTTCCTAAAAACTCTTTTTCTAATAATGAATCGCCATATATCTCTTCTTGCGCATATTCTTCTATAGAATGCGCTAATTCGTGAATAATGTCATCTAACATGTCTTTAACACTGTCTTGCTTGCTTGATACATATATAGCTCCGTCTTGATACAGGGCATTTGTATTACGTTCTGCAAATTCTTCAAGTTCTCCCACAATAATAATATCCACATTGTAAAATAAGTGACCAGGAATTAATTTCTCGAGACTTCTGAACGCAGCTGCAATATCAATTTCCTCAGGAAGCGCTTCTTTTATAAAAACTTGTACTTTCCCGTTGAAGATACTCAGATGATCTCGATTTTTAATAGCATTGGAATGAGATTCTTTAAGATATGAACTTATATTCCTTCTATTTGTCATCATCTGTATTAGCCGGCTCAGTCAAAGTTTGGTCTTGCTTCTTAACGACTTGATTGTAGTTCTCTACATCATTTAAAGCTTGTTCATAGCCACGCATATAATTTTCTTCAGCCACGACCATCAAAAACTCAGGGAACTCTTCAGCAACTGTTTCAACAATCATTTCAACAGTTACATTAGTATCTTCTGGCTCACGTTTATTGCCTACATATTCAACTAACCAACTTTTAACCTCTGTTTCAGCCGAAACATGCTCTTTCAACAGAGGGTTGTGGTAAATCTTATCTTCATGCTCTATATCCATTTTTTAACCTCATTAATTATAATATTTTAGCAGCTAAAGTAGCGACCTTCGATCTTTCGCCTTTCTTTAGTATGACATGTCCTGCGACATCGTGCTCTTTAAATTTCTCAACTATAAAAGTAAGCCCATTCGAAGTTTCATCGACATATACGTTATCAATTTGTTCAATGTCTCCAGTAAACACGATTTTTGTTCCTTCACCTACTCTTGTAAGTATAGTCTTTATTTCATGTTTTGTTAATTGTTGTGCTTCGTCTATTACAATGAAAGCGTTGGCTATCGATCTTCCACGAATATAAGTTAACGCTTCAACTTCGATTGTCCCTTCGTCAATATACATATCAAGTGTTTTTTTATCTCCCATTAAAAATTCTAAATTATCCTGAATTGGGGCTAACCATGGACTCATTTTCTCTTCTATAGTACCCGGAAGATATCCGATATCTTTTCCCATCGGCTGTATAGGTCTAGAAACTATAATTCTTTTATACTGTGCCTCTGAATCATCTTCAATAGTTTGTTGTAAACCAGCTGCAACAGCACATAAAGTCTTTCCAGAGCCAGCTTTGCCCACTAAAGATACAATTGGAACTTTAAAGTCCATTAATAAATCCAGTGCAAAACTTTGTTCTTTATTTCTAGGCTTGACCCCCCAAACATTCTTATATTCTATTATTTTCCTTAGCGGTTCCACATAGCTGAGAAATTTAGATAAAGCTGTTTTTTTATCATTTGCGTTTGATACCAACATTACAAACTGATTAGGAAATAGTTTAATATCATCTTCTACAGCATAAACAGGTTCGCCATCGTAAAACTGATTTATTGTTTGATCATCAACAAGATATTTGACAAATCCAGAATATAATAGTTCACTATCAGTTACAGCTTGATCCGCTTGATAATCTTCAGATGGCAATCCAAGCGCATCGCATTTAATTCTCATATTAATGTCCCGAGTGACAACTATAACCTTTTTATTCGGGTCTTCTTCTTTTTCCGCAAGAGCAGTGCTTATAATTGTATTGTCTGGATCATCGCGGTCGAATTCAGAAGGTAATAATGATAAAACATGAGTTCTAGCAAATACAATACCTTTGCCTTTGGCGATTCTAACACCTTTCTTTAAACTTCCTTTTACTCTTAATTCGTCTAGAATTCTTATAATTCTTCTTGCGTTTAGACCAACGCTATCTTGTCTTTTTTTATGTTTGTCTATTTCTTCAAGCACTTTAAAAGGTATCAGGATATCATTGTTGCCAAATGAAGTGATTGAGTTAGCATCTGTTAAATAAACGTTTGTGTCTAACACATAAGTCTTTTTCGCCATATTTTAACCTATCTTAAAATCTTCATAATAAATAGATAAGTACAATCAATTTGTCACTTACTTGATGGTTTTAAGGTCAGCTGTTCTTTTATCTTACCTTTTTCATCATACAATACCACTTGCATCGTATAAATGATGTTAGAATCTTTAATCTCTTCATTTTTTTTAGCGGTCAACTGGCTATCGGAAAAAAATGACAAATCATCAGTAATCGCTGGCTCTTCAGTCTCCACAGACGGTAATTGTGATACTTCTTTGTTCTGGACCACAGCTGTACAATTGGTAAGTGTACATAATGAAAGTGTGATAAGACTAATAAATATGGCAACCATAATAATAGTTCGAACTAAAACATTGTTTTTATTCATGAAACTGGGATTCTCCTCATTAAGTTATAATACGTATATAGCCTTATATGCTTCTTTTGGCCCTTTTTCGCAGGAAATCGTCTATTTACCATACAGGACTAGTTTAAAATGTTCAATAAGTTTATGAAGCCATGTTTAATAATTGCATCCATTTTGTTGTCCTCCTGTGTTTTACATTGTTGCAAGGATTCTCCTTTTTCAAACAAAGAGTACTCATTAAACGAGATTTTGCCACGAGACTCATTCGTAAAAGTAAGAAAAACAATTAAATTAACTGTTTGTGACACAAATATAACCAAGTTAACACAATGTGAGGAAAGAGAAATGGGCTCAGTAGCCTCAGGCTTTATTGTTGCTTATGACGATGAAGGCTCTTATGTCGTAACAGCAGCTCATGTGTGTGATGATGAAGAGATAAAATCATATGTAAGAACTCATCCGGGTGTTGATTACTCAAAAAAGCAATTTAAATTAATTGATATTGATAAAGATAAATATTCTGCTATGGTATTAAACTATGATTCTGAAACTGATATTTGTATGCTTTATTCCTACGGACTTTTTAGAGCACCGGTAGAATTTTCTGATAACCCCCCGGTACCGGGTGATAGAGTATATAATTTAGCGGCGCCAATTGGAATATTCAGTGAAGAGATGGTACCTATTCTCAACGGCTACTATAATGGAGTAACGGAAGAGAAAGCTATCTATTCAGTTCCTGCAGTCGGTGGTTCCTCTGGCTCTCCTCTTTTTGATGAAAAAGGGAAATTAATAGGCATGATTCATTCAGTTTATGTTCGATTTCCATTTCTTAGCTTATCACCCAAATATGGTGAACTAATGTCGTTTATAAAAAATAATACTAATAAAGATTTAACACTTCGTGAAAAGCTGTTTGAAAATCTTCTATTTTGAGTCTTTTTTTTCCTTTGTCTTTTTCTTCTCTTTTACATAACCATCTTTATACCAGCCGCCGCCTTTTAACGTAAAAGAACCCTTTGATACGAGTTTTTTACATTTTCCGCCGCATATCCGTTCTACGGAGCCGCTAACCACTGCATTTTCACATCTAGGTGCCTTTTCATTGATTTTTTGCATTATTTCGAAAACAAAACAGCATTTTTCACATTTATACTCATAAATTGGCATGATACATTAAATTATTTCGTCGACTAGACCATATTCAAGACATGTTTCGGCATCAAACCATAAATCATGTTTTAGTATCTCATTAAGTTTCTTTTTAGGAATTTTTGTGTGTTCGTGGTAAATGTCTTTAATTATCCCCATGAATAGATCACAGTTATCTATACTATCCTTTAGTTCTTCATACTTGCCCCACATTCCGGAAGATATTTGATGAATTAACATAAAAGAATTGCTCCTTATCTGCCTATGGGTACCAACAACGCTAAAAAGAGTTGCTGCAGATGCTGCGCAGCCTTCAACCACAGTATAAACTGGCACTTCACACGATTTTACGTAATCTACAGCTGCCAAGCCGGAAAATACGCTACCTCCAAAACTATTAACATGCAAATATATATTTGCCGGCTGGGGTAGGCTTAATAACTGTGCTTGGTTTAGCAAGTTATCATTTAGATTATTTAGCGACTTATTTAAATCAAGAACCTTTTGCCTCGAAACTTCTGAATAATAGTATATTCTATTATTTACTGTTTCAACAACATTGTTTTTATCGGAAGAGGCTCCAATTGGTACATCACTGGTTTTCGCTTTTTTGCCGGCATTATCGCCGGCCCAAAATATATCTTTCAATTTTAAATCCTATATAATATTTCTAAGACAACCAACATTACGGCGGACAAACTAAACATAAATAGGTAAAATTTGTCTAATTTCCTGCCATAATTTTTAACAGCATGATATTTAATCACTATAATAGAAACAATGGCAAGAAAAGCTAATATATTACTTCCGGAAGCAAAACCCAACAATATTGCAGCTGCAGACAAAATTGTTAACAGTGCAACAGTCGTTTCAGATAAAGGTTCTTTCTGTTCTTGCATATGTTAATAATACTATATTGTTCTTGATTTGTTTAGCTTTTTATCTTCAATGTATTTATCAACATTATAATCATTGTAAGCTGGAGTGGAATAGTGTCGATGACATAGCTTGTGAAATTCCCACCAAGTCTCTCTATGCATTTTATGTTGGATTATGTGGCCAAGTGTAACTTTATTAGCTGGGTCTACAAAACTTTTAAAAACTTTTGCGACCTTTTCGATCTCTTCTTTTGTTAGCTTTGGCTTCGGTGGTATGTTTGGATCGTCTATTGGCATCTTTATCCTTATTTTCAGTAGGTATATTGCGCAACTTTACAACAAATCGCTCTGAAAGTTTTTTAACCTTGACTTGATATTGATTTTCATCACCTTCTTTAATTAGGTCGTTTCTTTTTTCATCAGCTTCACGATACGTATCAAAAAAAGATACATTTTTCCAAGGTTTTCCTTGAACTATTTCTTCTTCGCTTTTATTAGACATATTAACTCCAAAATTTAAGTGTTGATTAGCCCAGCCCTCTAGTCAACTAGATCCACCCGTAGGG
>Ga0114906_1000514_pt1 | contig 21684 bp, 22 predicted proteins | sample MalvirDeepMed_M9_FD_89687 | JGI IMG/M metagenome (GOLD analysis project Ga0114906, IMG submission 89687) | Marine viral communities from the Global Malaspina Expedition - Malaspina viral metaG DeepMed_M9 | ecosystem: Environmental > Aquatic > Marine > Oceanic | place: Mediterranean Sea...
GCGCTGCTGAGTGCGGCAGGCCGTGGTACATCTGTGCCACTTGCGGCCGCGACTGTAGCGAGTTTGACTGCAACTGTCCCGACTATTAAACAACCCGCGCAGCTGGTCAGCAATGGCCAGCTGCGCACCTTAGGAGACAACATGAACAACGAGAACCCCAACTGCTACTACATCATCCGCCAATATCAGGTAGACGGCATGCGGCCGCAGGTCATCAAGCGCGGCTTAACCCTCGATGAGGCGCAGGCGCACTGCCGTGATCCAGAGACAAGCTCGTCCACCTGTCGCAATAACGCAGGGCAGGCACGGACACAGCGGGTTGGCGAGTGGTTCGACTGCTACGAACAAGCCACATAGGAGAAAACGACATGCCATACAAGCGTTGGATAGTTGAGTTGATGGTCCCGAGCGTGACAGAGGTCACGGTAAGCGCTGAAAACGAACGGGACGCTGTGCAGAAAGCTGAGGACATTCTTGATGAAGGAGAGATCATGTGGGGCCAAGGCTTTGAGCACAGGCTTTCAGAAACCGAAGTAATTAACGCTTACGAAGAACCAACCAGAAAACCTAAGGAGGAAACGAAATGAAACGACCGACCCAAGCGGTGCACATTGATCTGGACCTGTTCCGCCTCACAGAATCTGGCAAACAAAAGATCTGGAGGACAGATATGGTGCCTACGTTCTGCTGTGAACTGACCCCGTCTTATTTTGTCTGGGAAAGGTCCACCAAATACAACGACTACCAACCATATTCTGGCTATATCCATTCCAAGCATATCCACCCCGTAACCCCAACCCCAAAACAGGAGAAAGCGCAATGAGACAACGCAACCCCGCCCGCCGCCGCCCCGCCCCGAAGTCGAAGTGGAAGAAGCGCCTGAAGGAGGTGCCGGTCGATCTTGAGCCGGAGTTTCGCGCAGCTTGCGCTGCTGCTGGTATCGCGCCATCTGAGCGGCAACTGAAGAAGTGGAATAAACGCACAGGCGCAGCCTGGGCGACAGCCCACCCCTAACCCCAACGCGCTGCTGGTCAGGGACGGCCAGCAGCGCACACTGGAGATAACGAAATGTATCTTGTGATCACCACCACCTACCAACGCCTTAAAGATGGAACGCCCGTACGCAATTCGGGTGAAGACAGCTACGAGGTTGCAACGGCTATTGAGGACGCGCAGGAGCTGTATCGACTGGCGCTTGAGCAGGATAACACATATAGCGCGTCTATATGTGTGTGTGTCGAGTCAACAGATTACGACACAGTGGCCGAACCCATCAAGGCCGCTATCAACTCCAACGATCCCGGCGTCTGGACGTACTGGTATCGGGGCCTCGGAAATACCCTTGAATTTGCCGAACGCCTTGGCTGGGTTGACAAGCATCCTGATTCAACGGATGCCGAGTACAACGCTGATATGGCCGATGACATCGAGGAAGAGGCGTTGGAGTACATCCGGTCCAAGGGCTACTCGATCCGAACAAAGGAAGGCTACGTTATTTTTACAAGCTCGGGACCTTTGCAGGACACTGACAAATGACAATCCACCCAAGCGTATTTTTCCCAGACGACACCCGCACCCCAAACCAACGCAATCAAGACGAGGTTAGCATGCTAAAGGACTACACACACATCACAACGAACGCAGACGTACCTGACGAGCTGCTGGCAGAGATCGCCCTGAAGCTGCAACCTTATTCAAGCTACGTCGATCAGTCAGAGTACACATGGATCACCTCAACAGGCGCACATGTGAAAGATGGCTGGCACTGTGACGGCTGGGTCTTTAAGATTGGCACAGATGCCTTCCAATACTACACCGGCCTCGGGCACCGCAAACACGCTAATGGTGCCCTTGCTGATGTTGCAGGCGGTGAACCCCAGACGCCCGAGCTGTTTGATGTGCTTTGGGCCATTGCTCAGGATGCAACGGCGATAAAATCCTCGTTTGAGGATTGGGCCGGGGATTATGGATACGACAGCGACAGCATACGCGCAAAGCGCATATATGAGCAGTGCGTTGAAAACGGGCACCGGCTCGGTAAATTATTCTCAGAGGAGCTGATCGAGAGCATCACGGAGGTCCAACTATGAAAAGACTCGGCACACGGCGCAGCAAGACACACTACTGGGCCGTTCATGTACAGTATGCACGTAGTGGACGGTGGCAAACCAACTACCTGGCCTTTGGCACCGAGAGAGAGGCACACCAATGGGCCCTGAGGGTTGCAGGCCACGGGCTCTGGAGTGACTGGAGAGTAGTAAAAACCAAACGGGAGGAAACGAATGGGGAGAAACAAACGAGCAAGGCGAGGAGCGACCGTAGAGGCTGACGTAACGTCTGCACCAATCGCTGGGTTTCCATTGTATCGCGTAACCGATGACGGACGCGTCTACAACACAAGAACGAACGAATACCTAACGCCTGACCTACCTAACTCGGGTTACTATCGGGTGAAGTTGTTTGACGACACGGGCAAGCGTCGCGGCGCGTACATACATCGTCTGGTAGCGCTGGGGTATGTGGCAAATCCGCTATCTTTGGAACAGGTCCACCACATCAACCACGACAAGCTCGACAACCACCGGGACAACCTGATGTGGGTTACCAGCTCACAGAATAACCTGTACACAAGGGACGCTGGCAGGCATAGTATGCACGTCCTGACGATGGCAGATGCAGTGGAGATACGCAAACGATCTGCAGCTGGCGAACAGCAAAAAGACATTGCCGCAGATTACGCTATTTGCCAAGCCAACGTGTCGCGTGTTGTGCGCAACAGAACGTGGCATGATCCAGACTACACGCCAGTCGATAAAGGTGCTGCGCTGTCAGACAACGACGTGGCGGAGATCAGGCTGCTCCGAGCCAATGGCATACCAGCCCAAACCCTGGCCTCGCGCTATAGGATCTGCGACAGTTACGTCAGACACATCGTCAGGGGTACGCGCAGAAAAAAAACGGCCACGGGTGAATGAGGCACCCGTGGCCGCCGATGGCCTCTCGGATCGCCGCAGGGAACGACCCTGCGGTGCTACTGCGATACGTTACCCCCACCTGGCAATGCCGCACATCAGTGCAAAGGCTCTTGGCCTAACCCTACCCGGTCGGGAAGTAACATGATCGCAGGAGACGCACACCCGCCAGCCGGGTCAGGTGACGCCAGTTATCCTTGACCATCTAAACTACAATAGTATCATTATTCCGCATGTCCAATCTTCCACGCTGCAACTATTCCAGCCACATCCTCAGCAGTCGCCACAGGCGCAGCTGGTGCTGCTGGTGCTGCTGGCTTAATGGGCGCAACAGGCCTGCAGGCGTACTTGATCGCCTTAAATAATACAGACGAAGGCGGGGGCTTGCGATCAGTGCCTGGCGCATAGTTCTTAAGCAGCCAGTCCAGCGTCCTGTCCAGCTCCAGCTTATCCAGCTCCGGCAGGCCCTGTGCGATCACAGCCCACTCCTCGTCCTTGTAGCGTCTGCCGGTAAACTCGACCTGTAAGCGCTGGCGCAGCTCGTCTGTAGGAGCCATGACACACTGATTGTCTGCCTGTCCATGCGCCTGCCACTCCTGTGCCTTGGCAACGCGCTCAGTCAGGGAGCTGGCCCAGCAGATGTTCTTGGGGGTCATGTACGTTGCCCGAGCACGGTCGCGGCTGACGATGTCTGCATCATAGTCGATCACACACTTGAGATTGTCTGAAGTGAATCCTGCGCGCAGGCTCTCCAAAAAGGGGCTCCACAACCGAAACCCGGCAAGGCCCGCGAGGCCCAGCTCATGCCTGCGCAGGCATAGGTGCTCTAATAGTCCAGCAGCGGCCTGCTGGCCCTCGGACATGTCATCGCGTTGTAACTGGTCTGAGAGTCTGTCCCTGAGCGCTCTCGCGTCCAGGTTGGACATCTCGACTGTGTCTCCATTTGGCATAGTGACGATCATCATAGATCCTGTGGTATTGGCATAGTAAACAGACGAATACGCCTGGAAAAAGGGGAGGGGTCTTCGGGCTTGCGCCGCAGTTTTTGCATGTCGTCATATAAACTCCTTGTACACCATTAACATTGCGAGCGCATCAGCTGACCACAGTGTCGCAGGGACACCGGGCCAACGCGCTTCTACGAGATCCTTGATCTGACGCTTACGAACTGCTTTCTCCTTGCTTAGCGTCAGGCCCAGGCTCCCCTGCCACTTCTGGGGGGACACTTCAAAAAAAGGCACATCTGCGGCTGTAAGCGCACACTTCCAGCGCTCGACATTAGACGCAAACGTCCAGAGTGATTTTCTGCCATCGTGGGGCATGGGGCCGACCCTTTCCAGCATCACAGCTGGCAGGGGCCCAAAGCGCCGAAAGAACGTGATGTAGTCCAAGCGCGTCCAGTCCTTGACCTTAAAAACACGGGCAGTCTCACCGATCCTGAGCGCAACAGCGCCGCCTACACCAGGGTCGATGCAGGCGGCGCGGATTGCCAGGGGCTCCTTATTATTTTGGGGGGGTAGGGGCATAGTCCTTCAAGTGTTTCCACAAACAAGTGGCTGCGCGAAAGGCCAGCCATGATGCTGCGGGGTCTTCATGTTTTAGCACTTCGATGCGGCCCACTTCAGTCGTGGATATGACGACATTAGCCAACAGCATATCAGAGATGCGATCAGCGCCAAACTCTGTGGCACCATACGCAGCCAGCTGCATATCCTGACCAGGGTACGACCGAACCTTCTGGCCTTCCTTGGTCTTGCGCGTCTTCCAGTCGATGACAACGCCACGGCCATTGAATGTGCCGAGCAGATCAGCACGACCAGCGACACACAGGTCATGGTTGACCACGACTTTCTCAACGTCCTCGACTTCCAGCCCTTGCAGGCCCGACAGCCACTCGGCTGCCGGGCGCACATACAGCTGGAGCGCATCGCTATCCTTGGGCAAATCGCCAGTCCTGACGAATACCTCTATAGCATCATGTATCCTGCTGCCCAGGTTGGCGGCCTCATCGACCTGAGAAAACGCCTGGGCTTTGACGGCACGATACATTTTGTCAGAGACTGGATCATCCAGATCCATGCGTACAGCTGCCTCTACGCACTGGCGCACACGCCAATCAGCCAACCCCGGCCTGTCGATCACCGAGCAGATCGACGTCACGCTGGGATACAGGTTGAGTTTTTTCGCATCACGCAGCGTGGTCGCCCTTTGGGAGCCATCCGCCATGTCCACATGGTGCTTAGGCATCCCTTCGGGCGTGTACCAGTGCGATCCACTCGTTTCAGACTTTATTAACAGCGCCATTTAGAACAAATCCTTGTCACTGGCTGACCCTGAGGCCGAGGCCGTTGTCGCGAACTGGCCGGGGCCGGGATCGCTTGGCGCAGGCGTAGGCGAGAACGCCTGACCCAATGACTGCATCTGAGCAGGCACAGGCATGATGTTCTCGATGATGGCGTATGTGTTGCCGGAGCGATTGCTCACCTGATGCGCCACCTTGATCAGGGCTTGCTGCCCCATCATTTCCTGGTAGTCCCAGCTGCCATCAACAACAGGCGCATCCCCCAGCCAGCTGGACAGGAACTTGTACAGGTTGCTGCGGTTGTCGGCCGACTGGCGCATTTCCCGCGTCTGGACATGCACAGTTTCGCCATTGTGCTCGTACTGGAAGAGGAAGCGCGTCACATCTAAAACCTCGGGGTTGCCCTGGAAGTCTGTCCTCTCGACATCAGACGCATCCACGATGGCTGTACAGGTGGCTACATACTGCCCCTCAGGGGAAGGGGGGCCATCACATACGTCAAAAAATGTTTCGTTGTTCGATGCTTTTTGCTTTAACAAAGCCATTAGCTTGGTCCTTTAGTGAGTGAAGTGAAGAAGGTTGCAGCGGGCCCGAGCGGCCCGCTGCAAATGAAGAGCGTCACGGGGTGTCTATTTCATTCTCACCCCCATCAGGATCCTCACCAAGAAAGCGCTTGACTTCCGACGAGTGTATCCAGTATTTGCAGCCATTGCTTGCGTCACCGAGTCGCCCAGGCTGGATGGCCTTCAAGGTGCCAGCCTTGCAAGCGCGGCGTATGACATACGCAGGGATGCGCGTGGCTCGGGCCACTTCAGTCACTGTCAGATACTCCTTCAAAATTCGACCTCGATCTCAAAGTCTTTGACAGGATGAACGCCTGATGTCGCTGCCACCTGGTCATCGAGCACCGAGTGTAACGCCTTACTGCGCTGCGGCAAACGCCAGACTGGGCCAATGCGGCCGACAGTCTTCCAGACCTCGGTGAACGCATTGTGCAGCTTCCAACAGCTCTTGGGCTCGTCGCGCCATGCGGATAACGTGGGCTCACGCCATTCGTGCAGCAAGGCCGGGATCTTGGATGCAGAGATCGCGCCCACATCAAGAGCACGGATCACCAGATCATGCACATCTGGATCGCTGATCAGCGTACCCTTGTAGTGGTCGAAGCGCCGGTCCTGCAACTGTTCGTGGCCGTCCAGCTGACTCACAGCATCCTCTACGAGGCGAGGGAGATCGCGCTGGATGTTGGCGGTGTGCTTCCTGCCGAGCACGATTTCGCCAGAGAAACACATGTTATCGCAGACAAAGACGTTGCTACCGATTGCCACGCTGGCCGCGAACGACTTGTCCAGAGCGTTGCGTAGGCCCATAGTCAGCGAGTGGTCTGCGTCTTCTTTCTCGGGGCCTGGGCCCTTCAGCGTCATCAAGCCGAAGTAATGCGCGCCCTTGGCCGAGTAGCCCTCTTCGCCACCCATGGTGGCCTCGGGCATATAGCTCCCATTCCGAAGCGCGTGAGCCTCTTCTGTGATGGTGTACCCGCCTGCTGCCAGCTTGCGCTTGGTCAGGCCGATGAGGTGAGTGTGTGGGATAGGTTGCCAGGTGCTCGTCGCATCTGGCAGCTCTACGGTTGCGACATCACTGAGTGATGTCAGGTCTGCGCCACAATGTAGCATCAGTCCCATGGTGATCCTCCTGTGAGGGGTTAGGGTGCGGGGTGTAACTACTATGTATATAGTATTACCGCATCTACCCAATACAAACAGGATCATCCTATTTTGTTCAATTCTTAACTAATAATATCAATCTTAGTGATGCAGCCAAGGGGCAGGGCCGTGTAATCGCCAGTCTCAGTGCCTGTATATAAGGATGATCTGATGACGATTGTCTCTGTGTCGATGCGAGCAACGGTGCCCTCGGTAACGCACTCGGCCGGGGCCACGTCGGCCAGCTCGGCGTTGATGAAGCCCTGGGGATCCATCCACAGGATGCTGACGCGCTGATTGAGCAGCTCCGTACCCATCACACCCACTCGACTGATTCAACGAACGCAGGAGTGTGTGGCCCAACCCAAGCATCAGTCACATTGAACGCCATGTACTCGACTGCATCTTCATGCGACATCCCGTCCCTGTCCATGAGTATATTGACGCACTTCTCATGGTCATAGGCGAGGCAGGCGGCGCGGCCCTTAATCTCGCAGAGGCCGAGCAGCGCTGGCTCAAAGCCGTCACATTGCAGCAGCTCGGGGAAGCGGTCCTGCCACTCATCCAGCTGCCACTCTGAAATTTGCTTATTCCTTGTCATCACCGTGTGGGTCCAAAACGGCCTCTATCGTCAAGACCGCCAATTGTGAATTTGGGACAATCATCTTGGTCGGGCGTCCATTTTGCATAAAGAAAACGGTTTTGAGAAAGCCATTTCTGACCAGCCTGGCCTTTCGACCACTAATCAAAAGAGTCTGGTCAAGCCGCAATTCCGCCCCCCTGCGCCAGACCAATCCGGCCACGGCATTCTGGATCGTCGTGCGGAAGAGGAGGATCACGCAGCCCATGGCGAAGAGCCCCCCGCCCCAGGAGATGGCAGCTTCAAAAAGCCCCTCAAGCTGTGCAGGGTCAACTTCCATTAACAAACGTCCTCAGGACATAGGCGATCATCCCGCCTCCCTGTGCCAAGAGCACTGCGAACAAAGCCCAGATGATTTTCTGTTGAGTAGCCAATCTCTCAGTGATCGTTGCGAGCTGTGATGTGATTGCAATGCGATACTGTGTCTCCTGGCTCATGTGCTCCTTAGCCTGGACGATCACAGTCTCAGCCACGGCCACGGCCGTTTTCAGCGCAGAAAGTTCACGGCGCAGCGCATCAGCCTCCTGCAAACTGTTGGGGTTACTTGACACAGTGCTTGGAGCCCCCCACGCGCACGCTCCAATAGTAGAGCTTGGCAAATCGTTTAGCCATTTTCATGTCGTCCTTTGACAATTTGACACGGTCGAGCAATGTCATCAGGTCTTTCCTGAACCGCTGATCGCAGAGCAAGCGCCAGATGTATTGAGCCCTGGCCCACTTTGGACGCATGGCCCGTGGCGTGGCGTAGCCCAAGTCATGCCTATATCCAGCTATCGAGACAGGAACGCCCATGATCGCATCGGGGATCATCGACGCTAAGCGCTCGTTATCTTCAGGGCCGCACCAGTCTTTGGTACTGTCATACTCAGGGAAGTCGGGAGGCTTGTCAATACTCCCCTGGGCTTCCAGCAAGAGGAACGCATTAAGCGACCAGCTGGGGTTATATTTAACCTTTGTCATTGCCCTACCGCCATGGCTGCGAATGGTGCAATAGTTTTAAGGGCCTCAAGAGCAGGCCCCTCAGTAGCGTGAGCGCTTATGTTTACTATGCGCTCAGGCTCAGTGTCTGTCGCAGGCAGCGTGAGTGTCATATCAGACGCAAAGCCCCTGAATCGTACCACCTCGTCAGAGCCCTCAATCGGCAGCTCAACAGTGGCGCAGCCTATGGTCAGGCCGCAGATAATCGCTATCAGGATCGTTCTCATCTCCCCATCTCCATTACGTTTCAATCGTGACTACCCATTCTGGATAAGTAGCAGTAGCCCAATCCGTGAATTTCTTCTTCTGCGCTGTTGTCAAGGTTAACGCCAGTGGAAATTCAAACTTCCCACCAGTACGGATACGAGTCTCAACGCATCCGGCCTTGATCTCCTCCAGCTTCGCTTGGGAAGCTGCCAGATGTTCATTGCCCAGATGTTCGTGCTGAACTTTAACTGTCATCAGTTCCAGACCTCCCACTCGTACCACCTGTGAGTCTTGGCGGCAGTAGTTGTTGTTTGTGTAGCGATTACCGGACACATCTGCGAAGTAGCCACAGGAAGGTTGGTGGTATGCGTGACCTCTGGGCATAACAGATTGTGATCCTTGTCTGAGAGCCTAAAGCGAATGGCTGTCCCAAGCCCGGAGAACTCTATCTCAACCCAGTAGATCGTACTGGTGACAGGCGTCAAAGTGGTCGCCGTAGTCAGTTGATTGGAAACATAGCAAGTCGCACACTGGAACTTGGTGTCAGACCGTGTATCCGGTGAAAAGGAAATGCCTGCTGCATTGCCTGAAATGGATAGGTCATCATAATCGCAAATAACCGTTGCCCCTAAATCCTGTACCCCGACAAAGAAACGACTGTCAGTGTTGGACTCTATGCTAAATTTGCACAAGAACAGCATATCGCTATTCGCGGGCCATTCAGCATAAACGGCACTTGCGGCAGTGTAGCATTCATTATTTGCAGAGGTAGACGTACTCTGTTCTATATATACCCCATCAGCATTTGCTCCCTGTGTGCCGGTGGCGTCAGTCATAATAGTCAGTACCTCACCAGACCCTACTGGCTTAACCACTGACGAACCCATTGACTGTTGCCAACGCCGCTTTTTGCCACCAGACAAACTCCTGGCCTGTCTTGTAAAAGTTGGCATCTTTGTCGCTGCAACTCTTCTACTTGATCCCCACATTAGTCACCCCCTGCCCCTTGGTCGTCTTTTACTTTTTGTGCTGCGGTTGGCCCTTGCTTTTGCAGCCGCACGGGCTGCCGCTTTGCCTTTCTTAGTGTATGGATACCCGCCTGCTGGCATGGTGCACCTCCTATGTAGTGCTGCTGCGTGATGCGTGTTCGATGAAGAAGTCTATTGAGTCACCACTTGCTTGATGAATATAGACAGTCTCAGTCGGAACGTGCGTGGTGAAAATGACCGCCTCCGTATCCCCGTCATGCCTGATCATCGTGTCTGTACTGACAGGGGCAGTGCTGTTGATGGCATGAAACCATACAGGGGCGTCATTTCTTGCATGGATGCCCAACAGTATACGATCAGGATCGGCGGCAAGGGCTATTGCATAAGCACCACTGGTGGTAGACACCTTGGTGACGGTTACTTCTTTAATTTGTTCTGGTACAGCCATAGTGGTTCTCCTTGTGTTAGTATCCCGGCATACCGGGAAGTGGTTTGTCTCCGTATCGTTTTTCGTAACGGTCTACGAGGCGCGTAGCCATAGTAATGAGCCGGGCGTACCTCCTTTCCCGAGTTTTCTCGTCTGTTGTCGAGACTGCCGCACGTAACGCCTTGCGAAATGGCCTGTAACCAGACAGACTGCGGATACGTCCATCCTCTTGCCCGATCTTGAAAACCGTCTGGACATCGCGGGCATTAATTGCAGGCGTTCTACGGAAGAAGCCGGATGTCGTCAATGTCCAGGCATCGGCATCGTCCCTGCCAATGTTTGAGGCAGATGTGATTTGCCTCCCCCAGTACGGGAACATCGTATGGATCGACTGGTCAATCAACCTCGGATCATAAATAGGTCTGCGATTTGCGCCAGTCACCAGGGCTGGTATTCCAAACCCAGTTGAGAGAGACTTTGCCAAAGTGCTGGCTTTCTCCATGCCCTTCCTCTCCTCAAATGGCTTGGTAAGTTCGTGGGGAGGGATTATGTAACGGTCACGGAAAAAGTCATAGCCAGTGATCCATTCCACCACAGACGTATACGGACCAGCTATATTGCCCTGGTCAAATGGTGAGAGGATTTTGAAGATCGAGCCTGCAAACCCATCATACGCCCGAGTCTTCCCAAGATTGTGATAGGAGTATGCCCTGTCTGCAGCAGCGGCGAACAGGCCCCATTCATAGGAACGAGGCACCCAGCCCCAGGTCACGCCGCCATCGCCAGTGGGTATGGGGATGTTCCAGCCCATGTCGCGGATGTAAGAAGGCTGCTGCTCATATTCATCATCAAAGCCAAGCTCTGAAATGATATAGCGCAACACGATTGCAGGGAACACTCCCCACGTAGTCACCCTGTAAAGCTGCCGCAGCCAGTCCTCTTTCCAGGCAATGGCTTGACGACGAGCGCTCTGGGCCGGGATAGCCCCGAAAGGAATGATCTGGCGGATCATCCTCAAAAATTCACCCGCCATGTTGAAGTGCATCAAATCCAACGCTTCCAACGATGCCTGCAAATGTGCATTTATGGGGTCGTAATTTTTCTCCTCGATATAGTATTTTATAGCCCTGGCCAGCTCAGTAGCACGGGTTCTTTGATCGCTCTTCTGAATCCAGTTATTGTAGGCTTTAGGAAAGTTCTTCACAGCTAAAATGGCGACATTACTATCACTGGCAATTCTCTGCATCGATGCCACCTGAAAAGAATGCCAGTTACCCACAGACGCTCCGAAAAAGTTGGACTGATCTGTGCCTAAGCGCCGCTGCTGTGCTTGCATTTCCTCTGTCACGGGCAAGAAGGATTGGAAGATAGCGTTGAGCCCTGTCGCCACGCCCGCGCCTTTTTCAGTGCGTGTCAGGTACGCGAGTTCCTGTGGATCCCGAGCATGTCGCTGCCTAAGGGCAAATACAGGATTGGAAGTCACGGACCAGCGAACGATCTTAGCCGGTAGCGTTATGGGCCAGGGCAACTGATGTGGCTGCTCACTGAGCCCGCGTAAATTTATGTAAAGCTCCCTTTGGAACTGCCAGTATTCTTTCTTGCCATCACGCCACACGGGTATCACGAAGGGCTGTGATGGATCGGCAGGGGCAGCAATGCTCCTGAGGATCTTTTTCTTGGTTAGCCCCGGCACCTTGCGTGGGTCAATCAGGTCAACGTGTGTGCGTACAATGATGTTCCGGTCAGTCTCCGTCAGCATCCTGTCCATAGTCTCATACATTGTCTGGTATGGGTCTAATGTCTCCATAGCGCTGCCGTGAAAGTTTCGTATAGGGTCAGAGGCTTGAGCAAGTTCTCCTATTTTCTTCCCGACACCGCGCTCAGTCCATTGCATGGCAGTCTCTCCAAGCTGCTCCTTTGTTGAGCCCAGGACGCTATACTCCAAAGTCTGCGTGGGAGAGGCCATGCGCAAACGGCGCATCTCAACATACTGCTCGTTGTTCCTGACAAGCCGATTGAATGTCTCCTCTGATATTTTGCCACCGTCCCTCATGTAACGCAGCCCCTCCTGCATAAAGGCGCGATACAGGTAAGCCGCTTTCTTTACCCTCTCAAGGTATGCTGGATCACCATCCTCCAGCTGTTTTTTAATCCCCAAGGCAACATCCAATTCCTCCTCAATGCCGATACCCAATGGTGACAGGGTTTGATCCTTTTCCATTTTGGCGAACTTCTGGATAAGTGTCGAGGCCTCCGCGATCCGTGCGTTGACGTTAGACAGGAAGCTCTGGAGATCCTTCTTTTGGTTTTTCAGGTTCTTAACTTCCGCCTTTAGCTCTTTAAGCTGATCCGCCTTTTTCGGAGATCGACCCTCTTCAATCGCTGCAAGCACCGAGTTTCTTTCAGCAAGTGTCGCTTCCAGCAGGCCTATGTTCCCCTCAATCTCCGCTTTCTCCGCCTCAAGGATCTTATTGTACTTGACCTGGTCCTTCATCGAGATGACCCGGTGAGCCTGCATCCAAGACACTGCGTCTTTCTTGCCCTGCACTATCTGATCAAAGGTTAGCCCAGCGAAGGGAGAAATCAGTCGGTCATAATTCAGCACACCGCCCTCTTCCATTACAACAATAGCTTCCTTCAGGTGCTTAATCAGGGTTCCCTTCTGCATTGTTGGTGGCTTTTGCGCGTCAGGGAATTTTGGATCGTCCTTTGCCTCCTCAAGCTCCTTTATTCGCTCCTCGTACTCAGCGACCAGCTCCTTGGTATCAAGTGATTCAAACTTGCCCAGGCGAGTCGGGCCATCTTGGAAAAAGCCCTGGACCTTACCAGCCATTTGTAAATACAGGCGAGCCAAAGTATAGCCATTAACCTCTGGGGGGAGATCCTCAATATCCATGCCATGTCTTACAGCAGCTGCAGTACGAAGGGCGGTATAAGAAAAGCGGAAGGGGTTCGTCATCTGCTGATTTATGCGATCCATGTTTTTTATATAAAACATCGGACCCTCAGCCCCCATCTTGACATTAGGCAACGGCACCTTCTCCCCTTCTTCCCCTTCTTCCCCTTCTTCCAAGACGAATTTTTCGTATGTGACTTTGCCGCCAACCTCTTCAACGGCCTCTCGGGCTAAGTCGCCAGCAAAGATTATCTTGTCGCGCAGCTTATCAAGAATGTTGTCACGGGAATCGTTCCAAGCCGTCAGCCCCTGGGCCTGCACGGTATACTCACTGCCCAGGAACATGCGCATCTCATCGCTAAACAGCTTTATAGCAGCCTGGGCACCCGCACCGACCTGGTCCTGATAGTATTTAAGGGTCTTGGGCATTTTCTTCGCGGCACTGTCAGGGTCCAGGGTGAGCATGGATATGAAGACAGCAAATCCCTCGCCACGGCTGTAGTTCAACTTGGCCTGGTCACTCAATTTGGCAGGGGGGCTGGAGCCAAACTCGGCCCACTCAAGTAGCTCCTCATCAAGCCAGCTCGTCTCGTCAGCCCAAAAGCGCCCCAACAGCTCGTACTCATTGTCAAGAGCATGACCTATCTCATGCGCCGTGACGTAGATGTCTGTGGGCGAAGTGAGCACCAAGGAAAGGGTTTTGTTCACAAACCAGCCAAGGGCCCGCATACGATTGACGGATGTGCGCGCAAAAGTTATTTTCTGCCCAAGCTCTTTTTGCAAAAAGGCCTGAGCCTCATTCGGAGTCCAGGCAGGCTTGCCCTTCCTATCAGGCGGGCGAAATTCATCAAAGGTGTCTATGTTAAGCGGCGATGCCTTAATGGGGGAAGTATGAGAATCGCCCGTGGGATCCACGCCACGTTCTTGCTTTAAGCGAACAAGGCGCGTTTCCATGTCATCACGAATTGGAAGGAGGGCGGGGTCAGGCTGTAATTTTAACTCTTCCACCAGCTTCCGCAGCGTATGTTCATCTCCGTTGTCCTCCAGCACTTTGGCCAGGGCCATGACGCGGGGCTTCATGTCAACGTCACGAAGCTCTATGATTTTCTCCACCTCTGCAGCGATACTCTTGAAGTCGGGAGGTGACGGGGCATCAGCCATAAGTGAATCTAAAAGAGCCTGGTAAGTATCCTCTTCCTCGGCCACTCGCTCCGCCTCTCCTTCATGGACATCCTCAAGGGAGAAGCGGGTGCGCTCTTCCCCTGACCGCTCCTTTTCGATGGCGTTAAGCCTCTCGACATAAGCCTCATGCTTTTCCTGCCTTTCCCGATGCTTTTTATCGGCTCTCTTTGTTATCTTTTCCTTGTGCCTCCTTTGCCTGACGCGGTCAAGCCGCTGAGTGGCAGCTGCAATGCGTCTCTCATAATCAGGGATAACAGCCGGATCTGCTTTCGGTGCAGCGGGGTCGAAGGGGATGCTGTCGAGGGTTTCGAGGGCTTCGCCATAACCATTTTCCTCCAGTATTTTATGGAATTTAGGGTCAAGAATAAGATCGGAAAAATTGGGGACTCCGGCTATCATCTCATCAGTTAGGCTGGAAAGGATCATAGATGGGAGGGTTTCAGTTTGCTCGGAAAGATCGTACAACATCATGCCCCAGCTCCACATTGTCTCCTGCACCTCTGCTGGGGTCCACTCCTCGCCCGTGCGCTCGCTGAGGATCTCCGCAGCCTCTCGTACCCGTGCATTCATCGCCAAGTAGCCGGTCCTCTTGCCTGGGCCGCGTGAGTTGAGTTCACCCTTGAAAAGTTTCTGGTCAACTCCACCAAGCATCGCCATCCAGGTATCGTTGGTAACCTCTTCCATGATCCCCAACAAGTTAAGCATGAAGCTGTTTACCTTCGGGCCGCTCAGGATTATCTGTTCCGATTCCTTGGCAGACAAGGCGCGGATGGCATTCTGTGTCCAGTTCTCCATTGCCTCACGAAGTTCACCGGCCTTCAACCCAGACACCTTTTTCGGCATCCCCCGCTTGATGACTGCGCGAATGGCCGCGTCGGAAGTAGGACGGCCGGATTTAATCCACTCACCCCACACGGCCAGGGTATTGTGAAAGTCTTCCTTGACCTTCGTCTGCGGAGAGAATGCCGCCAGCAGTGCGACAAACCTTCGTGTATCACGGCCAAAGATAGCGAAAAGATCGTCAGCTGCCTTGGCATACCATCCACGCGCAGCCTGACCAGCAATGGCCATGGCAGCAAAATCCTCAGACGACGGCATGTCCAAGAAATGCTTAATCACCCTACCCACTTCAGCTTCGCGATAGCCGCTCTTGGTTCGCAGATAAGCGTTCTCGTTCTTGATCAATGCACGTTGGATGCGGCGGAAGAGAGGATTACCCGATGGGGCAAGGGAAAATTGTGTGCCATTACTCATGCCATCAATCTTAATGGTCTTGCCACTACTGTCCTGATTAAATGACTCCAGTACAGCCCTAACGAAGTCATTGGCAGCGACCCCATAAGGGTTCCCCTTCCTAACCTTTAAGAGGACATCGTATGGCTCAGGCAACTTCCCCGGAACTTGAGAGAAAAATTCCTCTGTTTCCTTATACTCTGCCTCAGAAAGTGGTACCCATGTAGGGGGTGGAGGCATGTGTGCCATAGAAAAGCCACCTTCAATATCTGGGAAAGGCGATTCTTGCCCTTTGAATCTCCCCTTACTCTCCGCCACCATCCTGTCATACTGCTGTTCAACGTAAAAACCGGGAAGAATTTTGTTGTATTCTTTGTCCTTTTCCTTCTTCGACATATTCTTCCACACAGTGGGATCATATGCCGCCATCTTCTCCTTAAAAAGTTTCATAAATTCAGGAGGATGGTCCAAAATCTCCGTTATCCAAAAGCCCTCTGGAGTTCTTATCTTCCGGTGCTGCGGAGGGGGGAGCCGAGGATAGAGAGGGTCAAAAGCATAATCCCTAAATTTACTATAGTAATCATAAGACATTCTTTTATGCCAAACCCCCTCTATCTTCATAAATTCGTCGTATAGGGAATCTGAGCGATCCGCCCTCATAAACATGGGCCACAAAGGACGATCAATAGTGTCCATGTGGCCCCGTCTAAAACTTTCACCGAACAGTTCCCTCACCCAGCGCAAGAGTCTACCCCAAAGGCCCCTCTCCCCTGGCGAAAGGTCCTCTTCCATCACCACGTTCGCCTTCTCCGCCAATTTCGCGCCAAGCTCGTACCATAACATTCTCCGCCCATTGGCTGAGTCCCCTTCTTCATCAAATCTTTTTAGTAGCTCTGGGGATACAAGTTTCTCAATCACTTCCCTGGGGACTTTTTTCAGATACTTGGATACGAGCTTATCCAGTTGTTTCCTATCCCTTTTTTTCATACGGGCCATTCCGGCTTCCATCGTTTCGTGCAGGATCGTCCTGTGCATTCGGTGATGAGAAACAGGCACCTTCTTCCCAGTCCCTGGATCAATTTCTGCCGTCTTGATAAAAATTTGCTCAGACCAGTAGGCTCCATTAAAACGGCTATCATAATCCTCTTCAGTAAGGACATCATCCTCAATTTTTTGTGGTCTTGTCAGCTGGCGCTTGGTATCGGAATCATAATCCTCCTTTCGTAGCTCTTTAAGAAGATCAGATTGTACTTCGGCAGGAAGGTCGCCAAGGCTCTGAACCGGGAAATATTCCAACCTCGTAGCCCATTCAAAGGGATCTGCCAGTTCACGGAAATCTTGTCTCGCCGTTTCCAAAGTGGCCGTGGATGGGACTGTATCATCTAACTCAAGGTTCTCGGGGATGCGAGGACGTTGCACTCTCCCGGCTTGGTCAAGTTTTCCTTTGATGGCTTGATACGTCGAATCAAGGTGAGCGTCCTCTTCTGCAATCAGGGCATTAAAATCAAGTCCCACCTTCTCGGCCAATGCCCTTATTTCATCGTCAGGCGGGAGCTGAAATTTCTGTGGTGATTCATAGACCTTAGCAAGATTGGATAGGACAATTAAGTTAGCCAAATGTTTTTTCGTTGTCTTAGGGGCACGGAACATTTTTTGAACAACAGCTTCGGCACTTGTCCACACCTCATCAATATCAGCACCTATAGGCAGCTGTAACATTTCCACTGCCCGTTCAACAAACAGGACACGCGGCCTATCGTGCCCGGCGTCAAAGGTAATATCCGCAGGGACAATATCTGTGGCAGTATTTCTGGCATACTCGCCTTCCGTATCAAAGAGATTTTGAAGCTGTCTTTCTAAGTGTCTTTCGGCGTCAGGCTTCTTGCCAGTGAGTTCTTTACTGACCCCTACAGTGAGCCTTGTCGAGAACCCCGGCTTTTGGCTTTTAACTGGGCCATCAGAAGAGGTATACGTTCCGGGGGATGGTATAAAGATTATGCCAGCAGCTTTAAGCTCTTTTTTCATTACTCCATCTAAGCGATCATCTTTGACGAAATGAATATTAAAGGCCCAATGCTCATCTTGATCACGTTTACTATACTGGACACGTGGCACAGCCGTAAGAACGCCAAAGCGCGGCACAGGAGGACGACTTAGTTGCCTGTCTCTTGCTTTTTTCTTAACAGCCAAGGCATACGTTGGAAGAGAGGAGATGGTCCCACTGCTCACTGCCCTTCTGGCCCCTTCGCGCAATTCTAACAACTCAACGGGCCCTTTCCCTTTTTCCCCTTCCCGATCTACAAATGTTTCAACAGCTAAGTGTTTAAGAGCCTCCCATTTCCCCCGTTCCGCTTCAGGGGCTGAGTCCAGAGCCAACCCCGCCTGAATGTCAGGAATGTCCAACCACATAAGAAATTCCATCAGGTCCAGGTCGCTGGCGGTATCGAAGAAGGCTTCTTTTATGCCGGTTTTACCCAGTTCCCGTGGCCCCTGATCCCAGAGCAGAGACACATGATCTCTCAAGGCATCGCGGCGCTCTGAATTTGAAGAATAAGGGGCTTCTGCGAGACGAGCCCATTCTCCCAACCAGAAACTCAAAGATGGCTCCTCTTTAGGAGGTTCTTCCTGTCGAGCATATCGATCCTTTTCTGCTTCATATACGGAAGTTACCTCTGAGAGCTTTTCCCAATGAGCCGTCAACTCTTTCTTTAACTTGTCCTTACCCTTATAAAAATCATATTCCACTTGCTGAAAAGTGAATCCAGTTGCCCTCGCAAATGGTATTGAAAACCACTCATGTTCTGCTGGCTGAAACAGCCCTGGAAGGGTTTCCAGAAGCTCATCAATCCTGCCTTCTTGGAAAAGCCTGATTGACTCATGGAGCTGTTGCTCTTTGCCCTTTGCGGGAATGGCAGTCGTCTCATCGCCTGTCTCAACCCAACCGCCTGTACGCTTGGGCGACGAATTTTCCACGATCTCTCCATCCCTCAGCCAGACATGGCCTTCGCCTAAATATGGCAAGATAACCAAACCCCGAGATGCGATCTCAACTTCATCTCTTACAGGGAGTAAATCAGTACCTGGAGGAGTAAACTCAATTATTTGAGAAGTCCCCAATCGGGCAACAAGGCGGTTTGTACCCTCCTCTCCCGTTGAGATAGGCACATTGAGAATAATACCATCGTGTCCAGCCTCCTCAATAGTCTTCCGAACTTCAAGGAGTATTTCTGGGATGCGACTTTGCTGGGGGCCTGGTTTTTGTTTGAAGAAATCGTGATGGTCTTGCTCGGACATCCAAAGTCCAAGCTCTTTATCAGTATTGATCACAGCGGGATTTTTAAGGAAGACATCAATCTTCTTAACTTCGCCAAGCTCACTGCTAACAGGGTGTCGGTACTCTTCGGCATTGCGCCTATCCTTATCTGAGTATCTGCCTTCACCTAAAATCGGGGTTTCTTCTATGCGGCGACGGGAGTCAAACTGATTTCTGCCGATTGAAGCTGCTGACGGGTGCCGAATCTGCTGCAGACCAGGCAGAAACTTGTCGGCAGGATCAGGGCCGATACTAATAAAAGCCGTAAGAACAACGGGCTCCCCCGTTCTCGCGTCTTCCCAAGCCCTTTCACCTCTGTATCTCCTCATCAAGCCAGCTGGGGTGCTAATCATGGTGACAGGAGGTGATGTCTGCTCAGGGATGGCTTTAGGGGCTTCAACACCTCGGCCTTGGACACCTCGGACTTGGGGAGTAACTTTATAGTAATCTAAAGCCCTCCCACCCTCCTCATGCAATAGGCGAGCTGCTTGGGCCACTGCATTCCAGAAGATAAAATCATCAACGCCTTTCTTGATATTAGGATCAGGAGGCTCAACCCCTATCGCAGCCGGTGTAAAGTCCTTTCCTTTTTCGTCAAGCTGCTCTTTCACAACCTGATAGGCATTCTCTTTAGCCATTTCCTCCATGTTTATAGCCCTTTGGAGGAATATTTCCAAGCCCTCAAGGTCCAACCTCGCCCCTTGGCGCGTGATGGACTCACTGGGTTTCGGGGCGTCCATCATGCGAGATTCTAAAAAGTCTTTTTCATCTGGCTTGTTGGGATCAAAGCTCTCGACTTTATCCAATGCCCACTTAACCCCACTCAACCACCGCTTCTGCCTATCCTTTGTTGCATAAATGCCTTTCAGGTTATTGTAGAACTTCCTCGACAGTTCGTTTAACGCGGTTACTGCCTCCCCTAAATCCCCTTTGCCCAGGAGAGCATTCCGAACAAGATCAATAACGTCAGCCACCTTTTTATCTGGCTCTGCTTCAAAACGTTCTGCAGCGGGTCCTTCAATAGCTGCAGGCTCAGTAACAACAGGGACAACAGGGGCAGCAGGGGCAGCAGGGTCTTTCAATGTGGCCTTGCGGCTGTCGGAAACGGGTTCAGCAGCTAGTTCGGCAGCGGGTTCAGCAGCGGGTTCAGCAGCTGAGGGCACAGGATGCGTGTAAGGACCTGAAGGCTCAATCCGGCCTTTCCCAACTAACTCTTCCGAGCTTGTATCGCGATGAAAGCCAGAGAAGTCTTCCCCCCCTTGCAATGGCATCATCACACCCCTAACAGATGCCTTTTCCCGAACAACTCCCTTTCGTGGTTGGCCCTTCTTGAGGCCTGTCACAAGAACGACAGGCGTTTCGCGCCCCTTGGTGCCAAGCTCCATTTCCTCATAGCCCGCTTTACGCAACGCTGTCACTTGCTTCAGTAAAATTTCTCGGCCCAGGCGTATGGGAGGATGCTTGGCTCCCTTGACAGTCAGGAGCAGGTTAATCGGAACATCCGTAAAGCGCTCAGCCTTTCTCATGCCATCCAGTATCCGCCACAACTCAGAAAGCTCAACCTTTGTAAATGAATACCCTTTAAGATCGGGGATGATTGACTCGACAGTAGGGAATGTCCCTTCAATCACTTGCCCTACCTTAAAAAACTCCGTCGTTATTTTCCCGGCGAATATCCCCTCTTCTTGTATATCGGCTGGGATGATAACCGCCTGTTGTCTATCTGTAGCTTCAGCTCGCTGCTTGTCTTTATTCGCATGAACCCCGTTAAGAACGAGCTTTGCCTTGTCCGTACTTGTAGCAGGCTCAAGGGCTATATAAAGGACTTGCTGCCCCTTCTTATTGACCGTTTTCTGACTGGCCTCTTCAGCATTAAACAGTGGTTTGATTGTCGAAGAGAGCGCCCCTGTATTAGGCTGCACCTTCAGTGGTGGGATTTCTTTTGACCAGGGCCTCCAGTCTTCCGCCCTAATAGTTGTGCCCATCCCCAATTCCGAAGGCTTCATTTGAGCAGACTCGCTCTCCAAGAAATCAATGAGATTTTGGGGGATCATAGGGATCAATCTGCGCCCTTTAGCATCAAACTCAGGCTCAAACCCCTCTTCCTCATCAACTGCAACCTTTACGGCCTCGGGCTCATCAGGCTCATCAGCCGCTGCCTCAAGCGCTACCTCAATTACCGCAGCAAGCACCTTATTAAGGCGGGCGTCCTCTTCTGCAACCAGGACATCGAGATCAAGTTCCAAAGACTTAGCTAACGCCCTTAAAGTGCGTTCAGAAAGAGGAAGAAATTCCTGTGGCCGGGGAGTGACCTTGGCAAGATTTGACAGAACAATTAAGTCGGTCAAGTGTTCTTTAGTTGCGCCCTCAAATTTCTTAAAGGTGCCTGTCCAGCCCCCCCGATGCTCCTGACGACGCGATTCTTCAGCCCACCAAGCCCCGCCCTTCGATCCAGTCCATATCAAGTCTTTTCCGGCTGTGTTCCAGTCGAAGCCGGGCTCTGCAGAAATATCCATTGCCCGTGAAACGACAGCCCTTTTTGATAGCTTCTCAAGTTCCTCTGGTGAGAGAGGGTTGTCCTCACTAAGGGCCCAATCCTTACTAAGGGCTCCCTTCACCATCATAGGCGGTGCCTCGGGCTTAGCAGGCGGTGGTGCCTTGGGCTTGGCAGGCGGAGTTTCGGGTTCAGTAGGCTTGGCAGGCGGAGCCTCTTCTGTCGGGCGGCGAATCTCGTTAGGATCAATGATCACCCTTTCTCTGAAATGGCCTGTATGCCCGTCAACATCCACTGTGATTTTGCCGTCGATGGCGACAGATACTACTCTCGCGGTCTGCCATACAA
>Ga0114906_1000515_pt1 | contig 21671 bp, 39 predicted proteins | sample MalvirDeepMed_M9_FD_89687 | JGI IMG/M metagenome (GOLD analysis project Ga0114906, IMG submission 89687) | Marine viral communities from the Global Malaspina Expedition - Malaspina viral metaG DeepMed_M9 | ecosystem: Environmental > Aquatic > Marine > Oceanic | place: Mediterranean Sea...
AATAAGAAAGACATAGAACGTAAAAGAAGTCGTATGTCTGATGTTCGTAAGCTAATGAAAGACTCAGATGGGATGAGGGAACTTGAAGAAGCAGTAGACTATACGTTAGATGCTAAGAGTAGTGCATTAGCCGATGAAATATCAAAAGAGATAGAAGAACTTGAAGATAGTGACTATATGGAAACTGAGATGACTGAGGTTGGTCTTATATACAAGAACCAAAAGAAAATCACTTGGCGTAAAGCTCGACCTACTGAAGGTCAAAGAGTTAAATATAAAACAGAATCTAAAAATATGAAGAAGATAAGTAATTCACTCAAGCGTAAGATAGATTTATATGGTAATACACAAAAACATACTATCCGTAATCAGAAGCGTGGTAAGATAGATAAGCGTATGCTTCACAGAATACCATTAGGTCGTAAGGATTTGTTTAAGAATGATATAATTGAAGATGATAAACCAATAGACATTTGTATATTGGTAGATGAATCAGGTAGTATGGGTTCGTGGAAGATGGAGATGGCTCGACAGTCAGCTATCGCTACGAAAGAAGCTTTACAGGATAATCCCAAATTAGACTTATGGGTATTTGGTCATACTGCTGATGGTGAATCTGGATGGCATACAGATTGTGGTTCGACCAATATGACTGAATATTGGGGGCCGAATATGAAAGATAGACCTATGGCTATGGGAGCTATGATAGCTCGATATGAAAATAGAGATGGTATGGCTATATGGGCGGCGGCTGAAAGAGTTAGTAAAGAATCTTCACAGCCTATGTCTAACAAGCTTATGATTATATACTCCGACGGTCAGCCAGCTGCGTCTGGATATGGTGGTTATGATGGTATGAGTCACGTGCGTAAGGTAGTGAACCACTTAGAAAGTAAAGGTTGGGCTATCATTCAAGTAGGAATAAGCGGAGCAGATAAGTATGCACAACAAAAGATGTTTAACAATCATATAATGGTTAGTAATATAGATAACCTTGCGCCAGCAGTAGGAAAAATAATCAGGAGGGTTATAAAGGTATGAGTGACGACTACAAGCAAAAGATTATATCTTATAAGTTAGTATTCTATAATGATGATGGAGAAGTTGATGTTCCTATGCCTAATGCAGTTTGGTCTGAGATAGACCAAGCTATATATGAATGGGAGTTAGACGGAGGTGAGTAATGAGTAATTGTAATACGTGTAAATGTAGGTTAGCGTTAGAGTATATCAAGTATAGAGATACGAGTGGTAATCCCTATTGTCAGATTTGCTACGTGAGAATAGGAGGCACAGTATAGATGAAGGAAATCATAAACAAAGCAGTGATAGAGAGATTGACAAGCGATACTAAAGAGTTGTTTGACTTCTATGATAAGAAGAGTCTCTTTAAAACTAAGAAACAAAAGTCAGAAGATATAAGTGGACTACTTGAAAATGCTATGGCTGAATTGATAGAGGATGCCGTAGCACCAAAGATAGATGCTGAACCAGACATACGTTTGGGTGGTCATCCAGTAGAGATAAAGACAACATCAGGAGAAACGTGGTTCAGTGGAACTTACAGTAAGAGGGAAGGATATTTTATATTCCTCCATTGGATACTGAGAACTGATAACACTCCTGAGTTTTTTATCGCTGGGAAAAACCTAAAGAAAGATGATTGGGAGGCAAGTAAGTCAAAGAGTTACTATGCCACTACTTATGATAAGAAGAAATTATATGCTAATAGAGATGCATGGGATTTTTACAGAGGACATCTCGAAGCATATGATAGAGGAAAGCAACAATGCATAAAGATACATACAGGAGAATATATAAAAGACTAAAAGAATTATGGAGCAATCCACGAGACATACAAGAAGCTGAATGGTATATACTTATAGCATTCTTTACTATGATATGGATGTGGATGTTCATAAAGTTTTAAACCTAAAGGTGATAGGATAGGAGTTTCAAACCTTATTTCTTAACAGTTGTTTGGCTCATTTTACCTCTCGAAGCTCCTATCCCACTAAATGTGGTAGAGACCTGAATCATACGCCCAAAAGTCGCTGAGAAACATAGAGTGATTGAGCTAATCAAGCAAGCTCTATGAGATACATAGTGATAACAAAGCCCATACGCTTAATCATAATAGCGTCATTACCCTAAGCGGGGAGTTAGGACAGAAACACTATGAGATAGGTGTGGTAGCAGTTATGGTGCTACACATAAGAGAACCAAGTATAGGAGTGCGTCCATCTTGAGAGATGGCATGCCTATACGTCAAGCGAGACCTATCAAAGCGTTCACGACAGAAGAAGTAGAGTCACTGAGTCATGTGGTAGTTCACTGTCCGTTAGAAGGACATAATGAGCATGAACATATATGCTTACCAACTGTGAACGCAGGTATATAAGGATGAAAGTTAATACACATCCCTAATCATAATGGGATATACATTAGCACTGTTGAACTATATACTGAGAACATTATACCTCTGCACAACAGCCGATGCGGTAGTTAAGATAAGTATAGTGTGATATATAACTACACAAGGAGTAAGCTCATTGCGAGTGATAAACAAGGATGACGGTTTTATATCTTTCAGTTTTGTTTTGGGTTCATATCTCTCTCTACCACAACCTTTAAATAGATATTTGATATATATTGAAATATCATTATGGAGAAATGAAAAATGATAAGAGAAATAGTAGTATGGATAGACACTAAATTTGGATTTAGTAAAAAGAAATTAACATTAAGACCAAGAAAATATAAACAGGAGTAATAATGACATATAAAACAGAATACACTGACGGTAGAACGTATGAGAAAAACCAGATGGTTACCCCTATCGCAGAAGGTAGTGGTGAGAATGAAGAGACACGCTTAGTCAAAACATATAAAGAATATGAGGAATGTATCAGCACTATAGCTGAGATTATATATATGGAGATGCCACTAAGGTATCAAGATGAATGGCTGAAAGATATAATGGCTAAAGGTATTTGGAAACCTGACCCAGAGATAGAAGAAGGCATGAGTAAAGAATGTTGCCGGAACGGATGTGAGAGGTGCGAACAATGAGAAGTCCTCTATACTATAAGAGATGTCAAAGAAAGACACTCGATGAGAGACCATGCAATACGCTTATGACTTCCCAAAGGAGACATGGATATGATAGTAGGTATATTGAACACTACTGTCCAGAATGTCAGATAGAAGGACACGAACAGACTGATAGTGAGTGGAGACCTTACGGAGAGAAATTAGACATAGGAGAAACGAATGGTCACCAATAGAGGAGAAGCCCTACATTTAGTGGGAGTAGTTCTTCGATACATGGATAGGAAGAAGGCATTACATATGTTATGTGATATGGATTTTGAAGTAGCTGAGACAACAGAAAATGAATCCCTTAAAGATAGCATAAAAATGGTAAGAAGATATTTAGAGGAATAATGAAAGATATAACAGGGTTTCCCGCACATGAGAAGTTTATAGATTCAGCAAGAGTAGATAGACCGAAGTTTAGAGAGTTAATCTATCGTAAGGATAGGGAGATTCCAATACAATACGATATGGTTCAAATGAAGATGGATGGTATCTGGGGTTGTCTTATAATAAATAATGGACAGTGGGCTATATACTCAAGAACAGGTAAGAAAAAGAGTGAGGGAGTTATATCAGATTCAACAATAGACTCTGTTCTGTTGGGAGAATATATGTATGGTTCCCATTGGGCGCACACAAGAGATATAGATGGTGAGTTTTATATATTCGATTGCTTGAGATTTGAAGGTAAAAACATTGAATCAAAAGAGTTAGCTGAAAGAACTTTATGTTCGGAATGGGCTTGGGAACAATGTAAACAAGAATTAGAATGGCTCGACATTTTAGAGACATATGAGACTTATCAGTGGCCTGAGTTATGGGACCACTATGTTATAGGTGAAGCATATGAAGGGCTTGTGTTTAAAGATAGCACGAGTGAGTATCAACACCGAAACGCATGGGCGAGAATGAAAGCAGTAGTTGAAGTAGAATATGTATGTCATTCCTTTAGGATGGCAGACGAAGGAACAAAGTATGAGGGACAAGTAGGGGGAGTAATTGGAACATTTTATGATAAAGAAGTATATGTCACCTGTGGGGGTCTCACTGAGGCCATGCGACAGGATTTTACTGAGAACCCAGAAGTTTATATTGGTCAGGTCTTTAAGGCTAAAGGTAATACATGGTATCCATCAGGGAGTATAAGACACCCTAAGTTTTTACATTGGAGAGACGATAAGGACGTAGAAGATTGCACATATGACCAAATACCTAAGAGTGTGAGGGAACGTGCAATACAGTGATAAATGGTGTAAAAGATGCAGGAAGCGTATGTCATCAGCAGAATCAGACTTATTCGGAGGATATTGTTCTGACTGCACATTGAAATGGATTAACAATAAAGACCCATATGACTTCTATGGCGACCATCAAACTTACTTTAGACATAAGGAATAAGCCCTATTTAGCAAAGCTTTATATAACTCCTTATAGTATTACTATATAGAGCACTGTTCTATAATGACTGTGTTCTACTATAATAGCGTAGTGATGCTGTATGGGAAAGAAAGACACAGGAAAGAACTTTGAAAATGAAATCAGACGTAGCCTAAAGTCGTCAAGACATATATGGTGGTTCAGGATACAAGATACCAATGACATTAATAGATTCGTTAAACAAGCTGTTGCTGAGAAACAACCAGCAGACTTCTTTACGGTATACAGAAGTAGACCTATTATGCTTGAGGCTAAAACAAGTAGGAATCTTACTTCTTTTCCTCTATATTATGGTAGTGGGCGTGCTATCGCTAAACACCAAATAGATGAGGGCAACAAGTTAGTAAGGAAGGGCGGAATATCGCTTATCCTAATCAGAAGAGAAGAGTATAGAAACAAGAAATGTTATGCTATAACCCCAAGTCAGGCGTTATATCTTTACAGTAAGAAATATAAAAAGAAATCAGTGAAGTGGGCGTGGTTCGAGGAACACGCATATAAAGTGGACCGTTTGAAAGCACCCCTAAGATGGAACTTACATAAGTTATACGAGCAAGTAATATGAAAAAGAGAGCAACAAAAATACCATACGAGGGATATACCCTTCCTCCAAGTGCGGAGAAGGGCGGACAATTTATAGACTTTAACGAACCATATAAGAGTAAAGTCCCTATAAAGAGAGTAGTAAAGACCAAGAGGAGAGAAGATGCCTAAGATAAATGACTGCGTATACTGTAGAAGAGTAAGCGTAGTGAGTAAACATATTCAAACATATGTATGTGATGACTGCTATGTAAAGATGCAAGCAGAAAAAAAGATATTACATCCGGAGCTATATGAGACTGAATGAAGCACAACGAAATGAGTTAGCCAAATTAACTAAATGGAATTATTTTACATTGTTAATAGCTCTACTCTACGCAGGACTAATATTTACTAATTATTTTTTATGAGCTTAGAAGAATTTAGCTATGGTTGGATGCAGTTGTTCATACTGCTGAGTATTTGGGGGATAGATGTCTAGACCTCCATACTATGAGGCTTTATGGCATAACTGTCATAAATGTAGGATACATTATATGTCTGAACAACCTCACATTAGAGCATATCTTTGTGATGAATGTTGGAACAGTATGCCCCATTATAAGGTAGACCATATTAAATCGCAAAAAGTAAAGAAAGGGCCAACACATAAGTTGCCTCATATATTAAGAGATATATCTTTAACAGAGATAATGTTATATACAGTGGGTAACCTAATATGTTTAGTGGTCATAGCGTATTATCTATGGCTCAGGTGAAATACATAGGGAGTATTATGTCGATAAGTAGATGCGAAAGGTGTGATGGTAAAGCCATCGTTTATGGAATTGATGGTAGTTGGCGTTGTGTTATATGCGACCCCAAAGAGTTTAAATGGAATAAGGAAACAAGGTCATATGATTGATGATAGATATATAGTAGAAGAGTATGACGGTGGTATAAGAGTTACCATGAAGATATATAAAGAATGGGTAGCTGAGAATGGAAAGCCACAGGTATTTCATAAAACAGATACAGTAGGATTTAAAAGTCCTCTAAAGGAGAAGTTTAATGTATAGATGTCATGTATGTAGTGAGTGGATGAAGGAGACAAACATATCTCCATTCCTTGAGTGGCATATATGTGATACCTGCATGAATAAGAGGTATGAACACGATGAGTGATATTATACCGTTAGAGGTTTCACGTATAGACCAGATGAGAGTCTATACTTTACAAGCAGTGATATATACAATAGCGAAAGCTTTATATATACACTAGTTATTAGGTTCACGGAGTGATTAATATGGAATCAAGAACAAACGTATTCGATAAGGTTTATCGGGCGGCTGAACACTATCAGACCACCGGAAACCACAAGCAAGTAAGCTTCAGGTATAATCCTGAAGTAAGAACAGAGTTCGACTTCTCTACATGGAAACATGAGAGAGATAGTGACTCAGTTAGAAATATCCTAGTAGAGGATGTAAGAGTATCAAGTGAAGGCATGGTATATGCTATTGGTGTAGACAACAGGTATAACCTTAAACAGTTTACTAATAAACACCCTCAGCATGTCCGAGCTTATCGTATTGATAGAATGGTGATATAATGAAACAAATGGGAACCATAAAAACAATCGACCAATATAAGAGGGTTTACATACCTGATAACATATTGGAAGAGATGGAATGTGCCATAGGAAGTAACGTTGTTTGGATGCAATGTGAAGACGACGGCCACTTTGCTCTTAAGAAAGTCAACGTAGAGATAGTTGATTAAATATGGGTGAATTGCTCGACGGCTTCTGTAAGCTTATAGAAGCTGATGAGGATGTTATGTCTATTGCTGAATTAATGACTACTGAAGAGATTCAGCAATGGGAACTACTCGTCAAAGCTTTTAGAGATATAAACGTCACTAACATAGGTAAAGACCTAAAGAAAGTATCCTCTTTCTACAATTTAGAAAGATGGCAAGAGATGGCTATACTAGCCTTAGTAAAACATTTTGAGTTAATGATAAAGACTGCTACCGACGAGGAGGAGAAATTTTTACAACTAAAGAAATCAATGGATACACTAGATGGTATAGACACCAAGTCATATGATGGTATGTTCTCATGAGTAATCAAGCGATGGATATGCTATCAGGGTTCCTATTCGGACTAGGATTTGGAATGATATTAGGATATTACATTATACCATGAGATGCAAACACGAAAAGGTTAAAATAGTTAATGAACATGCATATTCGGAGGTCACTATGGCAGAATATAAATGTAACATATGTGGTAGAAAAGGTTTCTATCAGATACCTGAAGTGGAAGTAGATAAGATTCAATGGGAGGACTCCCTATGAGATGTTTACAGTGTGATAGAGACTACGTGGGGATGAAGAAAGCTAATAAGTTTAACTGTCCCCACTGTGGTGAGTTAAAGGTAGAGAAAGATGAGTAGATGGGATGCATTTGATAAGATATGGGCTAAAGGTAAGCAGAATAAAATGGTTCAACGTCTTATGGCTAAGTGTGTTCAAAGAGGGTTAGAACCTACAGAAGATAATTGTAGAGATTATTGGATGGGTTATATCCGTTATTATAAAGATGCACATACAGGCATGGAGTATCACCTAAATCCACGAAAGAATAAATCGACAATGAAAATGTTAAAGAGAAACAGACATGACAATAGAATCAGAAAAGAAGGCAAAAAGAGACCACCACATAAGGTGGGCCGAAGAAATAAACAAAAGAAACGCCCAATACAGCGAAGATAGTAATTGGTTTCCTTTTGTCACTAACGTAGAAGAGATACTAAAAAGAATAGACTATATGTCTCAACGTTTTGATGACTTAGAGAACCGAATAAGTGAAGTAGATGGGAAGATAAATAACCTGAGAAAGATATTAATCAAACTGGAGGTTATAGATGACAGATTCATCTTCTGAGCATAGAGAAGAAGTCGCCCAAATGGCGGCTGAATTGATAAGCACAAAGATAGACGCTGCGAGGAGAGAAACGCAACAAACTCATATGTTACGCATTGGTCCTTTCCATATGGAAATTATACCAGATGAGAAGATTGACATAGAAAGGTTCTTTACCGATACATATAAATATATATGTGATAGGTATGAGAACAACCCTAAGTTCTGGAACGCAGGGGAAGGACAACAGGATGGTAAACACTACTCATGAACACTATCAAAAAAGATACACTCATGAGTCATTGTAGCTTGTGTAAAACAGGTATTCATGATAATGATTATTGGGTAGGTCAGACATCCGTAGTGATAAATGCGGTATGGATATGCGGAGAATGTTTAGCAAATCTTTGGAGACCAGCAACAGAAGCTTTAAAGAGATATAAAGCTCATGTTAATGAGAATAAGACTAAAGAAGAAAAGATAGCTAATAATTACGGTATATCAATAGACCCAAAAACAGGCAAACTAAAGAAAAGGAAAGCCTTAAATAGAGAGTCCACATTGGTGGATAGCAAGGAAGTATAACTATGACAGACGAAAGAAAGAAAACTGGATTAGAACTAGTAGTCGGATTGTTCCGAAACACAGATAAGAACGGTAACGTATACTACACCGGCAAGAACGAAGCTGGTGACGAATTCGTTATGTTCAGGAATTCATATTGGAAGGAAGGCGCAAGTAAGCCATACTTCAGATTAATGAAGAGAACAGAAGCAAAAGCAACAACAGTAGAGGATTAGATATGAGAAGTAACCCATTGGACGACCTTATGGACGCTTGGATGGATATGATAACTAGTAGACCCCCTCGCTTCAGAGCTACACAGTTTCCAACATGGAATAAAGAAAGTGACATAGGAGACTGGGAAGATAAGAACGGTGAGATAACTATCACCGTTGATATGCCCGGAGTAGCTAAGAAGGATATAGAGATGCATGTTGACAACCATATGGTAGAAGTAAAAGCTACCACAGAGGAGAGAGATTATAGTTTTGGAAAACGTTTCACTCCTGAGCTAAACCCTGATAAGGTCGAAGCTAAGTTCAACAACGGTGTATTAGATATTAAAATCCAAAAACAAGAAGAAAGTAAAGGAAAAAAGATAAACATTAAATGAGTGTTTACTCAGATTGGATTCAGTCACCCAAAAGTCAAAGAGTTTGGTTAGAGGACTCTATGAGTGCGTTGGGTCAATTTGCATTTATATCACCAATACACAGAGTTAAACATTGGAATCAATCAACTAGACGTAGAGTTAAATGTTGGGCTGAGGATGGAGAATGTGTTTTCTGTAAACAAGATATACCTCGTATAAATGAATTTACATATGGTCTATACCATAATGAAACAGAATATGTAGGAGGAGGTAAGCATAATATATCTTATCTGTCTGCTACGTTAGCTACGCATACTCACTTTCAAAAGACTTTCACTAAGCTAATAGATGAAAACGTTAACCCCACTGATGTGGTGTTCGGTTTTAAACGAACTAAAATTACTACAGCACATGGTAGGACAGTTAACGGCTATGCCTTAAGCTCAAGTGATATGGAACCCTTTGTTAAAGAGAAGTTCCGGCCCTCCTTATTTAATTCTGAAGAACAGGAATATCATTGGATTGTTCCTGAAGAGATAGTTAAGTTTTTAGAAGATAAAGATGGAGACCCTATGTCTCTAATTGATTTATTCCTACTATTGAAAGATAATTTTGGTGGTATGAAAGAGAAAGAACTGAAAACATATGCCATTAGGCTATGTGAGAACAATGTTCTAAATTTAAGAAAAGCGAGAAAAAAATGGATATAACATTAATGGAATGGATAACATTATTTGCGATATTAGATGGTCCAGCGATGGCCTTCTTATACTTATTGTGGAGAAAATATTATAATGAAACTCAATGAATACCTATTTAAAAAAATAGTAAAGATACAAAATGCCCGTCCAAGTGATAGGCCTCAAATGTATCCATCTGGTATATATTTCACATCAGATGAAGTAGAGAAATGGATAGTTGAATGGTATAGGTTATCATTCAGAAAGGTTGGCTGTGATGGAGAAGTAGATGAAGCATATGAAGATAAGTCTCGTCTACCCCCTTCATGGTTGGCTAATTGGAGGAATCACGTTGAACTGGACTGATTATGAAAGCCCCAATCACTTGGATTTAATATTCTTTAGTATAGTGTGGTCTTTCTTAATGCTTGAATATTATTTATGGAGAGTAAATAAATGAAAAAATATGAAGTTCATGATTTAACAAGATATTTCCACAATGTAAAGAATAGGAAAGGAGACCTTAATCCTATCTTAGGAGAGGATGCAACAGCTTTAACAGCATGTTTATCATATCTTTTAGAAGATACTAACTTTGTTATTAAAGCTTATTCGGGCACAGGTAAGACAGTCATCATGGATGCTATCTTTGGTCTGTTGCCTGATGAGTTCTATCACACAATAGAACATATGTCTGAGACAGCAGTATGGTATGAGTCTGACAAAATTAATCGTTCAAGATTTGTAGCTATACCAGAAGCTCAAAAGTTACCCGAAGGAATTATGGAAGTGATAAAGACTTGGGGTGATAATAGAGCCGCTTTCAGAAAGAAAACAGATATAACAATAGGAGAAACAGTAAAACAAACACTGAATCCTAAGTATGTCTTTATGTGTGTGGCAGTAGAGAACACAAAGGGTTCAGCTTATTTCGACGCAGAGTTGGAGCGTAGATGTATGATAATGCATACTAACCCTACTGTGATACAGACAGAGAGAGTAATCAAACATAAACTGAAAGAAGCCGCTTCTCCTATGTCAGACATGACTACTATGGATGATGAAGAGATAGAGGGCTTACGCAGACATATATTAGATGTGATTGTGAACAGAGATGAAGAGAAGGCTATTAAGCTTAAGAATCCCTGCGCACCCTTTTTGTTTGATGCAATCCCTAGTGCCTTCCCTGTATCAAGGTCAAAGGTTCAATACTTATTAAAATTAATTAATGCAGTTGCGAGGTTCTATCCTGATGAGATACTGAAGGTAGAAAGAGATGGAATTGAATATGGAATGGTAACACCTAAACATAATTGGTTAGGGTTGCGTATATATCTTAATTCCTTTGTAGAAGAATGTTTACATATGCCAGCTCATGGAACAGACATACTTAAGTTGTTTCCTGACACAAGATTAGATAGATTTGGTTTTGCAGATGGAGAGACAATAAGAATGTCTACCAATGAGATAAAGAAAGCGGCTAAAGCTGTAGGACTACCTTTCACTAAACTGGACCCTATCTTAATGGGTTTAGTTATGACAGGGTTCTTAGAGATGGATGATGAAAAGGGTAAGCGTATGTATTACAAAAGTCCACTGATAGACGAACCAGTGGCAAAAATAAAATGGAGTGAGTTAGTTGAAGAAACAAAAAAGTTTATGGCAGAGAACTGGACTACCGTGGCTAGCGAGTACAATGGGCGCTTTTGTAGCGATATTAAAATTGTTGACCCGTTTACTGGCGACAACGTTGAGTTGGGTTCGAGAGCAAAGAAAGCCACAGAAGTAGAGAAAATGGATTACCCAAAGGTTTTTAAAACCAAACGGGATTCAGAGATTAAGGACTACGAGTCCTTTCTATTAAATGCAGAAGGAGATTACAATGAAAAAGAAACCAAAGCCATCAGGACACATTACAAGAAAGGTTAAATTACCAGTGAAAAATGAACAGTTCGCTGTTGTCCGTGAGATGTCTGGGGGTTCGAGACTTTTAGCTATGTGTGAAGATGGAAAGATACGCATGGTTAGAATAGGTGGTAAATTTAAGAGGAGAATGTGGGTGAGAGAAAGAGACCTTATACTTGTTAAGCCGTGGGTGGTACAAGCAGAACACAAGGCTGATTTAGTACATAGATATTTACCAACAGAGAGAAAATGGATTTTAAATAGAGATATAATACCAGAGGAGATGAACATATGGTGAAAGAAGAAGAAAAGAAGAAAGAGCCACAGGACATGACTATCAATCTAGGATGGGAAGAAACATATAAAGAGTTCACAAGAACTACAGCCCAGTATCCTAAAGAAGTAGAAATGGAATACCTAATGATAGGGCTAGCAAATGAAGTGGGTGAAGTACTAGGAAAATTTAAGAAACATCTTAGAGGAGATATGATGGTAGTACAAGATTTTAATAAGGCGATGGAGTCTGAGTTAGGAGATGTTTTATGGTACTACACACGCATATTAGACGTACTAGGAATAACTTTCTATGACGTTATGATAAACAATATAGACAAACTCAATCAACGCATGGTGAAAGACACCATAAAGGGTGATGGCGACGATAGATGAGTGAGATAAAAACATTAAAAGTTAATACCGATAAAGAACGTGAACAATGGATAGACCTTTTATACCACTGCATTAACTTCCATGAGTCGATAGCTGAAGAAGTTAAATCAGATATACTAGGAGATGAAGAAAGTAAAGCAATGTTTATGTATCATTCCTCTATGGCTAACGCTGTGCGTGATGCCATTGGTTTGATACAGATGTGGGAAGTAACTGAAGATGATGATATTAAGGAGTTACCTGCGTCATGAATGTACCCCTAATAGCCACTGTTAGTCATAGAACTATTGATTTAAGAGATGGCTCTTTGAAAATTAAGATATACCGAAATGGAAAGACAGAGGCAGTTAAGAGTCCTCTTATTCCATATTACTATACGGCTGATGAAACTGGTGAGGAGTATAAGACCATCGCTAGTGACAAAACCGTTAAGCTCTCAAAACATAATTACGTGCCGAAGAGAGATGCTGTGCCACCGAATGCGCTCTATGATGGTGGACGTGAAGCCTTACTTGAGCGACTCTTAATTGAACACCCTGACTTCTTTAAATCATACCCTAATACGGATGATTTAAAATGTCTCGTATTCGATATAGAAACGCACTCACCCGACGGGGGTTTTCCTTTTGGTGAAAAATATCCTGTCGTAGCTATAGGAATAGTAACGTCTACTGGAGAGCGTGAAGTATTACTTTGGGATGGAGAGGATGACAGAGATGTTATACTGAAGTTCGCTGAGTATGTACACGACTATGACCCAGATATAATTTGTGGATATAACTTAGTAGGTTATGATATACCACAAATACTGCACAGAGCTAAGTTTCATGGCCTTAAAGGATATAAAAAGATATTAAATAGAGATAATAGTGAGTGGGGATGGGAACCACCTAAAGACCAGAAAGAATTGAAGATGAACGCTGGAGGACGCATAGTTCTAGACTTACTGAGATGGACAAGACTTGATTACTCCCTATCAGGTATACCACGAGGTTTAAAAAGTGTAGCAAAGAATTTTGGACTAGAGCCTATTGAGCTCGACTTTGCTAACAATGACCTTTTGGATTATTCAATAGAAGAGATACACGAATACGTCTTAAGTGATGTTGACGCTACGATGTATCTTTACAACCATTATTTCCCTCAGATTCAGTATGTCGCTGAGACACTATGCGTTCCACTGGCAACTTATACCAATGCTCCATCTAGTTATATAACTAAAATATTACAAGGGAGGAGCTTATTTGAGCAAAGCATAGTAACGCTTGATAGGAATAAGGACAGACACCCTGAGATATATAAAGCTGACAGGGGCAACTATCAAGCTGCCCACATAGAGCTTTATCGCCCCGGTTTTCATCAGAAGAATATAAAGGTAGACTTTAGTGCGTTCTATCCCTCTATCTCAATGGCGCTTAATTTAGGGCCAGATACTACTCAAATAATAGGTTATGAGGACTATAATGAGAAACTAGAATTCAAAGATGGAGTACTTTATGTACCTGATAACAAGGTGGGTAAAAGAATAAAGGTTAAAATAGACCAGTCTCGGAAGAGCTGTCTATATAATATGTGTACCGAATTTACCGAAATGCGAAAGCCTTATAAACTTGGGTCGACGAAAGAAGATAAGAGCAAGTCCAATGCTCTAAAAATAATGGTGAATACATTCTATGGTGCAAACGCTAATCCTTACATCTCTTATGGTGATATGGCTGTGGGTATTACTATCACAGCGATTGCCAGATGGCTCCTTTTATCGGGGGTCAATATCATCCGTGGCAGGTATGGAGAAGATGCTGTGGTATATGTACATACAGATGGGATTAATACTAATGTGGATGTGGATGTCGAATGGTTGGTAAAAAGATTAAGGAGTTTACTAAAACATGTTGTCCCTGATTCTGAGTCTGAACATATTTCAATGGATAAAGACTACTATAAAGAAGGTGTTTGGCTTCAAATAGGTAATTATGTACTGAGAAATGAAGATGGTAGTCTGACCAAACATGGAAGTACATTCAAAGCAACGAGTCGCTCTAAATTCTATCTTAAGGTATTGGATAAAATCATAAATAGTCGTATAAACAATACCGTTAACAGTAGTTTCATTGATAAACTATATGAGTTACAAGAATATGAATTAGATGACTTTGTTATGCGAAAGAGTCAAGGTCGTAAAAAGGGAGACTACAAATCAGAAACAGATTTAATTTTGAAGCTGATTGATATGGGTGAGAAGATAGGTATAGAACCTACTGAAGGCACTACATATTATTATGTTAAAACTAAAGAAGGTTATAAGTTAGAATCTACCGTCAAAGATATAGATGAGATAGATATGAGATACTATTGGGACACTATTAGTACATTACTACATAAGTTTCAATTACAGAAATGGATAAAGAAAAGACCACCATTAACGGTCTTAGATAAGAAACAAAAGAGCTTATTGGAGTGGATATAGATGCCACAATCTTTATATAGGCCACCGACATATATATCTCTAGTCTATAAGTTGAGGCATAAGATTGGCTTCCATTTAGACGACAAGGAGAAATATAATGGACGAAAATGATGGTAAAGGACTTGCTTCTTTTTTACAAGATAAAGAGGTTAAAGTAGTATGGCGAGAAGAGGAAAAGACTAAGGTCGGCAGAGGAATGATAAAACACGACGATGATAATTTTGTGTACCTTACTGGAGAGAAAGGTACAGTCGTAGTGAATAAGAGAGATGTCATTGCTATAAAACAGTGAGATTTTCATGACTAAGAAACTACAAAACCCTAATGACCCCAGCTCACACGAGTTTAAATGGGACACACCAAAGAAGGGTAAATTAAGGATAATGCCTATATCGGACAGCCCATGGGCCCCTACTGGTTTCGGAACTAATACTAAAAATGTATCAGCTATCTTTACTAGAGAAGGTCATCATGTAGGATATGGAGGATGTCAAAATCCACAGCACACTCCTTATGAGATACCTTATGAAGGAGAAACCTATACTATAGAAAATCTTCCTATCACTGCGCCGGGACAGGAGAAGTTTGGTGAAAAGTCTTTCCCTATATGGGTTCAGAATTTTAGACCTGATGTAATATGGACACATTTAGATTTTCAAATGTTCGGTCATGTTGCTGCACATAAACAACCCGCTAATGCAAATCTTCCTTTATGGAACCCAGAAACAGGCAAGAGAACAACAAACAAAGAACAAAATGAAATGTTCAAGAAAGTATATAAAGATATTAAATTAAAAACCAAATGGAAGTGGGCAGCTACTATACCATTTGATGGAACACCATGTATACCTTCATGGCAAAACTCACTAAACCATATAGATTATAAGATATGTATGTCTAGATATGGACAAATATGTATGGAGCAACAGTTTACAGGTTGTGAAGAGTCTTGGTATATACCTCATGGTGTTGATGCTCAAGATGTATTTAAACCTATACTCAATCCGATGTATGGTGATAAACCCCTTAAAGAATTAGCAGGAAACGCTTTCGTTGTGGGGTGTGTCGCAAGAAATCAACATAGAAAAAATATACCTATTTTATTGAAAGGATTTAAAGAATTCGTAGATAGAAATAATTTAAAACCTAAAGACGCTAAATTGATTTTACACATGGATTGGAAGGATGCAATGGGATGGCCTCTACCAGACTATGCAAAACACTATGGTATAGAAGAATACTTACTACCACCTATGATGGGTGTATTAGATTTAGGACAAGCATTAGATGAAGAAGGACTAGCCAATCTATATAATTGTATGGACCTTTTTGTTTTACCTACTGCTGGTGAAGGTTTTGGAATTCCTACTGTAGAAGCAATGTCATGTGGAGTACCTGTGGCTGTAACTAATTATACAACAGCATGGGAGATTATTAGAGAAGAAGACCCAGAAACCGCAGATATACCTTTATATCCTTTAGGAGGAGAAGCCGGTACGTCTGAAATGGAAAATGGTAGGAATAAATTAATAGAAGAAGATATATGTAAAGCAGGTATATTACTACCTTATAAAGATATGTGGTGGGATACACCTAATCGAGCTGCTCCTCAGAGAGCAATATGTTCCGCAGTAGCTATAGCGGATGCATGTGATTATATATATCACAACCCTAAAAAGGCTTTAACTATGGGTAAAGAAGCCCGTAAAAAAGTTTTAAAAGAATATGACTGGAAGCAGGTTGATAAGCGGTGGATAGCAATGGCTAAGGTATGGGAGGAAAGATGCACTTAGTTTTTCAACTAGACGGTGTTATCTGTAAGCCCGAAGATAAATTACTTTGGAAACACGCCCAGCCTTTAATGAATGTAGTTGAATTTATGCAATGGTTAAAAAATCGAGACCATCATATAACTATATGGTGTGTTCGACCTAACACATTGGAAGTGAAGTTAATAACAGAACAGTGGTTACAATTACAGCAAGTGCCTTATGATAGGTTATTGTTTGATAGGCCGAAGAATCCTATCTTTGTAGATGAAACACCACCTAACGCAAAATACCACACAAACTTTGGAGATTGTGGTATCATAGCAATGTTATTTGAGGAATGGAAAGAATGGACAACGAAGCAAGAGGAATTGGGGCGGTAGGCCCTATAGTAAAAGTCACATGGAATGACGCAGCACAGCAGATAAAAGTACACACAATCAATGCAGCTAAACCAGAAGAACACCTAGCAGTATGCGAGACTATAGGTGAACTGATAGTTAAAGACCGAAAGGCTTTAATACTGGTACAGCATTGGTCTGATACAGATGGAATTGACATACTAGCAATCCCTAGAGATTGGTGTCAAAGCATTGAAGTAATGGAAAAAGTAGGAGACGGTATTATAGAACCAACGAGAAATGAATTATGTATTATAGAGAATTTGGAATCCCAGCAAGAATCGCAAAGTGCAAAACAGTCGAAGACATCGAAAAGCAAGTAAAGAAGTATAGCGGAAAGAAAAACTGTTATTCTAGTGTATATGTTTTCGCAGAAGAGAAAGAAGATGGAAAATCAAAATATGAATCTGCGGTCCTTAATACCATATGGTTTGACTTTGACCATAATAAAGACGTTAAGAAATGTCTTATGGATGTTAGAAAATTCATAAGAAGATTTTGTAAACCATTAGGGATAACTCCACGTATATATTTAACGGGAGGAAAAGGATTTCAGATGAATATAGATTTCTGGACCTATGTAGATTTACCTGACCATCTTAAACGTAAGTCAATCAAGGAATATCTTTTACATCTTAAAAAGAAATACCACCTTTCAACACTAGATGAGATATGTATAAACAACAGTGTGTCCTGTATGAGACGTATAGTTAACACACCTTATATATCTAAGATTACAGGAGAGCCTACTGGTGTTTGGTGTACTCAGTTTTCTGTAGATAATATAATGAAAATGAGTATAGAAGAACTGTATGCTTTAGCTCAAGAAGATAATGGTACAACCATACCTCCAGAGAAAAGTAAAAAAGCACAACGTAATTTTGTAGAATTTATTTGTGATACATTAGAAATAAAACATACAGTATCTAATAGTATAGATTATTTATTGAATGAAATAGAGAAGGCATCAGGCTCTATTAAGATAGGCTCTGATATAAGCAATGATTATATAAAGCCTTTAAGGGGATGTATAATGAAGCTAATAGAGCTTAATATAGAGCGTGGACATAGCAGTCACGAACATAATAACATAATTGCTACTGAGCTAATAACAGCAGCTTATAGCAATCGAGACATTTACTTTATCTTCAACAGTATCTACAATGAACCAGCAGGAGATTATGGTTGGTATACTGACGACCCAAACGTCGCAGGACGGCAAATAGAGCTAATTAGGTCGAAAGCTTTAAATAGGTATTCAAGGGATAAGTTAATACAACTTGGTATATGCACTGAAAAATGTGGGTGTGCCTAAGGAGAAATGAACAATGGCAACATTAAAAAGAGTAGATAAGCGTTTGAACGACGTAGAGAAATGGATAAAAGAGTTTGAGAATAACTCAGGACCAGCGCAAACTATGGATAACATGAATTTCCTAGTTACGCAAACCAGACAACTTGGTGAAAGAATGCAAGGTGCTGACAGTCATATAAACGAACTTAGAGGAGCGTTAGAACAAAACAATACAATCCTTCAACAGTTCTTGGAATCTAATGACTTAGTCAAAGACTGGCAACTATACATCAAGGAGATAACACCGGAGGAAGATGCCGTTCAAGAGCAAAGCACAGAGACGTTGGATGTACAAGAAGAAGCCGGAGATGGCGAAGAGATGGGAGAAGGAGACTCCGAAGGGGAGTAAACTTCCAGAACGTTCAACGAACAAAATGAAGAAAAAGAAAAACGCTAGACGTAGCAGGAAAAGTGATTAATCATGGCAAAAGATAAAAAGGAAGCAGCTAAGAAAGAAGCACCCGTAGTGGTGGAAAAAGAAGTAGACCCTTCAAGCGACTTTGTAGAAGATATGACTCCAACAGGGGTTTTAGTACGAAGATATAAAGACGGAAGAGTTGTTCCAGTTCAATAGGTGAAACGATGGCAGCAAAAAAAGCAACAAAAAAGAAGGCTGAGCCTTCAGTACCAATGGTAACAGTTAGGAGATTTAATAAGGAATTACAGAAGCGAGAGCTTATGACAATTAAGAAAAGTGATATTATCCCTACAGGTTATTACGCAGACGTTGTCTGCGATGAAGATGGTGCCCCACTTTAATGGTAAAGCTAGGAAGCTTTACTGGGACACTATCATCAGTAAGTGAATGCAAGTGCAACACCGACGAGGATTGCACTTGTGGTCACCGTGTTTTAATAGACTATAAATAAGTTTGTAGTAAGCCTTTTATAGGGGCTAAACCTATAGTAATGAACCGCAAAAGGAGTGGTAAAAAATGTTTAAAAACGAAGTAGCAGAATTTATATATAAGAGAACATATTCTCGTTGGATTGATGAGGATAAAAGAAGAGAAGAGTGGCCCGAAACTATAGAGAGATTTTTAGATTTCATCTATTCAGAGAGGCCAGAGATACCTGAGAAAACGGTTAATAAAATTAGAAAGTACATGAAAGAATTCGGCGTAATGCCGTCAATGAGATTTTTATGGGCAGCAGGACCAGCTGCTAAGTTTGATAACACATGCATTTATAACTGCTCCTTTACTAAAATAAATTGTGTTGAAGCTTTTGCCGAGTGTCTTTACATCCTAATGTGTGGGACTGGCTTTGGTTTTTCAGTAGAGAAGGAAGAAGTGGATAAACTTCCGGATATTCCGGAAATTAAATCGGGGAGAGCTTTAGACAAAATCCCTATCTTTGATTCCAAAGCTGGATGGTCAGACTCTGTGAAGATGCTCATGCAAAATTTATATGATGGTCAAAACATACATTTTGATTATTCTCAAATTAGACCAGAGGGAGCTCGCTTACGCACTATGGGAGGTCGTGCCTCAGGTCCAGCTCCTCTTATTAAGTTACATGATTTCATTCGTGAAACCATGCATAATGCCCAAGGTCGAAAGCTCACAACGTTGGAAGCTCATGATATTTGTAATCAAATTGCTGAAATCGTGGTAGTGGGTGGAGTTAGACGCAGCTCACAAATCTCTTTGAGTGGCCTTGATGATGAAGACATGCGTCATGCAAAAGAGTGGCCTTTCCCTATTAAACGTGCTATGGCAAACAATAGCGCTATATATAGAGAAAAGCCCTCAGCAGGACAATTTCTAAAAGAATGGGCAGAATTAGCTCTATCAGGCACAGGAGAGAGAGGTATATTTAATCTCCAAGCTGCACAGAGCAAAGCTCCATCACGCAGATATGCTCCATTAATACAGGGTACTAATCCCTGTGGTGAGATAATGCTTAGAGATATGGAGTTCTGTAACCTAAGCGAAGTGGTTATTAGAGCAGAGGATAATTTAGATACCCTTTTAGATAAGGTAGAGACTGCTACATGGCTCGGTGTTATACAGAGCTCATTTACCTACTTCCCATACCTTAGAGAAGGTTGGAAAAAGAATTGTGACGTAGAAGCGCTTCTAGGCGTTAGTTTGACCGGACAGATGGATAACCCCACCTTGATGACTTCGGAGGCTTTAAAGGCCCTTAAAAGCCGTGTTTTGCGCATTTCTCGCAAAGCTTCGAGTATCCTCGGTACAAAGATGCCATCTGCCACCACATGTGTCAAACCTTCAGGCACAGTTTCACAATTAGTAGATTCTTCTAGTGGAGTACATCCACGTTGGTCAGATTACTACATCCGACGCTATAGAATTGCAGACAGAGACCCCTTATTTAAATTAATGAAGGACTCAGGGATAAAATGCAATCCTGAAAATGGACAGACTAAAAGGAATGTTTCTACTTGGGTATTAGAATTTCCTGTTAAATCTCCTGAAAATTGTATAACTCGAAAGGATGTAACTGCGTTAGACCAATTAAAACATTATAAAAACTTACAACATAACTGGTGTGAACATAATGCTAGTATGACTGTATACGTCAGAGATGATGAATGGTTTGAAGTAGGTAATTGGGTATATCAAAACTGGGACATTATTAACGGAGTTTCCTTCCTACCTTACGATGGAGGACATTATAAATTGGCCCCTTATGAGGAAATTGACCACAGAACCTACGAAAGGCTTATAAAGAAGCTACCCCGAATAGATTATAGACAGTTGTCGAAATACGAAATGGATGACAATACTCAGGGAAAAGCTGAGTATGCTTGTATAGGCGACAAATGTGAGATTTAAACATGGGATGGAGCGACGCAACAGACATAACAGGATATGGCCGTAAGATGGGCCTTAACGCATGTGGAAACGGAGAAGGTAGATTAGACGGTGTACACTATCTTGGTGTACAAGGTGATGGAACTTCAATGCCAGCAGGTACAATTACTTATCGTACCCTATATGCAGCTAATGGAGAATCAAGCGGCGGTAATGGTCAAGCTGGAAATGCATGGGGAACTAACAGATTAAATAATGTATCTGGTTCAGGACAACCACAATTATCTAGCGCCGAATATCCACGTAACTAGTTATCTCTAGCAGATATATATTCCGCCAGTGTTGGTGGTTTCTTATTAATAACAATACCTATACTGAAATCAGAAGGAGAAAAAGATATACTCTTTCCTATAACTCTATAATTACCTGTAAAATTCCTATCACTTGTTTCTACTCTGATAACATCATTTTCCATGAGATATGCACCTTCTGTAACTTCTATAC
>Ga0114906_1000517_pt1 | contig 21659 bp, 12 predicted proteins | sample MalvirDeepMed_M9_FD_89687 | JGI IMG/M metagenome (GOLD analysis project Ga0114906, IMG submission 89687) | Marine viral communities from the Global Malaspina Expedition - Malaspina viral metaG DeepMed_M9 | ecosystem: Environmental > Aquatic > Marine > Oceanic | place: Mediterranean Sea...
ACACATTTAAAGCTACAACAAGTGTTATCACGTATGGTTCCAGATGGTGTTTATTTAGATGCTGATGGTTTAGCTGAAATAGATTTAGGTAATGGCACAAACTACAATCCACAAGAAGCTTTAAACATGTTCTTTCAAACAGGATCTGTTATTGGTAGATCATTTACAAGCGAAGGTGATATGAACCCAGGTAAAGTACCTATTCAAGAAATACAATCAGGTTCTGGTGGTCAAAAAATGCAAAGTTTAATTGGTACATATAATTATTACTTGCAAATGATAAGAGATACTACCGGGCTTAATGAGGCTAGAGATGGTAGTACTCCTGACAAAAATGCTTTAGTAGGTGTGCAAAAATTAGCTGCGGCTAATTCAAATACTGCTACAAGACATATATTACAAGCTGGATTATATTTAACGGCTGAAACTGCTGAGTGTTTATCACTTAGAGTTTCTGATATTATAGAATACTCACCAACTAAAGATGCTTTTATACAGCAAATTGGAGTACATAATGTTGCTACATTAGAGGAAATGGCAGAGTTACATTTATATGATTTTGGTATATTTATAGAATTAACTCCTGACGATGAAGAAAAAGCAATGCTTGAAAACAATATTCAAATGGCATTGCAACAACAATTAATTGAGCTTGCTGACGCTATTGATCTTAGAAATATTAAAAACATAAAGCTGGCAAATCAATTGCTTAAAATACGTAGAAAAAGAAAGCAAGATAAAGATCAGCAAATGCAACAACAAAATATACAAGCACAGTCACAAGCTAATATACAAGCGCAACAAGCGTCTGCTGAAATGGAAGTACAAAAAGAACAAGCTAAAATGCAAACAGAAATGCAGCTTGAACAAATGAAAGCGCAACTTGATGCTCAAAAACAAGCTCAAGAAGTTGAATACAAAAAACAACTAATGCAGTTAGAGTTTCAAATGAACATGCAACTTGAAGGTATGAAAAATCAAACTGTTAGTGCTAAAGAAAAAGAAAAAGAAGATCGTAAAGACGAAAGAACAAAAATCCAAGCTTCACAACAAAGTGAGCTTATTGATCAAAGAAATAATGACAAACCACCTAAAAACTTTGAGTCTGCAGGTAATGATATATTAGGAGGCGGATTTGATTTAGGTAGCTTTGATCCTAGGTAACAATTATTAATTATTATTATATTATATTATGGAAGAAAACGTAGAAAACGTAACCGAAGAGGTTACAAAAGTAGATACATCTAAAGAAACACCAACTGATGATGGTGTTACTAAAGTAAATTTAGATAAACCACCAACACCAAAAACAGAAGAAAAAAATGAAACCACAGAAGAAATTAAAGAAGATAACGCTGACGACAGCGGAGTGGTTGAGCTCGTTGAAGATGCCGACACCACAGAAAAACAAGAAGAAGTACAACCGGAAGAACAAACACAAGAAACTCCAGTATTAGAAGAAGTTACTGAAGAAGAAGTTAAAGAGCAAACAGAAGAACTAGCTGAAGAAGTTGAAGAAGCTATAACTGAGGCTCAAGAAACTGGCAAAGCAATACCTGAAAATTTACAAAAAGTTGTAGATTTTATGGAAGAAACTGGTGGTACATTAGAAGACTATGTACGTCTTAATCAAGACTTTTCTAGTTATGATGACATGACAGTTCTTAGAGAGTACTACAAACAAACAAAATCTCACTTAACATCTGATGAAATTGAATTTTTAATAGATGATTCTTTTTCATACAATGAAGATGAAGATGGCGATAGAGAGATTAAAAAGAAAAAAATAGCGCTAAAAGAGCAAGTTGCCAGCGCTAAAGCCCACCTGGACGGGCAGAAGTCCAAATACTATGAAGAAGTTAAAGCCGGTTCTAGGTTAACTACCGAACAACAAAAAGCTATAAACTTTTTTAATAGATACAACAAAGAGTCAGAAGAAACTCAAAAAATAGCGGATCAACAAACTAATACTTTTAAATTAAGAACTCAAGAAGTTTTTAACGATAAATTCAAAGGTTTTGAATATAACGTCGGTGATAAAAAATATCGGTTTAACGTGAAGAATGCTCAAGAGACTAAAGAAACACAAAGCGACATTAATAATTTTGTCAAAAAGTTTTTGAACAAAAACAATGAAATGTCAGATGCTAAAGGTTATCACAAGTCTTTATACGCAGCAATGAATCCCGACGCTATTGCTAAGCACTTTTATGAACAAGGTAAAGCAGATGCTATGAAAGATAGTGTTGCCAAAGCCAAAAATGTAAGTATGGATCCTAGACAATCGTTTTCAAACGATAATACTAGCGGGCCAAAAGTAAGAGTACTTAACAATGATGATTCTCCTAACTTTAAGTTTAAAATTAAAAATAAATAAATAATAAATTTAAAATTACAAAATTATGGCAATTTCAAATCCTGGAGGTAATTTAAACAGTGTGCCTGCTCCAATACAGCAAGCATTACAAACAAATTATCTTGATCTTTCATCTGCATCAAATGCAGGTTGGGGACAACAATATGTACCAGACCTAATGGAAAAAGAAGCTGAAGTTTTCGGACCGAGAACTATTTCAGGTTTCTTATCACAAGTTGGGGCTGAAGAAGCGATGACTGCTGACCAAGTTGTTTGGTCTGAGCAAGGTCGTTTACATTTATCTTACAAATGTGAGGTAAAAACAACAACTACTATTGAGATTCAATCTGATATTGATGGTAACAATTCTGATACTACTAACGGTATTTCTGGTTCTGGTAACAGCCCAATTAAGCATGGTGTTAGAGTAAACGATACTGTTATTATATCTGATTCAACTAACGGTGTAGTTAAAGCTTTAGTTACTGTTGTATCTAATGATACAATTACTGTAGCTCCTTATGAAGCTACTACACTAACTGATACTACAGCTGCTTTAGCAACTACAATATTAGTTTATGGTTCTGAATACGGTAAAGGTACTAAATACGATAAAGCTGATGGTACTTTTAACACTGAAGATAGTAGAGGTGCTAACGAGCCTTCGGTTCAAACATTTACTAACAAGCCAATCATTATGAAAGACTACTACCAAGTTTCAGGTTCTGATGCTTCTAGAATTGGTTGGATTGAAGTTTCTTCTGAAGGTGGTGCTTCTGGTTACCTATGGTACTTAAAAGCTGAAGCTGACACAAGAGCTCGTTTTAACGATTACTTAGAGATGTCAATGCTAGAAGCTGTACCTGGTGCTGCTGATGGTTCTAGCACTACAGCTGATACACAGTTAAACATGGCTGGTGCTAAAGTTGGTACTCAAGGTTTATTCGATGCTATTGAAGACAGAGGTAACATTACTACTGGTGTAACTGGTGTTAATGCTGCTACTGATTTAGCTGAGTTTGACGCTATCTTAGCTGAGTTTGATTCTCAAGGTGCTATTGAAGAAAACATGATGTTCGTAAATAGAGCTACTAGCTTAGCTATTGACGATATGTTAGCTTCAATGAATTCTTACGGTGCTGGTGGTACGTCTTATGGTGTATTCAACAACTCTGAAGATATGGCATTAAACTTAGGTTTCTCTGGTTTCAGACGTGGATCTTACGATTTCTACAAGTCTGACTTTAGATACTTAAACGACAAGGCTACTAGAGGTGGTATTAACTCTGCTAATGCTGCAAATGCAATTAGAGGTGTCTTAATCCCTGCTGGTACTTCTTCAGTTTATGACCAAACTGTTGGTGCAAGTATGAAAAGACCATTCTTACACGTTAGATATAGAGCTTCACAAACTGACGATAGAAGAATGAAAACATGGACTACTGGTTCTGTTGGTGCTGCTACATCTGCTTTAGATGCAATGCAAATCCACATGTTAACTGAGAGATGTTTAATTACTCAAGGTGCTAATAACTTTATGTTATTAAAATAAGCACTTTTATTTAAAGAACCGGGGCTTCGGCCTCGGTCCTTTTCTTTTTATTAATTTTATTATATATTATATTATGGCAAAAAAACAAAAAACACAAGAGGTAGAGGTACCTGTTGTTGAAACACCAGTTGTTGAAACACCAAAACCTAAAAAAACTCAACCTGTAAAACCAGCTTGGGAAATAAAAGACAGAATGTATTTTCTAAAAGGAAATAAAAGACCTCTTTCAAGATCTATTAAATCTGCAAATATTTATCATTTTGATGAAGAAAAAGGTTATGAAAGAGAACTTAAGTATTGTGAAAATCAAAGAACTCCTTTTGTAGATGAAATGCAAGGAGATCAAAGATTAGCTCATATTGTTTTTAGATCTGGAAATTTATTCGTACCAAAAGAAAAAACAGTTTTACAAAAACTATTAAGCTTATATCACCCACACAAAGGTATGATATACGAAGAGTTAAAACCAGAGAAAAACGCTGCATCTGAAATCGACTATTTAGAAATGGAAGTTTTAGCGTTAAATGAAGCTATGAACATGGATGTCGATATGGCAGAAGCTATAATGAGAGTTGAAGTTGGTTCTAGAGCATCTAAGATGAGTTCTAAAGAACTTAAAAGAGATTTACTGTTATATGCTAAAAGAAATCCTGGTTTGTTCTTAGAGTTAGTTAATGATGATAACGTTCAACTTAGAAACTTTGGTATTAAAGCTACAGAGCTTGGAATATTAAAATTATCTGGAGATCAAAGAACTTTTACGTGGGGATCTAATGATAGAAAACTAATGAATGTTCCTTTTGACGAGCATCCATACTCAGCTTTAGCTGCTTGGTTTAAAACTGATGAAGGTATGGAAATCTATACAAATATAGAAAAACAATTAAAATAATCAAACTGTAGAAGCGGTCGCTCTACGGGGCGACTGCAACTACTAAATAATTAAATATGAAATCAAAAGGTTTAGGAGATTCAATAGAAAAATTTACATCAGCGACTGGTATAAAATCATTTACACAATACTTAGACAAGCAAGGTGTGTTTGGTAAAAAAGGTTGTGGTTGTAACAAAAGAAAAGAAGCGCTTAACAAAGCGTTTCCTTATAAAAAATAAAAAAATATGGTAAGTGTAGACACAGTATATCAAAGAGTTTTGGCTTTAGCTAACAAAGAACAAAGAGGTTATATAACACCTCAAGAGTTTAATTTATTTGCTAATCAAGCACAGATGGATATATTTGATCAATACTTTTATGACATAAATCAGTTTGGTAGAGTTAACGGTAATAGCACAGACCATTCTGATATGTTAAGTTTATTAGAAGAAAAAGTAAGTAATTTTAGACGTACTTCAAACTTGTCTTTTAATAATAGTTTAAACGGCTATAGTTTAGCAACATTGCAAGATTTTTATTCTGTAGGTACGGTAATATATGATAGAACTGCAGGCGGTGGTATAGGAAGTGTTGAAGTAGAACCTATTAATCATAACGAACAATTATTTTTAGAGTCTTCTCCTTTGGCAGCGCCTTCTTTGTCAAGACCTATTTACACTAGAGAAAACAATACTATTAAAGTATATCCTTTAACTATAATATCTGGTATTAGTTGTAAATATATAAAATACCCAACGCCGGTTAATTGGAGTTATGTTGTTGTTAAAGAAAAGGCTTTATACAACGGTACTAGTTCTGCAAACTTTGAGCTTCATGCTTCTGAAGAAAACAATTTAGTAAATAAAATCTTAACATTAGCTGGTGTATCAATAGAAGACCCGACCTTATACCAAACAGGTCAAGCGCAAGACATGAAAAGTATTCAACAAGAAAAACAATAATAAATGGGGATAATACAAACAACGCAGCAAGATTATTACAATAACAATAGTGGTTTTGGTAACTATCAGTTTACTTCTTTAGAAAATATTATAAATCAATTTATTATTGCATATGTCGGTGAAAACAAAATAATAAGTAAAATAAAAAGATCTGATGTGCAATTTCACGCTATGCGTTCACTACAAGAGCTTAGCTTTGATACTTTTAAATCTACAAAATCTCAAGAAATAGAAATACCACCAAACTTATCAATGGTATTACCACAAGACTACGTTAACTATGTTAAGTTAGCTTGGGTAGATAGCTCTGGCGTTGAGCACACAATATATCCAACTAGCAAGTCATCAAATCCTTTTTCAATAAAACAAAATGATGACGGAACTTATGACTTTGACACTGATAACGATAGTATATACGATCAAAATTCTTTAACCCAACAAGGTGTTATATTCAAACAGTTTAGTCCTTTTGACAATAGCTCTGCTGTGTTAAGTTTAGTTTTTCCTATATCAAATGATTTACCTACTGGTGATTTAGAAGTTGGTATGTTCGTTACAGGTAGTAGTGATATACCATTAGGAACTACAATAGCTAGCATAGACGCTGTAAACAATCAAATTACGCTAAGCGCTACTCCAACAAATGATTTATTAGGTACTGTTGATGTTGAATTAAGATTTACTAAAGACAATATATTTCCAACTTCCGATACTTTAAACAAATATAGATCACAAAGCTCGGTTACAACTGGTGATGATTACGATAGCGATACTAGATGGGTTGCTGAAGGTAAAAGATATGGTTTAGATACTGAAAGAGCACAAGATAACGGTGTATTTTTTATTGATGAATTACAAGGAAGAATACATTTTTCATCTAATATTTCTGGAAAAACTGTAATACTAAAATACATAAGTGATAGTCTTGGTACAGACGCTGAAATGCAAGTACATAAGTTTGCGGAAGAAGCTATGTACAAGTGTATAGCATACGCTATAATGTCTACAAGAGCTAATGTACAAGAATACATAGTCCGTAGATTTCAAAAAGATAAGTTTGCTGCGGTTAGAAAAGCAAAGCTAAGACTATCAAATTTAAAAATAGAAGAATTAACTCAAATACTTAGAGGTAAATCTAAACAAATAAAACACTAGAGCATGCCAGATATTAAGCACACTTTTTCGGCGGGCAAAATGAACAAAGACCTGGACGAAAGATTAGTACCTAATGGCGAATATAGAGATGCCATGAACATACAAGTATCAACTTCAGAAGGATCTGATGTTGGTGCTGTGCAAAATGTTTTAGGTAATAGATTAGTATCTGCAGAATCTACTTTATATGAAAACTTATCTGCCCAACAAGGTTTTTCAACAGGTAGATGTATTGGTAGTATATCTAACGGTCAAAATGAAAAGCTTTATTGGTTTATTAAAGACAGAGAAATAAGTGCAGGGCAGTCTTACGCTGACGCTACAGTAGAATTTGGGGCTTACATGCCTAAGAAAGATATGATTGTTGAAGCAGACGCTTCTTCTTCTCCTACAAACCCAGTGGTAAATCCTGTTTTAGTTGATATTTTTGAAACAAAATTTATATTAAATCCAAGCCCTGGTATTCAAGCAGATAACACTGTTCCAGCAGGGCAAAATATTTATTTTTTAGTTGATGGCTTGGCAGACTCAGATTATGTGCCAAAGGCTGATGATACGTTTTCAATATACAATTATGATAATTTATTTAATTATACAGCAACTACAAGACCGTGGAAAGTATTGGCTGTTGTAAATGACACTACTCCAAATTTAACTAGAATTTATACTAACTTAAACCCAGCGCCAGGTGGTAATATAACTGCTTTGGATTTTGCACAAATACAAGCAGACTCAAACTCTCAAGAAAATTTAATAATAACTTTTACAAGTGAAAAAGTGTTAAATTTCAACACTGATCCTAAAAAAATTATAACTGGTATAAATATTATTGATAATTTACTTTTTTGGACAGACGATTATTCAGAGCCAAAAAAAATAAATATAGATCGTTGCAAAGAACACACAGACTCTTTTCACCAATCAACAAAACTTCCTAGTGGTGAATTTTTACAAGAAAAACATATTACAGTTATAAAGCCAGCTCCTAAAACAGCTCCAGTTTTACAATTAACACCTACAGAAAACTTTAATCAACCAGGTATAATTGCTAATTTTAAATTTCAAGATCAATTTGGTAGTGATTTATCACCTGGTTTTCACGGTTTAAATCCTGACGGAAGTCCAAGAGATTATCTTAATTTTGTAATACTGAACACATCATCAACAACACCTTTTGATCTTGTTGCAAACCAAACTGTTATACATTTAAAATCTGCCGAAACAAATTCTATAATATACGATACTGATAGTGATGGTACTTACGATTCGTTAAACCAAAATTTTAATCAAGAGTATCAAGAGTCAAATGACTGGGATATAAGAATGATGATTATTGGAGGTGATGCTTTTTCACAAAACCCATTTCAATCTGTTTTAACTCCAACAGGCGCGCCGTTAACAGGATATGTAGATGTGCATGCTGTAATTATAGGTATGGCTCCAAACATAACTAGAGCAAACTCTTCTTGGGTTGTTAATTTTGAACAAGCTAAAGACACGTTATTTGAACAAAAATTTCCTAGATTTTCTTATAGATATATATACGCAGACGGCGAGTATTCTCCTTTTGGTCCATTTTCTGAAGTAGCTTTTTTGCCTGGTTCTTATTCTATGAGTAACGAACAAGGTTACAACACAGCAATGTCTAACAATTTAAGCAAAGTTATAGTAGAACAATTTGTAACAGCTGACACGCCAGAAGACGTAGAAAAAATAGAGATATTATACAAAGAATCGAACTCACCAAATGTTTATATAGTAGATTCTATTTCAAAAAATGATAGTTTAGGAAGATACTACTCAGCAACATCAAACCCACCAAATTTAGGTGCGTATGAAATAACATCAGATACTATATTTAAAACAGTAGCTTCAAATCAATTATTAAGACCATATGATAATGTTCCTACACAGGCCTTAGCACAAGAGATAGTTGGTAATAGAATTGTTTATGCAAATTATTTACAAAATTTAAACATTAGTGATTTAGTAGATAATAAAGTTTTAACAAGCGTTTCTTATTCGTCAAGAAATTTAATTGATGAGTTTGGTTCTAAGTCTTTAAAAACTTTAAGAGAATATCAGCTAGGTGTTGTTTATACTGATGACTACGGCAGAGAAACACCAGTATTAACAGATGAGTCTTCTAGTGTTGTTATACCTATTACAGAATCAACAAACTCTAACTATTTATCTGCTCAAATAACAACGCCTGCGCCACTTGAGGCTAAAAATTTTAAATTTTACGTTAAAGAAAGTTCAAATGAATATTACAACCTAGCTATGGATAGATGGTATGATTCTTCTGGTGGTAATATTTGGATTTCTTTTAACTCTTCAGATAGAAATAAAATTGATGAAGAAACATTTTTATATCTAAAAAAAGCACATGGAGCTGATTTAGCTGTTCAAGTTCCTAGTAAATATAAAGTTTTAGCAATAGCAAATGAAGCGCCAAAATCTATAAAGTTAAACAGAAAAAGAGTTAGGAAAAGAACTAACATGTCTACTGGTAGTTTAAACACTTTGTTTCCTGATTCAAATAATTTTCCTTTAAATAAATTAAGCAGTTTTGTATGCGAGCTGTCAAGTGTTGATCCAAATCAAGATTTAGCAAACGAAAGCAATTTAAGTGTAAGATTCTTTAACCTTGTTGATGACAATGTTTCAGAGCTTTATGAAATATCTGGACTTGAATATGATGTCGCATCAAATGAAATTATAGTTAGTATTGATGAATCATTTGGTTTTGATATGAGCTTTTTTGAAGACTCTACGTCAACTGCTCAAGCACCTGTACAAGCTGAAAATATTTCAATGGAAATATATAAAGGAACTGTAGAAGATTCGCCTGAGTATGAAGGAAAGTTTTTTGTAAAAATATTTAAAGATTTTAATATAACACAGTTTGTAACACCTTTAATAAATAACTCTGCTGGTTTTAGAGTTGTACATCAGCTTCCGGTTTATTACTATGATCAAGATTCTGTTACAACTACAAATGGTGTTTTGCCTTCTAAACCAGGTGGTAATGATTTTGGCTGGTCTAAATTAGATCCTGCTAGCCCTGATTATGATCCACAATTTACGGCACAAGATTTACTAGATAATGTTCAAGATGTAACTGATTCTGCTAGAGAGCTGTTTGGTGATGGTACTGTTATAAACTCAACAACTGGTGATCCTAACGCTCCAAGGTGGTTTATTGATAAGTTATCAATGGAAGGTGTTGCAATTACACACACAGCACTTGGTATTCCAGGGTACACAACCGAAATCCATACTAATTTTGTGGGTTACAGTTCTGATTTTTATGACCAAGCTTACAACCCATATATAAATCCAGCTACTGGTCAAACACATTTTAGAAGAACAATGAATGGTGTTAATCTTTCTCAAATAGATATATCTATTTCTGGATTACCACATTACAACTTTAGCAACTACGGGTCTGGTAATAATAATTTTAATAATTCACATATATTTTTTCCTTACCCAGACACTAATGAGTACGACGATCATAATAAGCTTGTTGCGGGACAGTTTTTTAGATTTGCAAATGATGTTAACAAAGTTGTTTACAAAATTGTAAACGTTGAAATATTTAACATATTTAACTATAGTGGAAGTAATGTTCAAAATGGTGGTCATCAATCAACGCTTGCAAACTCTTCAAGTTTAGGTGTTCAAATTCCACTTGCAAACAATTTACATAATTCTTACAACCACAGAAGAACTTACAGATTAACACTTGACAAACCAATTGGTGATCTTGGTGGTTACAACCCAACACAAGACGCTACACAGACAAATCAAGTAAATATTGATTTTTTAGCTCCTCCAACTAGACTTAGCGTTAAAGATTCTAAAACAACAGCTAATCCTGCTGTTTTTGAAACAAAACCAAAAGAAGATTTAGACTTAGATTTGTATTATCAAATTAGCGATACATATGCAATAGAAGATCACGGCACACAAATAGATCTTTTAAGTTATTTTAATTGTTACTCTTTTGGTAATGGTGTGGAATCAAATAGAATTAGAGATGATTTTAATGCGCCAACAATAGACAAAGGAGTTAGAGTTTCTACTGTTCTTGAGTCTGAGTATAAAGAAGAAAAAAGAAAAAGTGGTTTAATATACTCTGGTATATACAACTCTACAAGTGGTATAAATAGAACAAATCAATTTATTCAAGCAGAAAAAATAACAAAAGATTTAAATCCTGAATATGGTAGTATACAAAAGCTACATACAAGAAATTCAGACTTAGTTGCTTTATGCGAAGACAAAGTTGTAAGAATATATGCTAATAAAGATGCTTTATTTAATGCTGATGGTAATGTAAATTTAACAGCTACTGATAAAGTTTTAGGTACTGCGCAGCCTTTTGCTGGTGAATATGGTATATCTAAAAATCCAGAGTCTTTTGTAACAGAGTCTTATAGAAATTATTTTACAGATAAACAAAGAGGTGTAGTGTTAAGATTATCTATGGACGGTTTAACGCCAATATCTGATTATGGTATGTCTGACTATTTTTCAGATAACTTAAAAACCAGTACAATGCTTATTGGTAGTTATGATGTTAAAAAATCAGACTATAATCTTTCATTAATAAAAGCTAATCCAACACTTAGCGAAACAGTAAGTTTTGATGAGGCTGTAAACGGATGGAGTAGTTTTAAATCTTTTATACCAGAAACTGGAGTTAGCTTGTCTAATGAATATTACACTTTTCAAAGCGGTTTATTATACAAGCATCACGATGATAAAAATGGTTACAATAATTTTTACGGAGTTCAAGTACCATCATCTATAAACGTGTTGCTAAATGATATTAGTGGTAGTGTTAAAAGTTTTAAAAATTTAAGTTACGAAGGTTCTCAATCACAAGTTTTAAAAAACGTAGATGCTAGAGACAATAACTATTATAATTTAAATGACAAATTAGGTTGGTATGTAGAAAACATAACAACAGATATTGAAGATGGTTATATAAATGAGTTTATTGAAAAAGAAAATAAATGGTTTAATTACATAAAAGGAAACCAAACAATGGACACTAGTAATTTTACATTACAAGGTATTGGACTTGCACAAAGCTTTACCGCGCCACCTGTTACATACAACTTAACTATACAAGATATAGCTGACGAAGATTAATAAAATTAAATATGCCAACAAATAACCATGCAAATAATAAATATGAGGTAACCGTATATAATATAAATACTGTTGCCGGTAATCCAGGTGCAGGAGTGCATGTTGCAGAGTTACATATTACGCCTAAAAACTCTTTAGACCCTGTATTTGCTGGTGATTTTAAGATTAATTCACTATCTAGTGTATACTTCAATGGCCACTATCCTACACCCTATGATCCAAGAACAACCTCTTACTCGCATGTAGATCCTGCTGGTATAAACCCTACAACAGATTCTTACGAGTTTTACTATATAGGTTGGCAGTCTTTTAACGCGTTAATAGGGTTTTCTTCAACAAGCACTGCTGGGTATATTGCTCAAGCGCACTTCGTTGAAGTTTATCAAAATGATAACGGTGATTTAATTAATAACGAGCCTGTTGGCTCTGCAATAGTTTCATATAGCAGCCCAACTGATTTAAGCTTGTTTCTAGACACGTGGACTCGCGCTGAAACAGATCCTGCAGATAGAGGAACAATATCAGCAAATGTAAACCCTGTGTTTATTAGATTATTTATTATTCTTCATAATTTACCAGATCCTTTTACTGCCGATATATTACAACTTTTTGATTTAGATTTAGTACCGCATGCTGTTACTAATTATGGCTGTACTGATCCAAATGCAATCAACTACAGTGCTAGTGCAAATATTGATGATGGAAGTTGTACATATTTTGGTTGTACTAATGACAACGCTGGTTCTTGGCCTGATATAAACGGAAATAATGTTGATGGTGATCCTTGTTTAGGTGGTACATTATTTACAACTCAACCAACAGGTTATAATATAACAAATTATCCTTGTATTGATGCAACTACTGGGCTAGCTAATGGTTACGAAACTGTTAACTTTAATCCTCAAGCAACAATTGATGATGGAAGTTGTTTAATACCAGTAACTGGTTGTGGAGATGATACATATATAGAGTATAATCCAAACGCTGACTTTGTAGACAACACTACAAACTGTATAACACCTATTGTTTACGGTTGTGTAGACGACTCATACACTTCTAGTGATGTAAATCCAGATATTAATGGAAATTGTGTTTCTGGAGCTGCTGCAGGAAGCAATGGCCTTTGTGCTGCGGGTGATGGTTATTTTGCTTACAACTACAATCCTAACGCAAATATAAACCAAGTGAGTTTAACAGATACCTCAGATCCTTGTGGTTATTGCACAATTTACGGTTGCACAGACAATACTGCTTTTAATTACGACGCGTCAGCTGATTGTGATGATGGATCGTGTATAGCAACAATAACCGGTTGTTTTGATCCACAAGGTAATGATCCAGTAACAGGCTCGCCATTGTCTTCAAACTATAATTATTTAGGTACGACAGGGGCTATAAATCATGATCCAACTGTAAACACTGTTAATCTTGCTGATTGCTATTATTTTCCTGGTTGTACAGATAGTGCTGATTTAACTTATTATACGCAGACTTATATTGATGCAAACGGTGTAACTCAACTTATGTTTAATGCATGTGTTGGTGGTAGCGTAGTAGATTTTGACGATGGTAGCTGTAGCGGTACTACTAATTTTATTGCTGGTTGCACAGATTCTACCGCTACAAATTACTTGCAAAGCGCGGTTGTTGACGATTGCTCTTGCGTATATCCAAACCCTGTTGGTGGTTGTATGGACGATACTGCTGGTGATAATCCAGATATAAATGGTGATTGTACAAGTGTAGATATTAATGGAAATATAATTAATGTTGGTTACCCAAATCCTCACGGCTGTGGTAGTGCTGATGGTTATTTATCAGCAAACTACGACCCAGCCGCAAACACAACTAGTATAACTGATCCAGGCACTGGTATAACAACAATATATACTTGTCATTACTATGGCTGTACAGATTCAAATGGTAGTAACTATGATGCGACAGCAACTATTGATGATGGTTCTTGTGTGGTTGATGGCGTGTATTATTTGAATATTAACTCTGCAAATAATACTATAGGAATACCTAATACTAATTTAAACAACGGAACAACAAATAATCCTACGCCTAATGTTCATATTATAGCAACTGCAATGGGCGCGCCTTTAACAGGTAATGGCCCTAGTAATGGTTTTATAACAAACCAAGGTCTTGTTGACTTTAGTCTTTATGAAGGTTTTACTTTTGAAAATCAAAGTGGAGACGTATTAGAGTCTGCGGCTTTTCTTTTTGTTTTGGTAATGGGCTCCTCCTCTACTCTTGCACCGTGGGAAAATTTTCCTTTAATATTTTCTACAGCGCCAAGTTTCAAAAATTATGAAGATGTTGATTTAATGGTTTCAAATCAATATTTTGTTCAAGAAGCTGTTTTGGTTGTAGCAGGAGAAATTGATATTGCTACTTTAGATCCTGGTTTTAATTCTACAGCTTGGTCTATAACACCTCACACTGGCATTACTTTTTCAGGTATAAACTCAGACCCTACTTCTCCATACTTTGGTACTTTTGAGTTTACACATGGTGATATTACTGAAACTGGACTTGAAGGTGATTCTGCTCACGATCCTGCTACTGACGGTCCTGGGTATCAATTTGAAATTGTTGAAGAATATACTGGTACGGATAGAGCAGATATAATAGCGTTATTAGCAGATCAAAGACAACAAAGCGTTTGGGGTGGAGTTCAATTAGATCAATATTTATTAGCTGATCAAATTTCGCCAGGCCCAACAAATACTGGACAAGTTGGTTATATTACTTATTTAAAATGTAAGTTTTATACAAATAATGTTAATTTTGATTACGCAACTGGGGGTCAATATCCAAATTTAATGGGTGGTTTTACGATGATAGAGCCAATTCAATTTGTGTACAAACCAGGTTGTATGGATCAAGGCTTAGGTCCTCTTAGTACTAATGATTGTAACTACTGGGCAGATGCAACAGTTGAAGACGCTAGTTTGTGTAGTGGTACTTATTTTGGTTGTACTGATTCAGGTGCAACTAATTATGATGCGCTAGCAGGTTGTGATGATGGTAGCTGTACATATGCTAATTGTGTAGGCTCAAATGGACAGAGCAACTTAGGACCTGGAACTTTTTATAGTGGTAGTTATGGTGCCTTAGGTTATGGCCTTGTAGGAAATGTTACTCCATTTTCGCCTGGTGTAGGTGGAAGTAATCCAACAAAAACTAATGTTCAAGAATTTGATCCTTCTATGGTCGGTTTTAACATGGCATGTAACGGTATAAATACATATAACAATACTACTTTTTTACCTTATAACAATCACAGAGTTTTTCATGCTGATTTTACTAATTTAATGGTTGAAGGACAATTGCCATCTACAACACCTTTGCTATCACCCGATACAGCGCTTTGGACGCTTTTTACTAGTCAAACTTCAGATGATGGAACAAATAACTCTAGCTACACTGGTGTTTGTAATAATACTACTACGCATAATTTTTGGTCAAGAGACCATCTTAACGTTGGATCAATGTACAGAAGATGGTCATCAAGTAGAACAAGACTTTATTTAAAAGGTATGCACGACACTTATATAGAAAGTGGATTACATGGTGGTACAAGTGGAAGCAACGCAGACATTACAACTAAAATTGCAGCCACAAGAGGCTTGTCTGGAGGTATACCATACGGTATTCACGGTATGTATATTAAATTAGATAATTTAGATGTTAATGATGAATACACACTTGATATTAGATATAGATATATACCTAAATGGAATAACAACTACACAGCTACTAACCATGTAACTTTTAACAAACAAAGTGATGATTTAAGAGCACACATACGGCTTGGCTGGGGTTATTATGGAACAAATGGAATAAATAGTGCTGATGGTAGTAATGGTAATCTTGCATTTATAGATTACAATGGTATTGTAGGGCAAGGAGTTACTCAAATACCACCACCCGATATAGCAAACTGGGGAGGCGTTACAGGTGATGGACCTTATCACAGTTTAATAGAAGGTAGACTGAGACAGTGGAAAGCTTACAAGACAAATGGTCAAGCTAATATAGATATGCATAGAGAACAAATTAATTTTTCACCTACTTACGCAAATAACAATGTTTTAATGATTTCTATAGGTAATGGGTTTAGAATGGATATTGAAGCAATACAAATTTACTGCGTTTAAAATGAATAAATATACAATAACAACATTTACTAAATCAGGACTGCAACAAAATGTTTCTAACCAACTTAATAATGTTAGAGGTGTTTTAAGAATAATTCCAAATCAAGGAGAGCAAATTATTGCTGGTAATTTTACTATAGATGGCCGAAGAGGATTTCCGCTTGGTGACGCACCATACCCACTTGCAAGGCATAGGAGTTTAACTTATTTAGAAGAACAGGCAAGTAATGTTTATACTTTTAAAACACCTACAAGCTTTGACGTTAACGGAAATGCTATTGCTTGGACTGATTTTAACGCTGCAATAGAAAATATAAAACTAACAGAAAGATATAATCAAACATCTAACTTTCCTATATTTATTGTTGTAGAAGTTAATTTTACACAGGCATTTAAAAACGCTGTTATAAGTAGTGATATAGGTATAAATTTAGATTTTGATTTAAAATAATAATATGAAAAAATTAATAAAAAACTTTTTAATTTCAACTCAAGATGCCGCTGCTGCAAGCTCTGTTAGGGAGTTTACAATAAACGGTGATGTTGGCTCTGTTTTTGACTTGCAAATTACAAACGAAGATGGTCATTATTATAGTTTTGAAAAAGGTAACTTTTCTGCTGGTGAAAAACTTTCTACAACGGCAAGTACTAGAGGTTCTATAGAAAACTCTTATGAATTTCACATACTTAACGCAAATGCAAATATTATAGTTGGTATGATTGTTACTGGAGACGGTATTGTTGGTGAAACAAAAGTTGTTGGCTTAAAAAACCCCGGCACAGGAAGTAGCCCTAGCGTTGTTGTTATGGACAAAGCACACACAATTCCAGACTCAACAACTGTTACTTTTGTAGCAAAAAAAGGTTTAAATGAATATGAAATGACATCAGGATCATACACAGGTTCTGTTGTTTTACCAACTGTAACAGATGACGATCATTATGTGTTTTTATTAACAGCATCTCACAAAGACAATACTTTTTTAGAGAGTATAGAGCCTGAGCTTGACCTTGCGCCTTCAAGCAGTAATTATGGTGAGTTTTTAACAACTGGTTTTAGAAACGATCTTTTTAAATCAATTAGAATAAATCAGTTTTTAAACACAACCGCTACTGTAAATTTAGTTTCTAGCGTATTAACGGCTGCTGATGTTAGCTTAACCTCTTTTTCTTTTGATATTAGTAAACCTAGAGGTTTTACTTCTAGCGATGGTTTTAAAACATCTTTTAAATGGACTGTTGTTTGCCCTACAAACCTTGCTATTAGAAAATCATTAGATTTAGAACCAACGTATTTTAAAACAAATGAAACTCATACGGTAAATGGTGCTGTTACAAATGGTAGAACTATTGTTTTAGATTCTGTTGATAATTTAAGAGTAGGCATGCAAATTACCGCTGTTAGCTCTGGTTCTTTAGCGGGTAATAGTCATATACAGTTAATTGATAGAAATAACAAAACAATTGTTATTGGCGCAAATAACTCTTTTGCAGATGGTATTACTTTGACCTTTACAGCTCGTGGATCTAGTGGTCCTAACGCTTATGGTACTAATTTAGTTTTTCAAAATTTAGCAGTTGAAATACCTGATTTAACTGTTACTGTTAATGGTGCTACTAGTGATAGTACAACTTTAGTTTTAGACGATGCTAGTTTTATTCAAGACGGTACTACCACTATAATAAAAGGTATTGGTATTGATGTTGATGACACTGCTACGCACATAGCAACTAGAGCTTCTGGATCAAACAGTTTAACACTTTCAGCTGCTAAAACCGTAGAAGATGGTGTAACTTTAACCGTAGAAGGTAGTAGCTCAACAGCAATTATAACAGGTGATGTTATTTTAACACAAATGGGTAGTTTAGATTTTACAACAAGTTTAGATTTATCAGACTTTTTAGGAATAGGTGTATCATAAAAAAATAAAAAAATGCCAAGTACAGTAATAAATTTTTCACATCAAATAAATACTTCAGTTCAAACTGGCGATATAGCTTATTGCCTTGATAGTGATCCTGCCAACGTTGGTGGTTTTGGAACAGCTGGCGAGCAAAACATTCAACTTATAGGTGATATAACAAATATAGATAGAATATTAAATACAATTACTTGTAACTTACCAAATGGCACACCAACAGGTTTAGACCCTTTAAATAATACTGAGCCATATATATTTTTTAGTAAAAACGAGTCTGTTAATACTTCTGGAGTAAAAGGTTATTACGCAAACGCTAGATTTGTTAATAATAACTATGTAGAACCCGCGGAGTTATTTGCTGTTAGCTCTGAGGTTAAAGAAAGTAGTAAATAATGCGTAAAAAGTGTAATTATAAATAAATAAAAGATAAAATATGGCTTTAGGTTTAATAAAAAAACAAATAATACATACTTCTGATAAAACAAGCTCTCCTTTAAGGCTTTTTGGTTCTGGTAAAAGAAAAGATGCTTTAACAGCTGCTACAAACGAGTATAACACTCAAATGCAAGCGTATAAAGATATGGAGATTACAAATCCATACGCAGATAATGTGTATAGCAACATGGAAAACACGGCAGAAGATTTAACGGTTAACCAACAACAAGCACAATTTGAAGCTCAACAAGGCGCACAGCAAAGAGCTAATATAATGTCGAACATGGCTGGAGCAGCTGGAGGTTCTGGCGTTGCTGGTTTAGCGCAAGCTATGGCAAATCAAGGTCAACTAGCAACACAAAGGGCTTCTGCTAGTATAGGACAACAAGAGTCTGCAAATCAAAGAATGGCAGCTCAACAAGCAGCAAGAAATCAACAACTAGAACGTCAAGGTAGATTACAAGTTCAACAAGGCGCTGCTAATGTTCAACAAATGCAAATGGACAAGCAAGCTACTATGCTTGGTATGTCAATGCAACAAGTTGGTAATGCACAAGATGCTATTGCAGCTCACAAAGCAATGATGGGTAATATAGTTGGTGGTGTTTTAGGGGCTGTAGGTCAAATAGCTGCGGCACCGATGGGCGCAACTAAAAATATAACTAATAGTACAAATATTCTTGATCCAAACAAGTTTAGTAATTTAAAAATACAATAATAATATGGCAGCAGATCAAAGTTTGATACAGGCTACTAGAGCTATGGGCGTTAGCAAGTACAGAGATGACTCTGGCTGGGTTAAAGCTTTAGCTAGTATAGGTAAATACGTTGCGTCAAAACAAGCTTTAAAACAACAACTTAATATTAATAAAGACGCTGCTTTTTCAACTATAGAAGATGCAGACATAAAAGGTTTATTAGATTTCAAAACGCTTGCAAACGAATATACTAAGATAATGGCTAAACAGCCTAGTTGGTCAAAAAAATATAAACAAGCAACAAAAGATTATAACGACTTAATGCAAGCTGTAGAATTAAATAAAGCTGGTAACACAGCTTTTGCTGCTTATGAACAAGATTTAATAGAAAACAACGGTCAAATATCAAAAACACACGTTGGTAAAGAAGATAATATTGGTGATGAAATAATTTTTAAAAGATATACTAAAACTTTTACAAACGAAGGTCCTTCTCTTTACTTTCCAGAGTTAGGCATGGATATACTAGTTAAAGACTTACCTACTTTTACAAAAATATCAGAAGGTAAAGATGTTACAACAGCTATGAAAAACATTGTAGATAAAAACGGGGCAAAGGTAAAAGTTAAAGGCGGTAGATTTATTGAAAGCAATGTTTCTAAAGATTTAAATAGCTCTATGTCTTGGTGGGGTGATAAAAAACAAAGAGATATTCAAATGTTTGACACTGAATATACTTATAACGGTCAAGAAAATTACACTTTTGGCAAGTATATTGCTGAAAAACATAATTACGCTGAAGTTTTAGATGGGCTTGACTTTGATATTAAACAAAAATTAGCAAAGGAACAAGCAAAAGAAAACCCAGATCCTAAAAAAGTACAACAGCTTAAAAATGCTTTAATGCCACAAGACGAGTACGATACAACTTTAGATGTTATGATTTCAATGATGAACGAAGGTAATACATCTGATTATTTAAAACAAGAATATAAAAACTTTATAACAGAAGTTTCAAGACAAGATCACCAGGCAAATCAAACAATAAAAATAAACAAAAAAACAGGTCAACAGATAGAAGAGCCTGGAAATATAGGTGTTACTAATTTATTTGACAACTCTAGAGTTTATGTTGATCCGAAAAGAGCGTTACGTTATAGAAATGAAATAATAAATGTAAATTCAGAATCAGAAGACTTAAGTTGGTATAGTGGTGGTGGCTACGTGTTCAAGCCAGTTCTTTTAGAAAAAGAAAGAGGTATAGAAATGTGGGGTTATGAGCGTTACAACAATGGTGTTAAAGAAATGAATCATTTAGACCCACAACTCTCTTACTACAATATTAACCATATGAAAGAAACGTTTGGAGTAAAAGATATTGATATGGTAGATGTAGTGAACTATTACAAAGACGAAAAACAAGAAGGATTACCATAATAAATAAAATTTAATATGTCTAAAACCTACAGTTATAACAATGATGTTTATTCTGAGGAGCAAGTGTTAAAAGCTGCTCAAAATAAAAACTTAAGCATAGAGGAATATGTTAAGCAATACGGTATAAACGTTGCTGAAGACGAATATTCTTTGTCTAAAGCTGTAGATGATCCTGAAACTAAAGATGTTGATGAAAGCGTATCATATAGAGATTTTTTAGCAGAGCAAAAAAGATTAAATGACGAAAGACAATTAGTAGACTATGACACTTGGTTAAATGAATTTGCGCCAAAAGATTTAGGCACTAGATCTGGTTTTGGAGCTGGCGTAGTTAACGTTTATGACGCTTTTAGTATTTTTGGAGGTGCTATTGAAACTGTTATTGACATGACACCTTTTGGAGATGGTTCGCCGCCTAAAACAATAGACGAAAATGTTAGGGCAAGAAAAAGAAAATTAAAAGAAGATAGAAACGAAGCTTATGAAGCTTTTAAAAACGAATATAATCCAGAATATCAACCAAGTAATATAACTCCTGATATTGTTTATATGGCTGGTGATGTAAACAACTTTGGTAGAGTTGATTTTAATGCAAAAGGTTTTACAGTAGAAGAAGTAAAATCTAATCCAAATCTTTTTTTAAGTGATGACAACAAAGTTTATCAAGTAAATCCTGATATAACAACTATTGGTGGTATATCTAACGATGATTTAAAAAGTGTATTTGGTGATGATTTATCTACTGATGACTTTTATAACTTTGCAGTTTGGTATGAGAATAGTGATGAAGCCAAAAATTTAAGAGGAAAAAGAAAAGCAATATCTTCAGCAGGTATAACATCAGGACCTGTTGAAACAAAGCTCAAAGCTGATATTATTCAAAACTATTTATATTATAAAGAAACAAAGTTTCAAAAAGATTATAATATATAC